>Ga0172376_10004315_pt1 | contig 16309 bp, 10 predicted proteins | sample Lak35m_FD_121114 | JGI IMG/M metagenome (GOLD analysis project Ga0172376, IMG submission 121114) | Freshwater microbial communities from Kabuno Bay, South-Kivu, Congo - kab_092012_35m | ecosystem: Environmental > Aquatic > Freshwater > Lake | place: Democratic Republic of the Congo: South-Kivu... | reverse complement strand
TCTACGAGGCGATCTGGGGCTACAACTTCGAGACCTCGAGCAAGTCGCTGGATGTCTATGTCGGCTACCTGCGGCGAAAGACCGAGGAGGACGGCGGAACGCGACTCGTCCACACGGTGCGCGGCGTGGGCTACGTGGTGAGGGAATCATGACGCTTCGCACCCGGTTCGCCCTCGTGACCGCCGTCGTCGTGCTCGCCATCTCCGCGGTGATCGGAGTCGGCGCCTACCGGATCGCCTCGACCCAACTGCGCAACCAGATCGACAACGGACTCGAGTCACGCGCGGCACGTCTCGTGCAGATGCTCGACCGGCCCCAGATGCGACCCGGCGACTTCTTCGGTCGCGATGTGCGCGATGCGATCCTCGACACCGAACTCGATGCCCTGACCCAGTTGGATCTCCCCGGCACCGGCCCGGTCGGGCGACAGGGCAACCCGGTGATCCCCTCCACCGCCGCCGACACGGCCATGGTCGCGGTGGGTGCGGGGAAACGCTGGTCGTCGTTCTCCCACGATGGAACCGACTACCGGGTCCTCACCGTCGCCGTCGCGGACGGAACGCTCGTGCGCGTCGCCAAGGACACCGGCCTCGTCGACTCATCCCTCGGGGCGATGCGCACGTGGTTCCCCGTGCTCGCTCTGCTGTCCGCACTCGTCGCCGCCGCCGTGGGGTGGTGGTTCGCCCGACGTGTGAGTGCCCCGATCGAGTCGCTCGCCGAGGCGGCCGAGGGAATCGCGGCAACCCAGGACCTCTCCCAGCCGATTGAAGTCTCGGGCACGGGCGAGGTGGCGAGACTCTCGGGGAGTTTCAACACGATGCTCACCGCGCTCCGCGCGAGCATTGCGCGTCAGCGTCAACTCGTGCAGGACGCGAGCCACGAACTGCGCACCCCTCTCACGAGCCTGCGCGCCAACACCGAGTTATTGGGGCGCACCGACCTCCCGACCGATGATCGCGAGGCGATCCTGTCCGACATGCGCGCCGAGATTGACGAACTCGTGGAACTGTCCGCCGAGTTGAGCGCACTCGCGAGCGACCAGAAGACCCAGGAGGACCCCGTGGCCGTCGATCTCGCCGACGTTGCCGCCGAGGTGGTCGGCCGCGCGCAACGCCGCACGACCGCGCCCATCACCATCCACACCGGTGACGATGCAGTCGTCACCGCCCGCCCGAGCCAACTCGAGCGGGCGGTCTCGAACCTGGTCGACAACGCGATCAAGTTCTCCGGAGGCACGGGCCCCGTCGAGGTGCACGTGGGGAACAAGCGCATCGAGGTCCGCGATCGCGGGCCCGGTATCTCCGATGACGACAAGCCCAGGGTGTTCGACCGGTTCTACCGCGCCGTCGCCACCCGCTCGATGCCGGGCTCGGGTCTCGGGCTCGCGATCGTGGGGCAATTCGCCGACGACCACGGTGCGAGCGCGTATGTGCTCGACAATGCCGGTGGCGGCGCGATCGTGGGCATCCAGTTCACCGCCTGAGTCAGCGGCAGGCTGAGTCAGCGGCAGGACAAGTCAGCGGCGGGGCCGGCGGAATCCGCGCCGGGAACTCTGTCGCTCGCGATGGACGAGTTCTTCCTCCACACCGGCCTCTTCGGCGACCAACCGGCGCATCGAGGTGAGCCGCTCGGGGCGCAGCGTTCCCGACCCGATCGCCTCCCGCACCGCACAGTCCGGCTCGTCCTCGTGCTTGCAGTCGCGGAACCGGCAGTTCTCGGCGACAGCGAAGATCTCGGCGAATGCACGCTCGATCCCCCGCTCGCTCGTCCACAACGTCACCGCACGCAGACCCGGCGTGTCGAGCAACCACGCACCGCCCGGCAACGGCACCAATTCTGCGGCCACCGTCGTGTGGCGACCGCGCTGGTCGTCCTCGCGGACTTCCCCGGTGCGCTGCACCTCGCTGCCCACGAGCGCATTCACCAGCGTCGACTTGCCCACGCCGCTCGCACCGATGAAGGCCACCGTCGACCCCGGCCCCACCATCGCGCGGAGGTCGTCCATGCCCTCGCCCGTGCGCGCCGACACCGCGATCACGGGCACGTCGAGCACGATCCGAGCGAGGCGCTCGCGTGTCTCGGTCACCCACGAGTCATCGACGACATCGGTCTTGGTGAGCACCAGCACCGGGTCGGCACCCGAGTCGAAGGCGAGCACCAACTCGCGCTCGAGACGGCGCTCGTTGGTCTCGGCCGCGAGCGAGTGCACGATGAACACGGTGTCGATGTTCGATGCGATCACCTGGCGCTGGGCGCGGGAGCCCTCGAAGGAGTTGCGGCGCGTCAGCGCGCTGCGCCGCTCGTGCACCGACTCGATGCGCTCGCCGGCCGCGTCGATCTCGACCCTGTCGCCGACGGCGACCTCCTCGCCGATGTTGCGCACCCGCACCGTCGTGCCGTCGACGAGCAGCACCGTGCTCCATCCCCTGTCGAGACGCGTCACCCGTCCCGATGTCACTCCGCGACCCAGAGAGTCCGGTGAATCGGGTGCGTTCCCGCCTGTGACATGTGCATCCATTCGGTGAAACCGTACCCGTGCAACCTCGGGCCACGACGCGGCCTTCGTATCCTCGTCACTGCCCCCACCCGAGGCCCCGACCGAGAGGTTCACCGTGCTGAGACGACTCGCCACGTTCGCCGTGCGACGCAACAAGACGATGCTGTTCCTCGCGTGGATCCCCCTCGCCCTCGTGGTGGGTGTCGGGAGCTCGTTGATCGGCGCCGACTTCCGCACCGAGTTCTCCATGCCCTCGTCGGAGTCGAGCCGGGCCGAGATGCGGCTCTCATCGGCGAACCGTTCCGAGGCCGGCGTCAACTCACAGGTCGTGGTGCGCGCACCGGGAACCGTCGACGACCCCGCGGTCAAGGACGCCTTCGAGCGCTCGATCGCCGCCATCGCGCGCATCGACACTCTCCCCCTCACGGTGACGAGCCCGTACGAGATGCCGAACCAGGTGAGCCGGGACCGCACGATCGCCTTCGCGCAGATATCGATCCCGCGCACGTCGCGCGACAGTTGGATCGGAGCCGCCGACGAGGTGAAGGAGGCGACCCGACCGCTCGTCGAGGCCGGTGTCCAGGTCGAGTACGGCGGGGTGATCTTCCAGGAGTTCGAGCTCCCCGAGAGCGAGGCACTCGGTCTCCTCGCGGCCGTCATCATCCTGGTGATCGCCTTCGGCTCGGTGATTGCGATGGGCCTGCCGATCGGCATCGCGCTGCTCGGCCTCCTCGTGGCCACGGGGCTCGTCACGCTCTCGAGCAGGTTCATGTCGATGCCGAACGAGGCCACCTCGATGGTGGCGATGATCGGGCTCGGCGTGGGCATCGACTACGCGCTTTTCATCGTCACCCGGTTCCGCGAGGCCCTGCACGACGGCCTCAGCGTCGAGGATTCGGTCGTCGAGTCGATCGACACATCGGGTCGGGCCGTGGTGTTCGCCGGTGTCACGGTGATGGTGGCACTGCTCGGTCTGCTCACGGTGGGACTGCCCTTCGTAAGCGGTTTCGCCGTCGCAATGACGATCGGCGTGGGTGTCATGGTCGTCGCCTCGATCACACTGCTGCCGGCGCTGCTGGCCATGACCGGCCGGCGCATCGACGAGACCTCGCGTGCCGCCGTCGCATCGCTCGTCTCGCTCGTTCTCGGGGCGATGATCGCGCTGTTGTTCCACGCCGTTGCCGTGCTCGTGGCGGGAGTGGTCCTGGCGATCGGCCTCCAGGCGATGCGGTTCACCGTGCCGTGGCTGCGTGCACCGCTGCCGCACCGGGCACAGAACGAGCACCAGCACACGCCGTGGTGGCGCTGGAGCCGCGCGGTGCAGCACCACCCGTGGCGCACCCTCATGGTGTCGACGATCGGGCTCGGACTTCTCGCCGTGCCGATGTTCTCGCTGAGGCTCGGCTTCGGCGATGACGGCAACTTCCCGAAGGGCACCGACATCCGCGACGCCTACGACCTCGTCTCGGAGGGTTTCGGGCCCGGCTTCAACGGCCCGCTCTACATCGCCGTGGCCGGTGACACCGCGCGCGACCAGGACGCGCTCGTCGGCTTCACGAAGGTGATCGCCTCGACCGAGGGCGTCGTGAGCGCCGCGCCCGTCCCCCTCGGCGACAGCGATGTCGCACTCGTCGTGGCGTACCCGCAGGGGGCGCCACAAGACGAGGCCACGAGCGATCTCGTGCACCGGCTGCGCGAGGATGTGATCCCCCCGACCGGAGTGGATGCACTCATCGGCGGGTTCACCGCCAGCGGCATCGACTTCTCGGACTACATCGCCGGTCGCCTGCCGTTCCTGATCGGCGTGGTGCTCCTGCTCTCGTTCCTGTTGCTGATGGCGGTGTTCCGCAGTGTGCTCGTGCCCGCCAAGGCCGTGCTCATGAACCTGCTCTCGATCGGGTCGGCCTACGGCGTGATCGTGGCTGTCTTCCAGTGGGGATGGTTCGCCGATCTCATCGGGGTGGGAAAACCCGGCCCCATCGAGGCATGGGCCCCGATGTTCCTGTTCGTGATCGTCTTCGGTCTCTCGATGGACTACGAGGTGTTCCTGCTCTCGCGGATGCGCGAGGAGTACAACCGCACCGGCGACAACCACACCAGCGTCGCCGACGGTGTGGCGGCCACGGCCCGCGTGATCACCGCGGCCGCGCTCATCATGGTGTGCGTGTTCGCCGCCTTCGTGCTCGCTCCGGACCGGCAGTTGAAGTTGTTCGGCCTCGGCATGGCGGTGGCGGTGTTCATCGATGCGACCGTCGTGCGCATGCTGCTGGTGCCGGCCACGATGGAGCTGCTCGGTGACCGCAACTGGTGGATGCCCAGGTGGCTCGCGCGCGTCCTGCCGCGCATCGACGTCGAGGGCACACACCACGTCCCGAGTGCGCCGCCGCGCTGAGCCGCTCCGTCGTTTCCCTCGCTGGAACAACGGTTTCGGCCCATTGCCTTGACAAGGCCCGTCCCGATCACCTAGCGATGAAAAAGCCATGGCAAAGTCCCTTGTCATCGTCGAGTCGCCCGCGAAGGCCAAGACGATCGCCCAGTACCTCGGTCCAGAGTTCGATGTCCGACCCTCGGTCGGCCACATCGCCGACCTCCCGAGCAAGGGTTTGGCCGTCGATGTCGAGAACGGCTTCAAGCCCACCTACGAGCTGACCGACCGCGGAAAGACGGTGGTGCGCGAGTTGCGCGCCGCCCTGAAGTCGGCCGATGCGCTCTATCTCGCAACCGACGAGGACCGCGAGGGCGAGGCCATCTCGTGGCACCTCCTCGAGCAGTTGAAGCCCCGGGTGCCGTTCTTCCGGATGGTCTTCCACGAGATCAACGCCAAGTCGATCAAGGCTGCCGTCGAGGCACCCCGCAAGATCGACTACGGCCTCGTGGACGCCGCCGAGGCCCGGCGCATCCTCGATCGCCTCTACGGCTACGAGGTCTCCCCCGTGCTGTGGCGCAGGGTGAACCGCGGACTCTCGGCGGGTCGTGTGCAGAGCCCCGCACTGCGACTCGTGGTCGAGCGCGAGGAGGAGCGGCGACGGTTCCGTGCGGCCGACTACTTCTCGCTCGAGGCCGTGACCGCCACGACCCCCTCGTTCCGCGCCAAGTTGGTCTCGGTGAACGGCTCGCGCGTGGCACTCGGGAAGGACTTCTCGCTCGTCGGCGATGCCACCGCCACGGTGCTGGTGCTCGACGCAGGCCGCGCCGAGGCACTGCGTGCCGGACTCGACGGCGTCGACCTGCTGGTCCGCTCGGCCGAGACCAAGCCCTACCGGTCCTCGCCCAAGGCCCCCTTCACCACCTCGACCCTCCAGCAAGAGGGCGGCCGCAAGCTGCGCCTCTCCGGTCGGCAGGTGATGTCGATCGCCCAGGGCCTGTACGAGCGCGGCTTCATCACATATATGAGGACAGACTCGGTCACGCTCTCGGACGAGGCGATCTCGGACATCCGCGGTCACGTCGCCAAGGAGCACGGCCAGCGCTACCTGCCCGAGCGCCCGCGGGTGTACCAGACCAAGGTCAAGAACGCCCAGGAGGCCCACGAGGCGATCCGGCCCGCGCTCCCCCTGCGCACCCCCGACCAGGTCTCGGGCGAACTGCGCGGCCAGGACCTCAGCCTCTACCGGCTCATCTGGCAGCGCACGCTCGCCTCGCAGATGGCCGACGCGGCCGGCACCACGGTGAGCGTGCGTCTCGGCGCCACCGCGGCCGACGCCGAGCGCAGCGATTGCGAGTTCTCCGCGAGTGGCACCACCATCGAGTTCCCCGGCTACCGACAGGCCTACGAGGAATCGCGCGACGAGGACGAGACCGACGACAACGAGGACTCCCTGCTCCTCCCGCCGCTCACCGTCGGCCAGAGCGTTCCCATCGCCGAACTGGATGCGATCTCGCACTCCACCTCGCCGCCGCCCCGCTACACCGAGGCCTCGCTCGTCAAGGTCCTCGAGGAGAAGGGCATCGGTAGGCCCTCGACGTGGGCATCGATCATCTCGACCATGGTCGACCGCGGGCACTACCTCTGGAAGAAGGGCACCGCGCTCGTTCCCACGTGGACGGCGTTCTCGGTCATCAAGTTGCTGCGCGACAACTTCTCGGCGCTCGTCGACTACGAGTTCACCGCCGACGTCGACGCCGATCTCGATGCGATCGCGCGCGGCGAGATGGTGAAGGAGCGCTGGCTGCACGCGTTCTACTTCGGTGGTGACGACGAGCCGGGGCTGCGCAACATCGTGGCCACCAACCTCGACACGATCGATGCGGCCGCGCTCAACACGTTCCTCCTCGGTGCGCACCCGGACTCCGGCGACGATGTGGTGGTCAAGCCCGGCCTCTACGGGCCCTACGTGCGCTGCGGTGAGAAGACCGCGAGCGTGCCCGATCTCATGACACCCGACGAACTGACTCTCGAGGCGGCCGTCACCCTGCTCGCCGCACCCAAGGGTGACACCCCGATCGGTGAACTCGATGGTCACCCGGTGTTCGTGAAGTCCGGTCGCTACGGGCCCTACGTGCAGTGGGGCACGACGGAAGAGCCGCCCGCGGGACTCGAGAAGCCCAAGATGGTCTCTCTGTTCAAGACCATGAACGTGGACCGCATGACCCTCGAGCAGTGCCTCGAGTTGTTGAGCCTGCCCCGCACCGTCGGGCTCGACCCGGCCGATGGCGAGCCGATCACCGCACAGAACGGCCGGTACGGCCCGTACATCTCGAAGGGCAAGGAGAGCAGGTCGCTCCAGAACGAGGAACAACTGCTCGAGATCACCCTCGAGGAAGCACTCGCGCTGCTCGCCGTGCCGCGCACCTTCGGCCGCGGTCGCGCCGCGGCCAAGCCGCCGCTCCGTGAGTTCGGCAACGACCCCGTGAGCGGCAAGCCGGTCGTCGGCAAGGAGGGTCGTTTCGGCGACTACGTCACCGACGGGGACGTCAATGCGGGCTTGACGCGCGGTGACCGCATGGAAGCCATGACGAACGAGCGTGCCTACGAACTGCTCCAACTGCGCCGCGACTACATCGCCGAGAACGGTGGCGGCCCGAGAAAGGGTGGCAAGAAGAAGGCCGCAGCCAAGAAATCTCCGGCCAAGAAGGCCGCCGCGACAAAGTCGGCACCCGCAAAGAAAGCCGCTGCCAAGAAGACAGCGAAGAAGAAGCCGACCAAGAAGACTTCGGTCAAGAAGAAGCCGGCCGCACAGAAGATCGCCGGCGATGTGCCGTCGGCAGACGACTCCGATGCCTGAGCCCCGCTACATCGCCCTCGAGGGACTCGAAGGCTGCGGAAAGTCCACGCACACACAGCGCCTCGGCGAACGACTCGGGGCGGTCGTCACGCGCGAGCCGGGTGGCACACGGATCGGTGCACTCCTGCGCGGGATCCTCGCCGATCCCGCGTCGACCGACATGGCGGCCCGCACCGAGGCACTGCTCATGGCAGCCGACCGTGCCCAGCACATGGCCGAGGTGGTGCGTCCGGCACTCGAGTCCGGCCGTCACGTGGTGAGCGACCGCTCCATTTATTCGACTCTCGCCTACCAGGGTCACGGTCGCCGGCTCGGCACCGAGACCCTGCTCTCGATCTCCACATGGGCACTCGAGGGTCGGCTCCCCGACATGGTGGTGTATCTCGACGTGCCGATGGACGTGCTCACCGAGAGGTTGAAGAAACGCGACTTGGACCGCTTCGAGCGCGAGGGTCCGGACTTCTTCGCGCGCATACACACGGGCTTCGCCGAACTGCGCGCCGCCGATCCCGAGCGCTGGATCGTGGTCGACGGCACCCTGCCGAAAGACGACGTGGAGGCGGCCATCGCCACCGCCGTCTCGGCCCGCCTCTCCTGACGCCGAGGCCGAGACCCCCTGATTGTGGGCCTCACGGGTCCAGAACCATTCCCGGAACCTTTGTGATGCCCGCGACGTCACAAGTGAAACTAAGTTCGCACGTGACCAGGGAGCGCCCAATGCCGAATGCCACCATCTCCACCCGCACAGTCTCGAGCCGTATCAGGAGGCTGACCGCGACCGCACTGGGCGCCGCACTCGTTCTCGCGGCCTGCGGCGGAAGCGGTGACACGGGCAGCGACGACACCGTCGACCGCCAGCGCAACGCCGCCCTCGTCGGAAACACGACAACGGATTGGAAGATCTCGCACATCCATGCGTTCCATCAATCGGTGATGGTGGTCCTCGATGACGGACTCATTCGCTTCTCGGGAAATGTCCGGGAAGGCCTCGCCGACGAGCTGAACGGGCAGATCGCAGGGTCGACAATCGCCAAGGTGCGCACCGGACAGAACCTCGCCGGTGTCCTCGACACCGAGGGCAGGTTGACGATCCGTGGATACGACTGGCAGCGAACCAACCCGCAACTTCCCGTGGGCGCGACGAAGTGGGTCGACTTCGACCTGAACCTCGACGGCGTGATCGCGATCGCCGACAACGGGTCCGTGGTCATGGCGAGCCGCGGAACCACGTACAAGATCCCGAGCCTGACCAACGGGGGCACCAAGTTCGTCCGTGTGGTCGCCGGATGGTTCCACTACGGGCTCCTCGACGATGCGGGCAACGCCTATCTCTTCGGCTTCGGCAGCGAAGGGGCGACCACACTCCCCGCATTCAAGAATGGCGGGACGAAGTTCGTCGACATCGACGCAGAGTTCTATTCCACGGGACTCCTCGACGACGCGGGAAATGCCTACCTCTTCGGGTGGATTCAGTCGGGCTTCGAGATCCCCGCCCTGCGCGGGAATGCCTCGAAATTCGTGGACATCGAAGTCGGGCAGACAGTGAGTGCACTCGTTGACGACCTCGGGCAGCTCTACCACGTGGGTAGCATGTTCACTTCCCCCCTCCCGACAGAGGACATCACGGTCGTATCAATGGTCGCCGGATCGGGATACACCATCGCGATCAGTGACATCGGGCGCGTCCTCATCGAGTCGAGTCATCCCTCCGTCACACTCCGACAGAGGGTTCCGCTCGTCCCCGTCGCGGCCTCGGGTGACACGACCCTGGTCGTCGGCGACGACGGTGTCGTGCAGCAGATCGGAGAGGGATTCGGGGATCTCCCCCGATCACTCGGGCAACGGGTCGCAGTCGCCGCAGGAACCGGACACGGGCTCGCATTGACGACTGACGGCACGATCACCGCCTGGGGTCAAAACGGATTCGGTCAAGCGACTCCTCCGAGTGGCAGTCATTTCACGAAGATCGCCGGCGCCTCGGCGTTCTCCGTCGGCCTGAACGCAACAGGCGGGATCACCACGTGGGGAACACTCGTGATCGACAACTACACCCAGAACTCCCTCAACGCCGCGATCGGTCGCACCGTCGACATCGTGGCGGGTGTCGACCATGCCACTGCACTGCTCACCAATGGCACAGTTCAATCATTTGGCTCGCTCGCTCGACTCGCCCCGAACAGGCGCAACACGATGGGTCCGGAGGCGATCGCGTCATTCCCATCCGAGGAAGTGAGGCAGGCATACATCGCGGTCGCATCCAACGGTAGGTGTGCCGCGGCGCTGTCAATGAATCAGACCGTCGTCTCGTGGGGAACGTGTGACCAGAGAATCAAAAAGACCCTCGGCGGCGACCAGGTGGCACTGGCACTCGGGGCCGCGCATGCACTCGCGCTAGGGCGCGATGGCACCGTCACCGCGTGGGGCGACAACACGTTCGGCCAGACCACCGTGCCCGCCGGACTCACCGACGTCGTCTACATCGCGGCCGGCGACAACCACAGTGTCGCCGTCGACGCGGAGGGTCGCGTCTGGGCCTGGGGTGACAACTCGCAGGGACAAACGACTATTCCCGACTCGCTGAGGCTCTCGACTGCGGAGCTGCGCGCGGCTCGTGCCGCGGCAGTGGTCGCAACAGCTCCTGCGCCCGCGCCCGTCGAGATCCCCGCCGAGGCGACCAAGCACCTCGAGGAAGTCACGGCCCAGGCAGAAGCGTCGGCACCCGCGCCGGTGACTCCTGCGAACCCCTCCTCGGCAGCAACCGGTCTCACGGTCAAGAAGGCCCGCACGATCACACCTGCCCAGGGACTCAAGCTCCTCCAGATCAAGGGCGGGAAGAAGCCCGTGTTCGTGGTCACGAAGCGTCTCGCCTCGAGCCCGTGCACGGTGACAAAGGCGCGCCTCACCGCCAAGAAGAGCGGTGTCTGCTCGGCCACGATCGCATACACCAACGCACAGGGGAAGAAGGCGAAGGCCCGACTCGTCGTGGTCATCACCTCGTGAGATCCACGACATGCCCCTGACATAGTCTCTCCGCCGTGGAGAGCGTGTGGGAGACGGTGCCGGGCCAGGCACGTGCGATCGATCAACTCGCACGGTCGGCCACGCGTCCGGTGCACGCGTACCTCTTGCTCGGCCCCGACGGCTGCGGCACCGACGAGGCCGCACGTGCCCTCGCATCGGTTCTGTTGTGCGGCACCGACGACCCGCACGAGCGCGCCGCCTCGCTCGTGCTGCGCGGTGCGCACCCCGATGTGCACGAGATCCGTCGTGAGGGAGCCTCGATCCTGGCCGAGCAGGTCGACAACGTGATCCAGATCGCCTCGACAACCGGCGTCGAGGGGACCACCAAGGTGATCATCATCCACGAGGCGCACCTCCTCGAGTCGGCGAATGCCGCACGCCTGCTGAAGACGATCGAGGAGCCCCCGTCGGGCGTCCACTTCGTGCTCGTCGCCGAACAGGCGATCGACACCCTCGTCACCATCGCCTCGCGGTGCGTCACCATCCAGTTCGCCGCACTCGACGACACCACCGTCGCCGATGTGCTCGTCTCGCGCGGAGTCGAGCCGGCCGCAGCAACGGCCGCGGCCGCCTCGGCGGGCGGGAGCCTCGTGCGCGCATCCCTGCTCGCCCATGATCCGCACCTCGCCACGCGGCGCGCGGTGTTCGCCAACATCCCGCGCCGCATCGACGGCACCGGCGCGACTGTGATGGCGATCGTCGAGCAGGTGCTCGGGCTGCTCGACGATGCCGCCGAGCCGCTCGCACGGCGACACGAGCAAGAGGTCGCAGACCGCGAGGAGGCTCTCGCGGTGATGGGTGTCAAGCGCGGCGGGAAGAAGGCACTCGAGGACCGTCACAAGCGCGAGATCCGCCGCCACCGCACCGACGAGTTGCGCGCCGGGCTCTCGGTGGTGGCTGGCGTCTACCGTGACGAGCTCGCACGCTCCACCGATCTCCTCCGGCCGGATTCGTATGCGGGCGCGATCGAACGCATCCACGAGGCGATGAGACGCCTCGCACTCAACGTGAACGAGGCAATCCTGTTGCGCGACCTCGTCTGGTCGTTGCCGTCGCCGTCATCGGACGCCGCACTCCAATTCGTCCTCGAGGAACAGAACGCATGACCCCCGACACGAACGAGCGCCGGTGGGAGGACACTGCGGCCCTGGCGATGGCGGCGTTCCTCCTCTTCGCCGGTGTGAGCCACTTCACCAACCCCGATTTCTTCGACGCGATCGTGCCGCCGTGGTTGCCCCCGAGCGAGAGGTTCTGGACCTGGATCTCGGGCCTCGCCGAGATCGTGATCTCTGTAACTCTTCTCCGTCGCTCCACTCGCCGAGCTGGCGCGCTGGCCGCCGTGTGGCTCTTCCTCGCGGTGTATCCGGCGAATCTCTACATGACGTGGGACTGGCGCGACCGCGCGTGGACCGAGCAGCTCGTCTCGTGGGGCCGACTCCCCTTCCAATTCGTCTTCATCTGGGTCGCTATGCGCATCGCCCGGCGAGAGTCGTCGCGCACCGCACCGTCCGTCCCGGGCGACGTGTCTCTCTGATCGCGGGAGCGCGACAGTAGAATTCGTCTCTCGCGCGGCACGGAGGTGACATGGCGACCACGCAGCACCACACCAGCTCCAAGGAGATGATCCTCGCGCTCGCGATCACGCAGATCGACCGCGGAGGCGAGGCTTCCATCCGCGTGAAGCAGATCGCCGAGGACGCCGGCACCTCGGTGACCTCGATCTACCACTTCTATGGAAGTCGCGAGGGCCTGATCGAAGCCGCCCAGATCGCACGCTTCGAGGGCGGCTACGAGGGGACTCGCGCAAAGTTCCTCGCGGCGGCGCAGTCGGTCGAGACGCGTGAGGACTTCACACAGTTCCTCGAAGCCCAGGTGAGGGAGATCTTCACCGCCACCCACCGCATGAACCGCCGTCGCCGCATGAATGTGGCGGGATCGGCGATCGCCCGACCCGACCTGCTGAGCGCGATCAACGACGTGCAGCGCAGGTGGTACGCCGAGCTCGTGGATGGCCTGCGCATCGCCAAGGAGCGCGGGCTGATCGGCAAGGACGCAGACGTCGAGTCGATCGCCACGTGGCACCTGGTGACGGTGAACGGCTTCCCCGCCATCGAGGGTGACAGCACCGGCACCGACGTCGCCAAGTGGCTCGAGTTCTACATCGACACCATGTTCCGTGCCCTCGGCCTGCGCTGACGACAGGAGTCGCCCGCCCGACGGGGCTGTATCGTTGTCGTTCCTCGCCCAGGTAGCTCAGTCGGTAGAGCAACGCACTCGTAATGCGTAGGTCAGGGGTTCGATTCCCCTCTTGGGCTCCACTAATGCCCAGAAATCTCGGGCTCCCCGGGAACTTCCGGGTCACTCCCCCCGTCAGATGCCGGAGCAATAATGATCCGAGGCTGAATCGCGATTCGGCCTTCGAAGGGAGAAATCATGTCATCGGTTCTCAGACACTCGTTCCGCGCCGTGCTGGCCGGAGCACTTCTCGCCATTGCTGCGTGCGGCAGCGGGAGCGAATCACAGGAAGAGTCACGCAATGCCGCCGTGCAGGTCGCATCATCAGGCAAGGCTGCCTGGGGTATCACGTCGTCGTTCGGTCCCGGTGCCGACTTCGAGTGGGACGCGGTCAGCAAGAGGTCGGTCGTGCTGTCGCCATACGGACCGACTGTCGACGGTCTCTATGTCGGCGCTGCAGGAATCGTCGACGCCGCCGACCCGTGGAACTCGGCAGTTCCCGAATCGATGCCGATCATCCACGGTCTCGTCAAAGACGTCGAGCCGGACGGCTCGGGTGGGTGGTACATCGCCGGCAACATCACCGGTGTCGGCAACACGATGTTCGATCGCCCCAGCTACATCATTCGCATCGACAAGAACGGCCAACGCCTGCCGTACAGCCCGCTCCTCAGGCCGATGGCCGGACAGGCCTGGCCGATGGTGGTCAACCTCTGGACCGACGACGCCACTGGAACACTCGTTGCGTCGACGTACGGGATCGAGCCCCCGGGCCACTTCACTGCCCGCCAAGGCCTCACGCTCCAGCAACTGCACGTGAACTCGATTCGTGTTCTCGATCGCATGTCGGCACAGGATCTCACCTTTCAGTACGTCCCGTCGGTCTCGGAAGGGTTCACCACCAAGAACGTCGTCGACGGCCACATCTACATCTCGCCCCAGTTCAATGCCGACTTCGGCACGAGACTCGACGCGGTCTCGCGCCGGCGACTGGAGACGATCAACATGCGCACCAAGCGCCTGACCGACTTCGGTACCCGCTTCCATGCCAGCGTCTGCACGGCACAGAGCATCTGCATCACACCGAAATCGGTTCTCAGACACGGTTCCTCGGCCGTCGTGCACTTCGAAATCGAGTGGACGAGAGAAGGCGACACTTCGGTGCGTCGTCACGGTTTCGTCGCGGTGCCCTCCACCGGAGACGCCGGGCGCGTCTTCGCCCGCATCTCGCACGTGGCCGATTTCACTATCTTGCACGGAGCCGCCGTCATCGGCGACCGGCTCTACGTCGGCAGCTGCATGCCGGGTGATCCCGTCATGGTGCGCGCCTACGAGATTCGTACCGGATCGCAGGTCGGAACCGGTCACACACCCACAGTGGAACCGGGAACGTGCGCAGACCGTCGCATGATACGGATCGGTGACGCCCTCTACTTCGGGAACCGTGTCAGTCATTGGGGCGGGGGGATGGCGTTCAGATTGACACGCTTGTCTCCCGAGACTCTCACCGAACTCCCGAGCGCTCTGAGCAGGACCGTCACCAACTCGACGGGTGAGGACGTGACACAGCACTTCGATCTCGACTACTACTCGTTCGCCGCCTACGGCGAATCGTCACACCTCGAACTGAAGGTCTCCGAGGGACGGATCGCATGGCCGAGCCAGTACGGGTTGTACCCGACGTCGACAAATTCGAGGCTGATCGTCTCCGATGACCGTGGTACTCAGATCGAGTTCGACGACGGCCTCGCCGCCCTGAATCGGTCGTTGTGGTCTGACATCGACGTCCACGACGGTTGGCTCTACGCATTCACATATTCAGTCGCTGCAGAACCGGCTCCGACCAGGATCATGCGATGGAATCTCGCCACTCTCGAACTCGACCGCGAATGGTCGCTCGATGTCGATGACTGGGCTGTCTCCTTGGCTGTCGGTGACTCGGCGATTCTGGTGACCCACCTCGACAACCGTGAGGTGTTCACCGCCTACGACATCGAGACCGGATTCCGGCGATTCACGTACGAGGTCACCCCGGTCGGAGACCCGACAAACAGGGCACTCGCCGTCGACGGTGACGTCGTGTTCACATCGGGTGGCTTCAACACCAACAGCGGTCAACACGCAGTTGCGAGGCTGAACATGACAGACGGAAGCATCGCGTACTCCGACGTCGAAGCCGGGTGGTGTGCGCCGGCCAACATCCGGTGCCACACCCCCGAGGCACTCCAGACCATCAGGAGTGCTCCCCTCGTCGACGACGAGACGGCGGTGTACACCATCGTCTCGGGCAAGTTGGCACGTGTCGACAAGGCGACAATGGCCACCACGAAGGGTGCCGCCACCACGATCGACGTTCACCAGAGCAGCCTCGCGATCAGTGGCGGAACGCTGTTCGGCTACGACCGCACAGCGCGTCAGGTGGTGCGCTTTTCGGCCCCGTCCATGGAACAGCGTGGTGGCGTGGGGCCGATCCTGCCGTCGACCGGCACGCTGTCGTCGATCATCTCGTCGATCGTGGGAACACCGACGGGGCTCCAGTTGCTGATGAGCAACCCGGCTACCCTCACCGGCAACACGGTCGGGTCGGGTGCAGTGGCAATGGAGCGCAACGGATCGATCACTCTCGGACTGCGCAAGGTCACCGGGCTCACCGACACCGTGACTGCAATGCCTGTCACCCCCGCGGTACCGGTCGCTGCCGAGGGAGCCGACTCGATCACCGCACCAGTCGAATTGGTGGTACCGGCTCCGGCGCGACCGAATGGTCGCGTTGCTGTCACCTCCGTGCGTGCCGCACACCGCCAACTGGTCGTCGGATTCTCCTCACCGTTCGACGGGGCGTTGCACCGTGTCGTCGACGTCACCGGAAAGAGCATCTGCTCCACCACCGGGTCGATCTGCACCGTGAAGAACCTGTCGCCGGCCTCGGCTGTCAGCCTCTCGGTTCTCGTCGATGGTCGACCCGAGACTGCCTCCGACTACACGACACCGATGAAGCCGTCGTTCGTGGCCAAGCGCGGAGCGACCGTTCGTCTCACGTCGGTGATCAAGCCCGGCAAGACGAAAGCAACATGGACGGTCCGGGGTGGGTGCCGCCTCAACGCCGCCAAGACCGCGTTCGTCACGCCGAAGAAGGCAGCAACGTGTACCGTCCGCGCCAAGGGCGGCAAGGGCAAGACCGCCTACGACTTCACCGCACGTGTCGCAGTGAAGTGACCTCTCGAGCCGTCCCGGTCGGTGCGTGAAGACTCGCACCGACCGGGACATAGGCTCGTGCTCCGTATGGCGACCCAGTCCCCCCCGAAGAGCCGGGTGAACCCAGGACTCCACG
>Ga0172376_10004312_pt1 | contig 16312 bp, 11 predicted proteins | sample Lak35m_FD_121114 | JGI IMG/M metagenome (GOLD analysis project Ga0172376, IMG submission 121114) | Freshwater microbial communities from Kabuno Bay, South-Kivu, Congo - kab_092012_35m | ecosystem: Environmental > Aquatic > Freshwater > Lake | place: Democratic Republic of the Congo: South-Kivu... | reverse complement strand
GGTTCTAATTCAGCCAGACCCACGGTCGGGGGTCGCAGCGCCCGTTCGCCACGTAAGCGCGACGGACTACTTTCAATGTCGGCTACTGCGACGTATCAGCTCATTACTTATAAGACCCACGGAGTTCTCTCGTTTTCCGAATTACCATACGATATTAAGTTGCTGGTCACGACGAAGTGCCTTGAAACACAAGCCGGCGCATTTTGCCTGATTCCGCAGTTCAAACTATTTCAGCGCGAGCTTGGAATCCGCGTGGATGATATACCGAACGAGAGTTTGGATGATTTAATTGAAGAAGTAAGCGGCACACGAAATGCTGCGAATTTATATACACCGGATATCGTATTCCAGTTTTATTCAAACTCAAACCCGAATGCGCTGCCAGGAACGGGTGCTGGAGAGAAAATCCCGGAGACCGAGAAAATCCACTTTCACAAGTTGGCGACGACGTTTGATAACTGGCGGCGTAAATTGGCGAATACATGGAATGAGCCGTTTATGCTTGATAACCATACATGGCAGAGTGTGGAGCATTATTATCAAGCCAGTAAATTCAAAAACAATAACCGCGAATTTTACTTGAAATTCTCTCTTGATTCGCGGTCGCAATTATCGGCCGACCCGGTTTTAGCGAAGGCGGCGGGGAGTAAGAGCGGTAAGTTGAATCATACCACCATTATTCGCCCGTCACGGATTACGATTGACCCCGATTTTTTCAATCATGGACGAAGCGAACGAGAGATGGAGAATGCTACATTCGCGAAATTCTCTCAGAACAAGAATCTCAAAGATCTATTGTTGGCGACAAGGAACGCAAAATTGGTTCATTATGTGCGTGGTGCGCCGCCGGAGATATATCATCACTTGATGCGTGTTCGTCATAAATTACGGACGGGGGCTAACACACGCTGAAATAAGACGTGAAAATCCCCTGTAATACCGCGAAAATCAACATAATCACGATAATGCGCACCCAGTCGGTTTGAGACGGGTTTGTGAAATAAATACCCGCGACATTCGCGCTACCATGACTACCTTTGGTGTTGATAGCATGGCCTTCATGATATTTACCAATATTGTAATGGATGACATTTTCGATGACGTTCAACACGATAAACACCATGAACGAAAACGCGAATATATGTAGCGTTCCCGGTTTGAAGTATTTCTTAATGATAAGGTGGAACATTCGTATGATTATATTATAATAGTGTGATATAATAATACCGTGATATTACTGTGATATAATAATACCGTGATATTACTGTGATATAATATAATTATATCTGATGTGGATAGAAAACGAACTACAAAAAGACGCAGAACAGATTCAACACTCGATACATGCGTTATCACGCGGCTATACCTCCAAGAATATGCGACGTTCGCATATGAGAGAAAACAAAGAAAATACGACACGATTTTTTATGAATTTTTATGACTCTATACGGCAGGCCGAATACGAAATATACAAGCAATTTTCGGTATTAAATAAAGAATCGCAACACGGCACGGATTTAACCTATGACCTGATTGAGGTTCGAAACTCATCAAATGACCTTCCGCATCCGCGATTATTATCGGAGTTACGGCACGAATACGAGAGACGCAGCACCACCCGCGCCCGCGGTCGCGACGACGACGACGACGACGACGACGAAACAGCGAGACACCGTTATATTCCTTACCAAATCTATTGTTATATTCGCGAAAAATCGGAATACTGTATTCGGTTTCAACATACGATTCGGGGTCGATTATTTACGCTGTATTTTATTACATTTCCGGAGTCGCATATATCGATATGTAAAACGGCAGCAGGGCCGACATCGGCAATCCACGGTCCATGTGCCGCCGAAATCGCGGTCTATCAAATTTACGCATATAAAGTATTTATTTGGTTGTCGATTGTAGCAAGAATGTCGGACGTCGAATGTTCCGAAAAATTGGACATTTATTTTTATATGACACCATTTAAGAAGGAGCGTCCGTCTTCGTCGCCAACTTCATCAGCATCCGCACGCAAGCACGCAATTCTCTCGGCAATCCATGTAAATACCGGTCTAACTCGAAATTGCGAGAGACATGGCGAAATCGTGGTATATCGCGCGGAAGAATGGTTTAAGGTTTTCGTTCATGAGTCGATACACAATTTCAATATCGATTTTATTGACTCCGACCTCCGTGATGCGAATGAGAGATTGCGTCATTCATTTTGTATTCCACATGACGACATTCTATTGTTTGAAGCATATACGGAGTCATGGGCGCGTATTATCAATATTATGATGCTAACGTATTTTTCAGGAAATGAATACGACCGCGCGAATTTTATACGGGTTGTTCGAGAGAAACTCACGCAGAACGCGTTCTTTCATGTGTATCAGATGGTAAAAGCGTTGGATGTCATGGAGCTGAAATACGCACAAATCACCGTATTAACACCGGAAAATATGGCGGTGTGTCGCAAACGATACGCGGAAGATACGAATGTGTATGCGTATTATATATTTGGGGGAATTCTCTCGGCATATGCTCTTCCATTTATATGTTGGTGCTGTGAGCATAACACGTCATCGGTGATTCGTTTTAAACAAACAGACAAGAATCTCTCCGATTTTACAGATTTGATTTGTGATGCGTCGAGAGATTCGATGTTAGTGAGTATGATTGAATATATTGAAAAGGCGTCGGCGTCGGGGTCGGCGTCGGGGTCGGCGTCGGCGTCCGTGCTTAAAAAAACGATGCGAATGACATTAGAATAATTTAGTATTTGAATATCGCAAAATTGAATTTAAATCGATGTTCTTGTGATATATATATCGTTGTCCTAAAACGTTATTATGTCGTCAAGTCGTCGCCCTTTTCCTCAAACCTCGATTGGAAAGTTGGTCTCTCTGACCGTGGATAATCCAAACTATTATACTTCTTCTCCTGTGGCGGAATCAAGGATGCCTACGTCGGCTCCATTACCTCATCTTCTTCCGATTCACCACACGAGCACAAACCAAGAGAACAATAACAACGACTCGGAAGAAAAGACGATGCTCTGGAAAAACGTTGCGACTTTGTTCGCGAAATATGACAATCTGGAAAGTGTGGTTCAAGAACATCATGATTCATTAAAACGCCGTTCAGACGATATCTATGGTGATTTGAAGGGAATGTGGTGCGAGTTTGAAACTCTTCAAACCGACGTTGCTGAAAATAACGTGCTCTCAAAGCATGTTCGCAAAATAAGGAAATATGTGAATAAGAAATGTGATAAGTTGAAATCTGATGTGAATTACGGTTCGTCGTGTGCGGATGATGAAATCTTTGCGTATATCGAGACGCTTCGTGGTGAATTTGATACAAGGATAAAGAATCTCCAAGATGAAAATACACGCCGCGATCAAGAGATATCCGACCTGAACGATACATATTATCGTGATTACGAGATGTTTGTTCGACGGGAAAATGACTTGATGGCGAAGTTGGACACAGCAGTAAAGATGAATGAGGCGTTGAATGCGCGTCTCAAAGATTTCGAAGCCGCAATGATGCGGCAGCTGGATGTTAAGTATAACCAAATTTATACGGTGTGCGAAGAGTTGCGCGATGAAATGGTTCAACGAAACCTTCACATGGCGGGTGATTTACGTGAGGAATTTGCTCGTGCGATTACGAAGGAAGTTGCGTTTGAGAGCAAGACTAGCGCACAACTCGTTCAAAGTGTGAATGATGAACTCACCGAGATGATTACGCGTTCAAATGAATATCACTCGTATCGTTATTTTGGATTGGTGGAAGAAGTGAAGCAGATTCGAGAGAATGGTGAAACACTTAAGAAGAGTATCGGAATGGTGGATGCAGAATTATCTGATGTCAAAGAAAATGTCGAACATCTTACGGATGAAGTTGGGCAGAATACGACCGATGTTTGTGACCTTCAAGAAGATTTAGCCGAATTGAAGGATGATATATATCGTGAGATGGATCGTGATTATTATGACTTGAAGGATTACGTGAAGCGTCAGAACCACCGACATGAGAAGAAATATCATCCTCGTGAGCATGACAACGATGAGCCTACAAATGCTGTTCAACTTATTGCGTCTGAATATGCGGAGCCGGAGCCGGAGCCGGAGCCTCAGCAGCATCAGCCTCAGCTACGGCCAGAAAATGAAGAGCACGTGATTATTATTGATGAAAATACGTTTCATTCCGACAACGAAGAGGTATTAGCACCACAAGTATAATTACCCGGCAATAGCACTGCGTCGTGTGGGGGCGCAACCCCATCTATAAAATTGAATGAAATATATTTTTTTATGTTAAGTGCGCGATTGACTTTACATAAAAAATGGGTGTTCGAAATTTGAATCGATTTATACAACACAAATGTCCCGACGCGTCATGCCGGGTTCATTTAAGAGAATTGGCTGGAAAACGTATCGCAGTGGATACAAGCATATATATGTATCGGTATTCCGGCGAAGGAGCATTATTAGAAAATATGTATCTCATGGCGTCGGTATTTCGGCACTACAATATTCACGCGGTTTTCGTGTTTGATGGTCCGCCTCCTCCGCAAAAAACGGAGATTATCGAAATACGCAAAAAAAAGAAGGACCAAGCAAAGAAACAATACGATACACTGCTGAAAATGACGAAAGAAAAGAGGGACGCGTCGGGATGTGAGATTACAACAACCGAGTTGGATGATATCGAAGAAACGATGCGCGAGTTGAAAAAACAATTCGTTCGACTGCGTGACTGTGATGTAAGCAGTGTAAAAGAGCTGCTGGTGAGCTTCGGGTTCGCGACAATTGACGCAGAAGGCGAAGCCGACGCATTATGTGCGAAGTTATCGATTCGCAAACGTGTTGATGCTTGTATGAGTGATGACACCGACATGTTTGTTTATGGATGCCCCGTTGTATTAAGGAATATCAGTTTATTGAATCATTCAGTTATGCGCTATGATACGAATGCTATTTTGAAAACACTGGGTTTGACACAACAAGAGTTCAAAATGATGTGTGTCGTGAGTGGAACCGATTATTCACATCATTCGGACTCGGCGGCGTCATCGGCGGCGTCATCGGCGGCGTCATCGGTGTCCTTTGTATCACCTGATGCGGTATTTAAGAAACTAGTAAAATTCAAAACGCTGTCATCAAAAGAGAGGCAAAAATATCATGAGAGTGGTGGTGGATTTTATGACTGGTATTCGGAACAAAGCACAATAAAGACATCCGCGAAACGAATCATCGACGCATCAGGGTGTGCCATCGGCGCAATCACATATTTAATGAATGAAGCGATGTTCGATACAATTACATGCGCCGAGACCAAAGGTCAAGGTCAAGGTCAAGGTCAAGGTCAAGGTCAAGGTCAAGGTCAAGGATATAAACAGCTGGTTGTTTTAAATCGTGACGATATACACAGGAAACGAATCATCGAAATCATGATGAAAGAAGACTTCATATTTATTGAACCATCTCCAAGTGATGAAGTTATACTCAAATCGCTTTCGTCAGGGAATGGGTCGCTGACATCTTCACCAGTATATGGAATTGACCAAATCCCTCAAGAAAAACACGCGAATGTTCTGGCATCGGAAGTATATGGAATCAACGTATCATCATTTCAAGAACTTCACAAGATTCACAAGAAAAAGAAGTATTTTAAAAACGGTAAGTAAAAGACAAATGAATCCAACGTCCGGCGTCGTCGTCGTCGTTGTATTCATTTTTTGTTGGTTTTTATGATTTTTGTTCATCCCGTAGTGATAAACTGTATTTGTTTAGGCCTTGACAGCACCACCAGCAGAGGCAGCAGGGGCAGCGGAAGACTTCGCGAAGTGGGCAGCCATGTACTTCTGGAGGTTGAAGTAGGTAAGCTCCTCACCCTTCTTCAGCTTCAACAGCTTGAGAAGCTTGGCGTCGGGGTTAATCTTACGACCATTGTCCTTATCCTGGAGCTTCTGGTTGCGGATGTAAGCATTCACCTCACGAGTGACCTCAGTGCGGGCAAGAACACTGCCCTCAGGCTTTCCAAGGAAGGCAGCGAGCTCGTTGGAAATCAAAGTGGGCTTGACGAAACCAGAAGGAGCACGGTTGGCACTGGTCTTACGACGCTTGTTGGCCTTGTTGGCGGCACGAAGCTCACGGGCATGCTGACGCTTAAGCTCATTCACCTCAGAGCGAATGGAAGCAAGAACGGCCTGAGCACTCTGAAGCTTGGTAAGAACACTAGAGTAGAGTGCGGTGCTAACAGAACCATCGAGCTCAGCAGCAGCGGGAGTGGCCTCGGCGCCATCAACGGCGGGGGCAGGGGCGCTCACGGGGGCGGCAGCCTCGGCCTTAGCAGCCTTGGGGGTAGCGGGAGCCTTGGCAGGCTTGGATGCGGCAGCAGCAGGAGTAGCGCTGGCGGCGGAGGCAGCAGCGGGAGTAGCAGAGCTAGAAACAGCGGAAGAAGAAGGAGCAGACTTGACCATGTTATTGGTTATACACATATGAGTAAAGTCTTTTTAAGTTGTTTTCGCGCATCACCATCGGCAGCATACTTCGAGTAATTCTAAATCAATTCGCGTTTATTATAAAACCGCTTCATACAACCATGGCAACGCATTACGCGCATCTTGATTTACAATTGTCAGTGTGGCCAACACATAAAACGCGCCGAGACACTGGTCTTCACGAGACACGCCTCGCCGGGTCATTCTTTCAATGATACTCACAGATATTGTTCGTAATTCCGCAGCGGTGAGTAATGAAATGACATTCAAATTTACATGCGCATTTTGAAGAACAAACGGGTTACCATTTGGTGGAGAGATACGTTCCTTCATTTCTTGTGTTAGATTCGCACGATAATACCATATATCATGAATATGTCGAATGAATCGAATAAGTTCATCACGCTGTAATGCGATAAACCACTCCGAATCAGAATAATTGCCGAGCGTATTGATATGCTGAAATAAATCAACGATAAATAGTTCTTCTTGTTTCTCACGCGTTAATACTTGGACACCGCCACCGCCACCGCCACCGCCACCGCCACCGCCACCGCCACCGCCACCACCACCTAAAACTGCTACTCCCGACGAATATGAATCTGAATGACATGTAGTATCCTGAATGTCGTTGTCGTTGTCGCTATCATCGAGCTTAATCGATACACGAAATCCAATAAGCGAGCCATATATTAATTTTTCGTATAGATTTTTGATGATAGATGACGACATGACATTACGATTATACGGATTTGTTATTGTGGGATACGAAGACACGATCAGATGAAATATAGATGCGATATGAAATCCATATATTTTATTATCGCTATCTTGATATGTAAAAAGTTGCGTTGGTTTAATATTCGAGATTTTATCGAATGTATAAAAGTCTGTGTCATTCACACACTTCATGGAGTTAAGATAGCCTGGTCCAGATAATTTCCGATATTTTCTGGATAAAAAATCCTTAAAATTGCGCTGGATTCTTCGAATAAAGTGTGTTTGTTTCAAAAATGTATATATGCGTTGTGTAAGGTCTGATTTTGTTCCTGATTTTTTTATGTTGTAATGAGAGCATAACGCACGTAAATCCGCGAGGCTATATTTTGCGTATGTCATTTTTTCATATTCAGACGGCTTCAATATAATAATGTTTATAGGTGGAGAGTCATCTTCGGCTGTATTCGATAATTTAGGAATGTCATGGTCGGTAGTATTTTCATTCGTGACAGTCATGGATGACGACGACGACGACGACGACGACGACGACGACGACGACGACGACGACGACGTAAGTTTCATTTTTTTCCGCGTCTTTACACCAGAATTGGGTTCCTGATGATTAGTTATATGTGAAGTTACAGGGAATGTGGTTGATACCCAATAGGGTGAAAAAATAATGAATTCGCTTGTCGAAGTCGCGGGGGAGGCTGCCTGTATTGGCGAGAAAACAAACGGTTGTTTTTTAAGTTTCAACCTTCTCGAATATTGTTTATACGGATTGTCGTATATACTATACGGTAGTAGAAGCGTATATAACTTTTGTGTTTCCTGTCTGTTATGTATGTTAGGTTCATTTGTTAGTGCCGACGACATTGTAAATATATATTATTGCCATATAATGTTTATTATGTTTTGGAGTGAGACATAAAGATATTTTATGAGGATATAGTATAACCAGTTTTTTATGCGTCTTTCATCGGGACTGTTGCTATTTCTTCTCTCGACATCATTCGTCGCCGGTATTGCGACAATTGATGTTCCTGCTGAGCATTCAATACCATACAATCAAGATGAAATAAAAATTCCTTTGAATACAAAAATAACAGACGTTATGTCTGATATACCGCACAATGGAATTGTTTCACTTGATCCAGATGATGATGATGGTATTGACACGAATTCGGATGCTGAAGCTGAATCTGATGACGATGAACATGCGGAAGAGTTAGATGACGATGCTGAGTCTGATGCTGATGCTGATGATGCCGAGTCCGATGCCGATGAAGCCGATGAAGCCGATGAATCCGATGCCGAGTCTGACGTTCAAAGTGCCGACGAAGACAACCAAATCGACGAAGAAGATGATGAACCTGACGCGGTAGTCGAAATTGGTTCTGGTCGAAGACTATTACGGTTTAAACGTATTGTAAAGAAGGTTCAGCGAATTTTTCATAGACCAAAATCACCTCCGGCTCCAAGGCCAGCGCCAGCCCCTAAGCCAGCACCAAGGCCAGCACCAGCTCCCGCTGTGGTCAAGGCAGCCCCTAAGCCAGCCCCTAAGCCAGCACCAAGGCCAGCACCAGCTCCCGCTGTGGTCAAGGCAGCCCCTAAGCCAGCCCCTAAGCCAGCCCCTAAGCCAGCACCAAGGCCAGCACCAAGGCCAGCACCAGCTCCCGCTGTGGTCAAGCCAGCCCCTAAGCCAGCCCCTAAGCCAGCACCAGCTCCCGCTGTGATCAAGTCAGCCCCTAAGCCAGTATCAGCACCAGCACCAGCACCTGAAAAGAAGAAGAAGAAAAAGGGCGGATTTCTTAAGAAAGGTTTTTCAGTAATTAAAAAAGTTGCGAATAAGGTCGCAGACAAGGTAGATGACATTCCAGGTGCCGTAAAAAAGACAACAAAAGCGGTTGTAAAGGTCGCAAAAGTAATTGCTCCGGTTGCGCTTCCGGCTCTTCAATTGATTCCAGGTGCGAATATTCCTTTGACTATCATTAAAACAGCGGCACCAAAGATTACAGATGCCGTTACAAAAGTAAAGAAGGTGGTTGACAAAGTGAAAAAGGCGAAGGCCATCGCGAATAAAGTATCGCCAAAGGTCAAGGATGCCCTGAAGAAGGCTGTCAAGAAAGCAGAGCCAAAGGTCAAGGATGCCCTGAAGAAGGCTGTTAAGAAAGCAGAGCCAAAGGTCAAGGATGCCCTGAAGAAGGCTGTTAAGAAAGCAGAGCCAAAGGCCAAGGATGCTTTGAAGAAGGCTGTTAAGAAAGCAGAGCCAAAGGTCAAGGATGCTTTGAAGAAGGTCGCGCCGAAAGCCAAGGATGCTTTGAAGAAGGCTGTCAAGAAAGCAGCGCCAAAGGTCAAGGATGCTTTGAAGAAGGTCGCGCCGAAAGCCAAGGATGCTTTGAAGAAAGCAGCCAAGAAGGCCGGAACCAAGGTCAAGGATGCTTTGAAAAAGGCAGCCAAGAAGGTGGTTCCAAAAGTCAAAAGCAACGGGGTTAAAATCTATGGAAACTACTGCGGTCCTGATTATTGTGGTGGTGAAAAATTCAAAGGCGCAGAAGGACCGAATTGTAAATGGGGTGTTGCGCCTAAAGATTCGTTGGACTCATGCTGTAAAATTCATGACCAGTGCTGTGGTTCATCTCTCACCCGTGGAGTGGATTGTAATAAGAAGATTTTATCTTGCGTCAAAGAAAGTCCTTGTAGTGGTATCAAATGTAATCTCGCAAAGACCGCAATCAAGATGACATTTAGCGCTTTAAAGAATAACGTTTGTGGTGATTTGAAGAAACGTTCCACTTCTTCGAATGCGGTTTCAAAATCAACATCAACCGTTATTGGTTCTAAATCTGACAGCCCGGCTCAAACGGATGACAGCCCGGCTCAAACGGATGACAGCCCGGCTCAAACGGATAGCACAAGAATAGATGATTCTTCATCAGTGACTTCATCGTCAGACACATCAGTGGCTGATACAATCGCGGTGAGCGCATCATTTGATACGGCACCTGTTCCAAAGCAGTCGGTCGTGAATGAAATTATTAGAACCATGCCGGAAACAAACACAAAGTTCGAAAACTTACAAACAAAGATTGTCTCTATTATGAAAGAAATGGATGGCGAACAAGCAAAGATTGAAACCGAGAATCGTAATAATTTTAACGGAGTTAGTGTTACACTTAAGAACGAACAGCTTCGTCTTGAAGCATCCCATGAGCAAATGAAACAACTACTTGAACAAACCCAGACTTTGAATGCCACAATTCAGACGCATTACAAGAAGCTTATTGCTGATACAGAATATTTACAGTCACTGGATGCGATGCGGCCTGGATTTCTCAAGTCACTTGACGAGCTTGCTACACAAATTGCCTCAGTGAAGAATGTGGTTGATAGCAAAATCATCAAAGATGAATACAAGGATGAAATGATGTCACTTCTTTCAGGGATTCATTTTAATACACATAACATCTCTGGGTATGTTGCTACTGCATTCATCAATCATTATAATAAATACAAGGCCTTAATCCAACAAGATAACAGCGAATATTCATCTGAATTGAAGCGTCTTACCACTTTATCGGATGAATACAAGAAACAGGCTGAAAAGAATGTGGCGATTGAGAAGGAGCGCGACCGTCTTCAAGAAATTCTCTCGAAGTTCAAGACGACAATGACTCTTTCAGACACGCAGCGCGAAGAGTTTGACCGTCTCGTAAAGGAAGTCATATCGATATTCAATAAGGGGGGTTGCGCCCCCCAACGACGCTAGCTTCGCTATAAATATTTTATCATAACATTCGATAGTTGTTATCATAAATTTATATCATAATTGAGCGAAGCGTCAATCGTTTGGGGGCGCAACCCTCCTAGCGTCGTTGGGGACGCAACCCCCTTAGCATTTGAATTTCTGTCCGCCAGAAAAAATTGATTTAAACATTTATGATGAATACATATATCATCGTTCAACGTATTACATCGTCGTTCTTCCTACTCGCAATCACAATAGCTTCTGAAATGGTTATTCCCGGCGCCTCCTTCAATCCCGCTTCTGATATGAAATATACCAAACCCAAGGTGAATTCTGTGGGTGGTCGCAGCGTCGGCATCGTAAATGCTAAGACGAGCACTGTTCTCAATCTGTCATCGCCCCTGATGCTTACATGGGGTGTTCAATCATTCACCGACGACAAGACAGGCAAGGTAAGTTATGACCTCGCGCTCCAGTTTCCGAATGAAGGCTTTGAGACTCCCGCGACCAAGAAGTTTCTTGATAATATGACCGCGTTCGAGAAGAAAATCAAGGAGGACGCAATCGCGAATTCAAAGGAGTGGTTCAGCAAGCCCAAGATGACCGCCGACGCAGTTGATGCGCTCTGGACTCCTGTTCTCAAGTATCCCAAGAACAAGGATACGCTTGAAGCTGATTTGACTCGTGCTCCTACGATTAAGGTGAAGCTGCCTTTCTGGGATGGCGCCTGGAAGGAGTTGGAGCTCTATGACACCGACATGCGTCCTGTGTTTCCTGACCCCATGAATCCTGCGCTGTCTCCTCAGGATTTGATTGCGAAGGGCAGTCATATCGCCGTGTCGATTCAGTGTGGTGGTATCTGGTTCGCAAATGGTAAGTTCGGTGTTACTTGGAAGTTGTTTCAAGCAATCGTGAAGCCCAAGATGTCGCTCAAAGGCAAGTGTCACATCAAGCTCGATGATGAGGACAAGACGAAGATTGTCGCACAAGTTGTGCCTACGGATGTGGATGGCGATGCTGATGGTGATGACCACCATGATAATGTGAGCGCAGTCATCGAAGATGACGATGAAGAGCCTGTCGCTGCGGTTCCTCTTGCCAGAACTGCGTCGTCGGTTGCTCCTGTCGCTGCTGCCAAACCTACCACGCCTGCCGCTGCTGCTGCCGCTCCTGCTCCTGCTTCCGCCGCTGGTGGTGATGCCGCAGCAAAGAAGAAGATTGTTCGCAAGGTCTAAAATCGTGTAAATAAAACGTAGGCTGCGATCGCACGAATACGGATAACAGGTATGTTTGTAATGTTGTTGATGAATAAAAAGATACTAACACTCGCCATCAGGTAATTTCATTTTTTATTTATGACTATAAAAATGAAATACTAATTTGATTGAATGTATAATGATGTATAATATGATGTATAATATGATGTATATATGATGTATAATGATGTAAATATTATCTAATGTAGTGTATTATCTCGCATATCCGGATAAAATATGTCTGACACATACGCATCAAATCAAATAGTTCCTATTCCTACTCCGGTTTCTACTGTAACAGTAAGAACTCAGAGTAAGTGGGTCAAAATGATATTAGAAGGAATTGGATGGGCTGGAAGTATTCTCGTATTGTGTCCATACGTCGTTCATTTTGAAAAAACAACAGATTTCATATTGAATACTCTTGGCGCAACTGGACTACTGGTCGTATGTATTACATCAAAACAGTATCAATCCATCATAATAAATACTGCTTGGATAATCGGCGGAATTTATAAATATTATGCGAACTGACTCATGATAAATTAGGTGATTTCAATTTTTTTACGTATATACCAAAAAATTGAAATGCTATTTCAAACTCTAAATGAATACAGCGTCATCGTCATTCGTAGTATCGTAGTATCAGCATCTCAAACATGGAAATGAAACAGGGAATATTAGTTAAAGGAATCAACGGCAAATGTGTATTATTACTGCCGTTTATGTATTTGGGACATCTCATTACCGCACGAAGCATCGATGTTCTATTGCGTGGTAGTGCGTCGTTGCTTGGAGCATATGGTCGCGGCCAAAACGATAAAAACAATAAACTGCGCGAGGCAATCATTTGCGCAGTCATCGATAACAAAGTTCCGCAGGCATACTACAAGACGCAACGCTGGCACGATTTGAAACAATCTGTCGATGGGTTTCTTCATCAAGTCATGCTTACAACGGGAGGATGCGATGACGGCGGCAGCAGCTATACGCATGTGAAATGTTCGCATGCGGCAGGTAGGGGGCATAATTATGACTTCTTAATTCGATTCACAGGAGCCGACGGGACGACAAAAAAAGAACACAAGGTGGAATTCAAGTTCAACGCATCAAAAATCAGCGATACACCGCAGTTTGTCTCGCCGATGAAGCCGAGCCAGTATTTATCGTCGTCGTATGAAGAGTTCTTCTATGACAATTACATGACGAAGATTGCCGGCACACTACCACTACCATCCCGCGAAGACTGGTTGAAACAAATTCATAACAACGCACCACCATGCGTGAAGCACCTTCAAGACAAATATTATGCGGGGTGTTCGAGTAGCAGTCAATTTACAAAGGCGGCCGACGATATCGCATTCTATAATCTCTGTAAGTCAATGTCAAAAGAAAGTATAGAGAAATTCATTACAGAAAATGACCTGGATATTGTAAAGCTCACGAGCTATCTTCGAGAAAGTCAAGAAGGTAAAATCTATATGCTGTTTCAGCCTGCCGCTGCCGCTGCCGCTGTCGATGCCGATGCTGTTGCGGGGTTGTCGTCGTCGTCGCTGCCGTCCATCACACTCCAAACGGTGGATCCAGCGCATTATACGATTGCCAGCTGTTCGAAAAACCCTAAAAAATCGCGCTATGAATGCGTCAGCGAAACCGGGAAAAAAATCAATATCCTTCTTCGTTGAAAAAATGCCAACGGAATTGCCTTTCCGGCGTTTCAAATTTCGTAGTGTAGCAGCGAGCGTAGCATAGCGTATAGCCGTCAGTAAATTGGAAGCATATGATTCAATTCTGTTGTATTAATCGCATTATTTCCAAAGTAACACTCGATAAATTCTCTTGTGCGTGGGTCGCGAAATGACCGCATCACCCTTTGAAATCCTCTCTTCGCGTCGCTGCCGCCGCCCGCCACCCCCGCCGCAGCCGCAGCCGTAATACATATCAAGTGATTTTCCACCAAATAAGACTTACAACCCACAGCATCAGGCGTAATCAAACAATAATCAAACTGATACTCACCTACACCATATCCCCGATTCAGCACAATCATCGGCGCTTGAATTCCTGGCTTGTCGATAAAAGCTTTTTTTTCGGCATTTTTGTATGTTTTATGAACAAACGCACAGTCTTCGATATTCGAACTATAGATGAGACGGGTTTTCGATGCGTCGTCTGTGAGGATGGTCTTACATTGATTCCAAACAACCGTCCCAACATGAACGTTGAAATGAAGTTCGGCGAGAGATTGGGAGCCGGAATACAAACGAATCAAACGAGGAACGTTATCCGATAAGATGGTCATTCCATGTTTCTCGAATACGCAGGTTCCTGGTTCGCCTCCGCCTCCGTCGCGCTTCTGAACAATAAGAACGATGGTATCTTGCGCCGTATCGATATATTTCACATTTTCACTCAACGACTCTGACCGTATCACATGGAGAATCGTAAAATGCGCAACGAGGTATTTCCGGGTTTTGTCGTAATACGACGAATTCATGAAACTTGATGGCAGGACAAAACACAACACTCCGCCTTCTTGTAACAAGGCAGTCGCCTTAATAATAAATAACGCGAAGATGTTCGGACGGCCGTCAAAATAGGGATAGTATTCCTTCGGAACCGCGTCTTTTTTCATCACGAAATAGGGAGGGTTGCCGATAATGAGGTCGGGTGGTGTTGCGGCGGCGGTGGTGGTATCTGAGAGAAAATCCGCATGATGAATCGTGATATTTGGCCGACCTGCGAAATTCTTCGCCACCGAGTCATAAATCAAAGAATGAAACTCGATGCCGGTAATGCGGGCGTCCGGATATTCGCAAGCCAACGCACTTATGAATTCACCGGACCCGCATGATGGTTCGAGGATATGGTGTATCTTTTTCAATACACTTTTACGTAAAAGCGCGAGGATGCCTTGAATACATGATGGCGGTGTGAAGAATATACCTCCGTTCTTTTTTTCCTCTTTTGATAATTTTTCTGTGAGTTGTATGGATAACTCCGAGAAAGAGTGTGCGGCCGACATGATGTTCGAGAGATTTGTGTGTATGCTACAATAACGAATCAATTTTTATCACGCTACCAAACGAATATTCGCATATACATTCGCTCGTTTATCGACTCTATACATGTCGTTGGCGTGTGTAAGCGTAGTATGTATTGACGCGATACCTCCGCATCCATGAAGTAACACACATTGCGTCATATCTGTTCGTAATGTAACGTCGGCTGCGTGTAAATAATAAATAAGTCGGTTGGCTTTTGTTTCTTCGTTGATAACAACAGGCAATACTTGTGTTTTAAAGAGTTCATTTACACTAACGTCGAGAGATATATAGAGATGATTATGGTCGTCGATACTTACATTGTCGGGGAGTTCCGGGTCACACAATACGATGAGCTCACCGCTGCTTACCGCTGGTGCGGTGTCGGCACGCATCGAACCAAGCTTAAAATGAAGCTCGCTATGCCACAAAGGAATGTAATATGTATGACCGCCTTCATGAAGAATATATACTCTGTCGAGCAGCATATCCAACAACGACGGATTCAACCGGATCACGATGTCGGCGCTCGTCTTTTCTTCCATGATGTTAGTGATTTCAACCATCGTCTCTCGAGAGATTCCAAATAAGTCTTGATGTTTCGAGAGAATATCATAGATCAAGAGCGCGGTTTGTTTGTCCATACTACGAAATAGGGATATCGCGGATTGGACTCCCTTTGTGATAATATGATGAATGAGAGATTGTATTGAATCCGCCGTGCGAATATTATGCTTCGAAAGCATCGTTTGAATAAATAACTGAAGTATGCTGTTGTATCCTTGGTGAGAGGTATCGTGGTCAAAATCCGCACCCGAATAAAAATAATCAACGAGGCACTTATGTGCTTGGTTGATTTCTTTGAATTTTTCGGTTGCGCTCACGGCGGCATCGGGGGCGGCTGCGGCAGTAGTATGAATACACTTATCCGGGTGATGTTTCAACGCAAGTATATGATAACGTTTATTCAGCTCTTTCAACGACGCAGGCGCACTTGTAGTATCGGAGTAGCCAAAGCCAAGAATATGAAGTGATTTTT
>Ga0172376_10004309_pt1 | contig 16316 bp, 14 predicted proteins | sample Lak35m_FD_121114 | JGI IMG/M metagenome (GOLD analysis project Ga0172376, IMG submission 121114) | Freshwater microbial communities from Kabuno Bay, South-Kivu, Congo - kab_092012_35m | ecosystem: Environmental > Aquatic > Freshwater > Lake | place: Democratic Republic of the Congo: South-Kivu... | reverse complement strand
CTTCGAACTTGAATTCGAATGGCGGGCCGCCACCGACGCGGTCGATGCCGACTTCTACGTCCATGCCGGTCGGATGCTCGACGCCGACCCGATCCGGATCACGAAGCACCTCGCCGGCGGCCCGCAGGAGAACGACCGCGGCGAGGGCCTGTACAACGCCAGCGCCACCGGCAGCATCGGCGGCGGTGGCAGCGCGCGGAAGCCGGTGCCTGAGCTGCAGAATCCCGTGGGCGAGTGGAACTCCTGGAGGATCCTGGCCACGGGGACGACGTTCTCGCTGCACTGCAACAACAGGGAGGCCTGGAGTTGCACCGACCACGTGCCGCGGCGGGGCTCCGTTGGCTTCCGCGTCTTCAAGGGGCCGCTCGAGATCCGCAACGTGAGAATCCGCGAGATCGGCTTCAGGAGCCTCATGAACATCGACGAATGGGAGGTCTATCCGGGGTACGGCGGGAACGGACCGCTCGACGCGCACTGGAAGCGGGACGGCCTGCTCTGGACGCTCGAGGGACCGGGCCCGAGCATCGCCACGCGCAAGAAGGACTATCGCAACTACGACCTGCGACTCGAGTTCCTGTTCGCCGATCCGAATCCCGACTCGATCAACTCAGGCGTCTACCTGCGGGGCGTGCATCCCTGGCAGGCTGATATCTGGGAGCACGCGTGGGGCTCTGGTCTCTGGGGCGTGCTCCACGTCTCGGCGAAGATGGCCACCGCCCCTGACGGCAAGACCAGGTACTACACCGAGCTTGGCAAGGTGATCCGTCCGATCACCCGCATGGACAATCCGGCGGGGCAATGGAACTACCTCGCCATCAGGGTTGAGGACGGAGTCGTCTCCACCTGGCTCAACGGACGACCGACCGTGGATCGCTACCCGATCAAGCAGATTGACCCAAAGTTTCCCGAGGCGGGGGGCGTGGGCCTGCAGGCTCACGCGCCGTGGAAGAAGGTGCTCTTCCACGACATCCGGATTGCGGAGTTGCCGTGACGACCCCGCCTCGACCGCGGACGCTCGGAAGCCCTTGTGGGCGGCCTTGCTTGCATCAGCGGGTTTCGCCGGGACCTGCCGCGCTTGCCCAAACCTGGGCCATATGCAGCGACGCCCCGCAGAACCGGTGGTCCTACGGGGCGTGCTGCTTGGGCTCAAAGACTTTGGTCAGTCACTCACTCAGGGGAGGATGACGGAATCGATCACGTGGATCACGCCATTACCGGCCTTGATGTCGGTCTTCGTGACGTTGACCATTCCGGTCGCCGTGCCCACCTTGACGCCGCCATCGGTCGAGATGCTCAACGTTTTGCCACCGGCGGTCTTGGCCGATTTCAGCTTGACGACGTCGGCCGCATAGACGGATCCCGGAACGACGTGGAGCAGCAGAATCTCCTTGAGCTGGTCCTTGTTTTCGGGCTTGAGGAGGGTTTCGACCGTGCCGGGGGGCAGTTTGGCAAATGCCTCGTCGGTCGGGGCGAACACCGTGAAGGGGCCGGCGCCCTTGAGCGTCGAAACGAGGTCAGCCGCACCGAGAGCGGCCGCGAGCGTCTTGAAAGTCCCGGCCCCAACGGCGATGTCGACGATGTCCTTGGGGGCCTCCTTCAGCACCACCTGATGCACCGGCTGGGACACGACCCTCTCGTGGATCACTGCGGGGTGGGTCACGCGGCCCATGCTCGTGGTGACATGGCCGCGGCTGCCCTTGCACGGAGCCGCCGAGGCAGGCACTGCCAAGAGGACGAGGCTGGCGGCGGATGCCAGCATGCCGGCGAGTGTGTGGGTGATTTTCATGAGGGATTCCTGGAAAGTGAAGAGGACCGCGGGAGAAGTTCCTGCGTTAGAGCACAAACCGCACTCGCGGAGCACGCGTAACCGGCACCACCGCCACGGCGGCAAGCAACCCGCCTGCGCCGTGCCGACCACGTGCGTTCGGGTGGCGGATCACGACACGAGCGGGCATATTGATGCGGGGGATTCGCCCATTGAACCGATTTGGCCGAGAGAGCCGAGTTCGCCTGCCCGCCCATGGACGCCATGACACTCGTCGGTCGCCTCACGTCGGCCTTGATGCTCATGCCGCTGACGGCGGCTCTTGCGGCCGATCAGGCCCTTGTCTTCAACACGACGACGCCGACGAACGATCTGCGGGGAACCCTCGCCGCTCAGGTGCTCTTCGCCCAAAGCCAGGTCATTCCCTCGCGGCCTCGCGAGGCGGACCATCAGCCGCATCTGATCGGCCAGCGCACGAGCCTGCTCTTGGTGCGCCCGCTCACAACTGGCGATGCCACGCCTCTGGAGGTCACCGCCCGCGACAAGCATGGCAAGGTGCTCGGCACGGTGCGCCTCGACCCGCCCGACAAACTGCCGACGACCGCGTACTCCCTGGATGGCTTACCCGAGGAGAAGATCGCGTTCGAACCGGGGGACGGCCCCGTCTCGACCATCAGCACGAAGGGCGACCTCGAAAAGCTCAGCGACCCCCGCGCGGCGCTGTTGCTCGAGCGGCTGCGCTCAAGCGCGCTCGTCGAGATCCAGACGGCCGACGGGCAGTGGGTGCGCGACATCCATCTCCCCACGCACCGTGACCTCGAGGACAAGATGGTCCGCGCGCGTTCGCGTGCGGCCTATCCGTCGACGATCCACTACGGCGACCGCTCCGCCACCATCTCCCGCGACGAGAGCCTGCAGTTCAAGGTCGTTGGCGGGCAGTGGATCCTGGAAAGCGAACTCGAGAATCAAGGGCTGACGTATGCGGCGGACGCCTGGAGCGGCGTGCTCCCCGCCGCGTGGATCGCTCCGGGCCTCACGCTGGTGTTTCGCCGAGGCGCACTCAGCGGAGAGCTCAGCGAGCTCACGGTCGGCCCTCCCACCGAGCTCCTCCTGCACACGATCGACCTGGGGATGCTCGTTCCGCCGCGCGACAAGTTCCTCTTTGCCAACGACCCGACGGCTCACCGTGAATATTTCCAGACGGTGCCGACCAGTCGCATGACCGTCAGTCAGTATGCGCCGCTCTATCTCCGGCAGGTGATGCTGCCCACCGGGACGCTGCTTCTGGAACTCGATCCGAGCAAAGGCGACTGGCACAACGGCACGATGCGGCAGCGGATCGGCAAGGAGCTGATTTCGCACGGCATCGACAACGCCAACTACGGCATCAACAGCACGGCCGGCGAGGGCGAGGACAGCCATCCCTACGTGGCCGCCCAGCTGACCGCCCACAACAGTTCCGGCAGGTACTCAAACGGCATGGTCACGCACGGCGGTTCGGGCGGCGGCGGCATCGTGACGCTCGACGACACGCTGGGAAACGAGTTCAGCCACGAGGTCGGCCACAACTACGGGCTCGGCCACTACGTGGGCGGCTTCGAGGGCTCCGTGCACCGCAGTGCCGACCAAACCAACTCCACGTGGGGCTGGGACGCCGACAAGAAGCGTTTTCTGCCCAACTTCTCGCCGTTTCGCAGCGGAAAGGACACCTGTCTTGAAAACCGGTGCCAAAGCCCGTTCGAGGGACGCTCGTACGGGCTGGACGCGATGGCGGGCGGCGCGCCCCTCTCGGGCTTCAACCGCTTCACGCTCTACACGCCGTATTCGGCCGCCCTGATCCAGAAGTTCTTCGAGAGCAAGGCGGTCTTCGACCCGGGCTCGCCGACCGGGTTTCGCAAGTGGAACGACAGCACGGGCGAGATGGAGCCGTACGCCCATCGCGTCGAAGTCGCCGAGCAGATCACGGCGCCGGTGAGCGACGTCGGCGAGGCCACCATGGCACGGCTGCTCGCCGACTACGAGCTCGTCAGAGTCTCCATGCAGGACGGCAACTGGGCCAAGGACGTCCAGCTTCCCGCCGCCTCACCCGCCAACCTCGGTCGCTGCGTCACCATCAATCAGGGGGCGACGTATGACAGTTTTCTCACGCTGAATGGCAAGCAGGTGAAGATGGCCCGCGGCTTCCAGAACAGCTACACGTCGGACGGAAAGCGGTGGAACGCGGGGCAGGCCGCGGACCAGTGGATGGAACGCAGGCCGCAGGCGTTCGGCGTCCCCGTGGTGACGCTCGTCGGCTACTACGACCCTCGGGGTGAGCTGACCAGCTACCTCTACCCTCCGCTGCACGGCGCGTATGGCTTCACCTACGCCGACGACCGGGATCGGGTGACCGAACAGGACTGCCAGCTCGTGGTCGAGACACGCGAAGGGACGCTGCGCTTCCGCCTTGCGAGACATCGCGTGAGCGCCGCCGTCATGAACAAGTTCCACGTGAACATTCCCGCATCGAGCGAACCGCGGAGCGCGAGCATCCTCTGTCGCGGCAAGGTCGTCGACAAAAAGACGCTTACCGCACCGACAGACAAGCCGACTTTCACGAGAACGCCAGCCTCGTAGACGCGGCCATCCACATGGCCTTGTCTCCATGGCCACGTCTGCATGGCCTTGTCTGCATGGCCACGTCCACCTGCCCGGGCGAGACCATGTGGGTCACCGATCGATGACGGCCTCCGGACACGGCCGGGAAAGCCTCGGACATCTCGCGGTCGATCCGGTGGCCCTATCCGGCCTTCGGCAGCACCGCGACTGACCGGCCCGCTTCGAGTCGATCGATGCGGGCTTCGAGTTCGGTGATCGCGAACGCGTCACGCTTCTGTGTGTCCGCGATCATCCAGAAGACCACGGGCAGGAAGCAGGAGAACGCGAGTGCCATCGGATTCCCGCCTCCGCCGGACACGACTTCGCCGCCGAGCATGAGTGCGCAGAGCACCGCTCCAAACGCGACGGGCCTCGAGACCTTGGGGGCCTTGGTTTCGTGCATGGGTCTTCCCTCCTTCACACCAGATCCTAGCTCACCGGCGACCTCATCGCAGGACAATCCATATCCGGTATCATGCTGGCGATGCCGACGTGCGACCGGACTGCACTTTCAGCGTGTCGTTTTTCAGGGAGTTGTGCCATGCGATCGAGGGCCCCGCGTTTCACTGGTTGCCGCGCCGCGTTGATCTGGGCGGTGACTGCCGCCGTCTTCCTGTCGGGTGCGGCGTCGTTCGCACGGCCCGGTGGTGGCCGTGGCGCCGGTGGTCGCGGTGGAGCCGGCCCCGGCCCGAGCCCGCGCGCGACGCCAGGCCCCAGTCCCCGAGGAACGCCCGGTCCTGGTCCAGCTCCTGGCAGGCCGTCGACCGGCAGCGTCGTGCGTCCGGGCCCTGCACCCGGTCCCGCGCGACCTGAGTCGGTCGTGCCCGGTCCGGCCGGAACCGCCGGACGTGTCATGGAGCAGCCGGGCCCGGGAGCGGCTCGCGCCGTGACCGGACCCACCAGCGTGGAGAACTTCATCAATGCCAAGCCGGCAGGAGCGGCCGCGGCAACGAGGACGGTCGATTCGGCCGCCGCGAAGACCCGTGCCCAGTCGCTGCAGGCATCGCTCGCGGGCCGCACGCAGCCCTTCACGGCAGCGTGGTACGCGGAACACCCGAACGCATGGCGGTATACCCATCCCTATGCCGAATGGTGGGCGGTCGCCGGCGTGGCCGGCCTGTCGAGCTGGCTTGGCTACAGCGTCGCGTCGGCGTCGGCCACGACTGCCGGCACGACGACCGCCGCCGCGACCACCCAGCCGGTCGCTGCCGAGACTGCAGCAGCCGAGACAAGTGCGGAACAAGCAGCGGCGGATCCGCCTGCCGACCTCGAGTGGATGCCGCTGGGGGTCTTTGCCACCTCTCCCAAGGGCGCAAGCCAGGCCCACGTCTACCAGCAGCTCGCCGTGAGCAAGCAGGGAGAGCTCAAGGGGAACTACTACGACGCGATCTCCAATGCCGTGCAGCCAATCACGGGCTCGATCGACCGGGAGACGCGGAAGGCGACCTGGGGCATCGGCACACAGGGCGGCGCGACATTCGAGACGACGCTCGACGCGCTCGTGCAGACGCCGAGCACGGTGACGATGAAGAGCGGCTCCTCCTCGCAGGAGTGGGAGCTCGTGCAGATGGAAAAGCCGGCGGGCGACGCGGCCAAGCCGTGACGTGAAAGCCTTACCCTTCGCTGCAGCGCGTTGCGCTCACAGGCGGTGCCACGTGGTCGCGACGCCGCCCCCCGCTCCGCCGATGACGAACGTGTATCTCGACCTGGCGCTCGAGATATGGCGAATCCCCAGCAGCCGATAGGTTGCGCTGTATCCGTCATCCGCCACCTTCACCAGCCTCGTCGACCGCAACGAGATGAGCCAGTCGTTCGAATAGAGGAAGACGCTCGAGCCCGTATCGATCCGCGAGACGATTTCCCGGGAATAGACGTTGTTCACCGAGACGGGGTGAACGTCGAACTCGAGGCGGCGTGGTGACCGGCGCACTCGCCGTCACGCCGCGAATCGGCACGCGGCACCGGCATCGCTCTGCCGCGGTCGGCGGCCCGGTTCCCCGCGCGCTCACCAGAGCCGCGCGTCGCCCGTGTAGCGGGCCACGGCCGCACGATCGAGCTCCACGCCGAGCCCCGGGCCCGTGGGGATCGCGAGCATCCCGTCCGCGTCGAGCCGCCATCCGCCGACCGTGATCTCGTCGATGAACGGCGAGCCGGTGAGGTATTCGACGAGATCGGTGCCGGCAAACGCGCTGGCGAGGTGCAGATCGGCCGCGAGCCCCACGGCGGTATTCCAGCCATGCGGCACGAACGTGATGCCATGGTCCTCTGCCATCGTGGCGATCGCCCACTCCTCGCTGATGCCGCCCACCTTCGTCACGTCCGGCTGCACGATGTCGAAGGCGCCGGCCGCGAGGAAGGGCTGGAACGACTGACGGCGGGTGAGCACCTCGCCACCGGCGATCGGGACCGGCGACTGCCGGCGCAGGAGGACGAAGTCGTCGAGGGCGTCGGGCCGGAGTGCCTCCTCGAACCAGTCGACGGCGTATTCGCCGAGCATCCGCGACGTGTTGAGCGCCCACTTGAGCCCGTTCGGCCAGAAGGCGTCGCTTGCGCCCGCATCGACCATGAGCCGCGAGTCGGCCCCCACCGCCTCGCGCGCGGCCCGCACGATGCGCTCGTCCATCCGGGCGTCGACGCGGCCGAACGGACCCCAGCCGATCTTGAACGCCCTGAATCCCTGCGCCTTCACCTCGAGCAGCCGATCGCGCATCCGCCCGGGCTCCTCCATGAGCAGCGACGCATAGGGGGCGACCCGTTCCCGGTACCGGCCGCCGAGCAGCCTACCGACCGGCTGGCTGGTCGCCTTCCCGAAGATGTCCCACAGCGCGATGTCGATGCCGCTGATGGCATGGGTCACCGACCCGCCGCGCCCGGTCCAGAACGTGTGCTGGTGCAGTTTCTCGCTGACACGCCGGGGTTCGAGGGCGTTCTCGTCGCGCCACAGGGGTTCGAGCAGCGCGATCGCGGCTCGCACGAGCGCGTCGTTGGTGAACACGCTGCCCAGACCGTGCACGCCCGCGTCGGTGTGGACGACGACGAGCGTATGGACGCAGTCCTCCGGCTTCAGTTCGGTGCTCCAGCCTCCCTCGGGCGTGGCCCCCCGCAGGCCGGCGCAGCGGATGTCACGGATCTTCATGGCGATGGCGGGCTCCCTTGTGGACTTCTGGCAAACACCCGCGCGACCGGCGTGAAGCGCACGTCGGGATCGAGCGGAAAGATGGGGCGTGGACAGCGGGTGTGGCCGAGCGACCGCAGATTCGCGCTCGATGATCCCGGGGCGTCGATATCGATCATCCGGGCGCACCAGGCCGCGTACATGTGGTGCTGACAGTGGGGCGACTTGATGACGACCGCGTCGAACCGCCGGGGATCCTGACCGTGGGCAAGGAAGAACGATCGGTCGTAGAGACTCACCGCGCGGGAGCCGACGACCCAGGTCACGCCGCCCGATTCGAGGACGGCCGTGGGGCCCGCATGCCACTCCTCGCCGAACGACTCGCTCCGAAACCGGCCATCGGCGAGGAGGCGCACCCTGGCGCGGGTCGGTAGCGGACGGAACCGGGCCGGGTCGAGCGTGCCACCGAGTGACACCGCCACCTCGCCGCCCACCCCGGCGGCACAGGCTGCCATGACGGCCGGTCGGTCCACGAGGGGCGCGAGCACCCGGCCGGAATAGCCAACCGCAAGAAGCGCGCCGACGACCGCGTTCGAGTCGCCCGACGCGCCGGAACTGGTGGCGTCGGCCGCATCGACGAGACCGATCGTGCCCCCGTCGGCATGGCTCGTGACGATCCGCGTCATCTCGGCAAGCGACACGAGCGGCACCGTCATCCGCTCGTGGACGCCCCAAAACTCGCGGGCCAGCCCGAGGGACTCCTGCTCCGCCCGCGTGGAGTCTCCATCGGTGACGACGAATGCATAGGTCGAGAGTTCGGGCACGTCGGTGAAGGGATTGCCGATGAACATGCCTGCAGACAAGCCGCCGGGGCCTGTCTCGACCTGCTGCGCCCGCCTGATCACCTGGCCGAACGCACCCGTCTCCGTGATGAGTTCGTTGCCACGCACGAGCGCCGGCACCCGCACGACGGCCGTCACCGGGCGCACGCCGTCATTGAGAATGCGCAGGAGCAGTCGGGCGGCCCGGCTACCCGTCGTGAAGAAGTCGACGTGAGGATAGGTGTGGTAGGCGACGATCGCGTCGGCGTGCCTCACCATGCGCTCGGTGAGGATGCCGTGCAGGTCGAGCGAGACGACGATCGGGATTTGTTCGCCGAGAATCCGCCGCGCCTCCTCGAGCAGTCGCCCCTCCGGATCGGCCTCCACCACGCTCGCCATGGCCCCGTGCATGCAGAGGATCACGCCGTCGGCCGGCGGGGCCGATCCGAGCGCCGACAGGAACTCCCGCTCGATCCGCCCCCAGGCGTCCGCGGCGAGCGGGCCGCCGGAGGTGATGAAGCAGGCGCCATAGATCGCCACCGGCTCGATACCGGGCGTCTTCTCGAGCACGCTGAGCACCCCGCCCACCTCGCTGCCGATCGCGCGATGGTAGTCGAAGAGCGCCGTCCCGACGCGCACGTCGAAGTCGTCGTAGCCGCTCGGATGGGGATTGAACGTCGACACCTCCTGCTTGCACTCGGCGACGAGGATGCGCTTCATGACGGGAGGCCTCCGGCTCGGATGTGGTCGGCGCGGAACAGGGTGAGGGTCGCGGCGATCACGAGCGCCGCCGCGGCGAGGTAGACCCCGGCGGTGATCACGAGCAGGCCGTCGATGCCCAGCGACTGCTTCCACACGCCGCCGAAAAGAGCACCAAAGCCCGAGACGAGACCGCCGCCGAGATTGAGCACGCCGACCGCCGACGCCCGCAGATTGGCCGCCACCACCTCGAACGCCGCCGCAAAAATGTTGCCCATGAAGAGCCCGCTGGAAAGCCCGAAGGCTGCCGCGGCGATTCGGGTCGACTCCAACGAGGTGACCGTCGCCAGCGCCCAGAGCGCCGGCGCACATCCCACGAGCGATGCCACGAGCACCCACTGCCTGGCGGCGGCGGTGCGGCGGTAGAGCCGGTCGGAAAGCAGACCCCCGCCGAGGAGTCCCACGGCGGCCATCGACTGCAGATAGATGGTGGCGTCCCAGGCAGCGTCGCGCTGCGACAGCTCGAACTTGTCGTGGAGGAACGTGGGGAGCCAGCCGTAGATCAGCCACAGCCCGAAGACGAAGCACGGAAACGCCTCGAGCAGTACGAGGAACGACGGGATGCCGAGCAGTGTCCACATCGGAGGCACGGTGGCGGATGCCGGACCGGCTGACGAAAGGCTGGCGCCGTCGTGCCCCGCGGAGCCGGCGCCCCCCTCGCCCTGCCGAGCTGGCACGGGGTGGTCCCGTCGAACCGCCGCGTCGGACGAAGGACTGCCCGTGAGGCTCGTCCGTCGACCCAGGCCGAGCGCGAGCATGATGGCGTAGACAAGCCCCGCGCCCCCGAGCTGGAAGAAGGCGGCCCGCCAGCGGCCCATGTCGGCCATCCACCCGCCGAACACGTTGCCGGCCACCGTGCCGACAATCTGCGCGGTGGTGAGGATCGCGATGGCCCGCGACCGCAGCCGGGGTGGATGCGCATCGGCGACAAGTGCCACCGCGGTGGGCATGAAGAGCGACTGGGCGACACCGAGAACCGCACGGCAGGCGATCATGGCGGCTCCGCCACCGACGAGGCCGGTGGCGATCGTCACGAGGCTCCAGAGCGCGACGCTCGCGACCGCAAGCCGCCGCTTCGACATCCGGTCGCCGACGAAGCCGGCGATCGGACAGCCGATCGCGTACGTCCAGAGGAACACCGCACCGATGAGACCCAAGGCGGCGTCGTCCATGCCGAGGTCGCGCTGGAGCGACGGGAACATCGCGAAGACAGCCTGGCGAGCGGCGTAGTTGAGGACGTACGCGCCCCACATGCACGCGAGCACGAGCGCGGCAGCACGACGGTCCACTGCGGCATGCGGCCCATCGGCATTGGATGGCTCGCTCACGCCTCGAGCACCTCGGCGGCACGCACTTCCTGTGCGATCACCGCCACGCAATCACCCTGGGTGGTCAGGCAGGGGGCTCGCATGGTGATGAGGTAGCCGTCCGTCGCGGCCGCAATCCGCTCGGGCGCGCGGTCCGGCCGCTCGAGATGGTGGATCCAGCCGATGGTGTCGCCACGAGTCACCCGGGCGCCCAGATCGACAGCCATCTCGAGGATGCCCGACTCCGGCGCGAGCAGATAATCGTCGCGATGGAGGGCCTGCGTGAGGATCGTGGGCGGCAGGCCGAGGGATGCGCGTGTCTCGACCGTTCCGGCGAGCACACGAGCGTGCACCAGCACGTTGCGCAGGCCGCGCTGCGTGATTCGATGGACGCGGGCCGGAATGGCCTCTCCTCCCCCCAACTCGGTCGTGACCACGACCTTCCCCTGGTTCTCCGCCTCGACCGGCAGGAGCCCGGTGCCTGCGATGTCGGCGTACAGAAACGAGAAGTCGGTGTTCCAGGCGAGCATCGCCGCGAGCATCCGCCGCCTCTGCTCGCGGTCGGCCACGAGGTGCATGTGCGAGCACGGCACGAATTCCATGCTGCGGCCACCCGAATGGATGTCGATCACGACATCGGCCGCGGGAAAAAGCACGGTGGAAAGGTAGTGCGCGATCTGGCTGGTCACGGCCCCCTCGGGCAGGCCCGGGAACGCACGATTGAGGTTCATGCCATCGAGCGGAGAGAGCCGGGTGGCCGCCTTCGCGGCGGGCATGTTGAGCGCCGGCACGACGATCAGCCGTCCGGTGACCTCCTCGGGTGCGAGCTCGCGGGCCAGCCGCATGAGCGCCACCTGACCCTGGTATTCGTCACCGTGGTTGCCGCCGAGGCAGAGCACCGTCGGCCCGGGGCCGCGCGCGATGACCGTGATCGGCACCATCACGTTGGCCCACCCGCCGAGATTGTGCGAGTAGGGCACCTGCAGGAAGCCCTGCCGCTTGCCGTCGCCATGCAGGTCGAGTGATGTGTGAATCATCGTCCGTCAGCGTCGCCCCCGAAAAAGACCCGCAGGCGCCGCATCGCGGCACGCCGCGCGGGGACACCGCATGCCCCCCGATGCACCTCTCACGCGGGCGTGATGATAGCGTGCGCATGCCCGGCTCCACCGAAAGGCGTGCCGATGTGGGAGTGCCCTGACGCGGGCCATCGTTCGGAGCCGCCGTCGACCGTCCGGGCCTTCAGCCGACCGATCCTCCACGAACCGCACCCGGAACGGCCGGGGCGATGCATGCCGGGTAATCCGCTGCCGTCCGGAGTTTTCCCTTTTGGAAGTATGATGAAGGGATGGTGATTCAACCGTCTGATCAGCCGTCGTTTCCACGACTGCGGCCCAGTGCCAGCCATGATGCGTCGCGACAGGCCGAGATCGATCGTGTCCGTCGCATGACGGTCGAGGAACGAGTCAGGGCGGCCCTGGGATTGGCGCGACGATTCGCAGCGCTCCAGCCGGCTCCCGCAAGGCGTGACCAATGACCGATCCCGATGGGGTGATTCGGGCCGCCGAAGAGGTCAGCGGTATTCTCGAGTCGCGAGGAGTAGGGTCGGTGGTCATCGGGGCCGTCGCGCTGGCAGCGCACGGCTATGTGCGATTGACCGAGGATCTCGACCTCGGCGTGAATACCGATCTGGGTACCCTGCACCAGGTCGCCGACACGCTGCGAAGGGCCGGCTTCGAGGTCGCGATTCGGGAGCCGGATGACCACGATCCGCTCGGTGGCGTGGTCGATGTCCGAGGCCCATTTGGCCTCGTCCAGATCGTGAACTACGGCGGCCGCTTTCCCGCGGTGATCGAGAGCGGCATTGCAACTGCCGACACCGTGATTCGCCCGGCCAGCCGGCTGCGGATCGTACCGCTCCCGCACCTTATCGCTCTCAAGCTGTATGCGGGAGGAACAAAGTCCCGAGCCGACATCGTGGAACTCCTGTCTCGGAACCCTGACGCCGATGTGGCCGCAATTCGGGACCTCTGCCGGAGTTGGCGACTGCGAGGCCTCGATCCGCTCATCGAAGAGGTGATGGGCGAACCGTAACGCGTGGGCCGTCGTGGTACACGGAATCCCCGGGTCGAGTCGGGCCGCGCACGGCCCACGACCCGGCTGGTACCAAGCAAGGGGCGGCCCCGCTCGCCCGCGGCCGTGATTCGGGAGCCGCGCATCGACTCCGTAATGATTGCGGAAGTGCCGTTCACCGGGCTATCTTTCACGCCCGCACGTGCCATTGACGGGGCTATGCTGTCGAGTGATCACGCCCAGTGCTTCCGCGTTGACGGTCAGCCTGCTTGCAGCGACGATCGTCGTGACGGGCTGCGGCAGTGGAGGCCGGCCTGCGGGTCCCGTCTCGGCGGGCGATGTCGAGGCGACCCGGGTCTTCTGCGGGGCGTGTCATCCCTTCCCGGCACCCGACACGTTCCCGCAGTTCGCGTGGCCCGAGCATGTGAAGCAGGGCTATGTGTTCGCCGATCGGTCGGGGCGACGTCTGCCCCGGCCCTCGCTCGAGGCGGCGACCGCCTGGTACGTGGACAATGCGCCGGAGGCGTTGTCCCTCCCCGACCGCTCGGCGAGTCCCGGCGATCTGGGGCTGACGCTCGTTCGCCGCGGCGCGGCGATTCCCGGCCGGCCACCGATCCCGCACGTGAGCGACGTCCGCGTCGTGGAGCTGGCTGCGGGCCGGCGCGGGGTCCTCGTCTGCGAGTGCGACCCGCTCGAGAACACCGGGGCCGTGCATTTCTACGAGCCCGCCGCCGACCGCTGGACAGCCCTCTGCGAGATGCCGGGCCCAGCCCGGGCCGAAGTCGTCGATCTCGACCGCGACGGCATTCCCGACGTGCTCGCCGCCTGCCTCGGCAGCTTCTTCCCGACCGACGATCGCGTCGGGGGACTCGTCTGGCTTCGCGGGCGGGAGGACGGTGGCTTCGCCCCCTTCACGCTGCTCACGGACATCGGGCGGACGGCCGACGTGCGGGCGGCCGACTTCGACGGGGACGGGGAGACCGACATCCTCGTGGCAGAGTTCGGCTGGAATGCGATCGGGGGGGTGTGGCTGCTCCGCAACCGCACGCAGGACTGGAGTCGGCCAGCCTTCGAGATGTCGACGGTCGAGCCGCGGACCGGCTGCGCGCGGGTGTCCGTGGCCGATCTCGACGCCGACGGCCGCCCCGATTTCGTGGCTCTCTTTTGCCAGGAGCACGAGTCGGTCGTCGCCTTCCTGAACCGGGGCGACGGCCGGTTCCATCCCGAGACGATTTTCACCGGCCCGCATCCCGGCTACGGCTCAAGCGCGATCGATCTGGCCGACATTGACGGCGACGGTGATCTCGACGTCGCCTATGGCAATGGCGACGTGCTCCAGGAGCCGTTCGTGCTGCGGGCGTATCAGGGGGTGGCGTGGCTCGAGAACGAGGGAGATTTTCCGTTCGCGTTTCACCGTCTCGCGGACCTGCCGGGGGTTCACGGCATCGTGGCGACCGACGTCGAGGGGGACGGCGATCTCGACATTGTGGCGACGAGCTACGTGCCGGCCGAGGAATTGAACCCCGAGGCGCTCGACCTCACGAGCGTCCTCGTGCTTGAGCAGACGGAGAGGGGGGAGTTTGCCCGACGCCGGCTCGAGACGAAGACCTGCAATCACTTTACGTGTGCCGCCGGCGACCCGCGGGGCGACGGACGGCGGACCATCGTGGTGGGCAACTTTTATTCCACGACCCGGCGGCCGATCGACCGGATGATCGATCTGTGGGAGCCGGAGTAGCCAGGTCGGGGAGGAGTTGCGCCGAAGGACGAAACACGTCACCCACGAGGGGTGCATCGCGTTGTGGGCAAACACTTCCGGTCAACCGAAGCTTCCGCACTCGCAGCTCACGAGTCGTGCGTCGGCGGGAAGCCCGTTGTGGAAGTGCCTCCGGCCGGGCTATGCCTCGATGCCGTGGCGCTCGGCCACCCGGGGCACTCCCGCGCAGATCTCTCCGCGCGGGAGTGCGGGGCGGGACGCGAGACGCTTAGCGGCTGCTGCGGAGCACGGACACCGGCATGGCCGAGGTCGGCCGTGCCGTACGGGCTTCGGCCACTCGCGTCACCGGGGCCGACGTGATCGCCGCCGTGCAGCAACGTGGCACCACCACCTCCTCGACGACCACGACGGGGCTCCAGCTGCTCGTGCAGCAGGTCGTCGGGGCGCACGGTGCGACCTCGACGATCGTCTTGCAGCACGGATCGCAACAGCTCGCGGTGTACACCGGCGCACAGCACCGCCGGCGGCAGCATGCCGCCTCGGCGTCGAACGCCGCCGTCGAGGCGACGGCACCGACGAGGACCGCCACCATCGAACCGACCTTCTTCGTGAACATCTCTCACTCTCCACTGGAAACATCCTGGTCGTCGCAGCCACGGCACCACGGCGCGGCCGGGTCCCTGCGAGCCGCCGGGCGGCCCGATACCGAAAGAACTGGCGGCCGGCTCACTTCACCTGCACGGGCACCTTGCGCGAGGTGCTCGTGGCGGTCTTCGTGAGCTCCACGGTGAGCACGCCGTTGGCGAAGCTGGCCGTCACGGTCGCGGGATCGACCGGATCGGGCAGCGGGATCGCGCGGCTGAAGGCGCCGTACTGGCTCTCGCAGCGCGTCCAGCCGTTGCCGGCCTTGCTCTCCGAGTGCTTCTTCTCGCCCGAGATCACGAGTCGATCCTCGGTCACGTTGACATCGACCTGCTTGGGGTCGATCCCCGGCAGCTCCGCCCGGACGTGGATGTGCTGGGGCTCGTCGGCGACGTCGATCGCAGGCATCCACTGGCCCGGCTTGGCCGCCTCGAACACGGCGGGCATCGACAGCGGCCGGCTGAAGAGGCCGTCGAACAGCCGATTCATGTCGGCGCGGAACTCGGACAATGAAGAGAAGCCGGCCGGCTCGATGCTGGACGGCCGGCGCGTGCGGAAGGGAATCAGGGACATGATGCAATCTCCTCGGGAAAGGCCAACAGGAACGGACCACACGTCGCGGTCCGCGGAGACGCGTCCAAGCCGGCAAGCATTCGCAGCGGATGTCGTCAAAGGCAAGCGGCACGGCACGCGACAAGCCCGCTCACGTGTCCGCGGCGACACGCGTGTGATGGCGCACGGCCGCTTGCCGTCGGCCACGAGCCGCCGTATCGTGCCACAGTGACCGCAGGGCCGTCGCGGCGCGTCAAGGCTCCAGGACCGGAGCGATCTCATGTGTCGGTCCGACACCTTGCTGGAGACCACGACGATGACACTTGCAGCCGAGCACGAGTTCACCCACATCGGCGAGACCGCGGGATGCCGCGATCACGACCACGACCTCCTCCACGAACTCAGCCGACGGCTCGATGCCCTCTGGCGGTACGACCAGTACATCGCGAACGCGGAGTGGCGCGACGAACTGCGGGCGTTTTGGCAGGACTGCAAAGCGACCGAGAAGCAGGCGATCCAGCGACTGCGGAAGCTGATCCGACACGAAGTCGCGAACGACTGCTTTTAGCGCGCTTCCCGCATTCGGAAAGCACAGCCTCGGGCGACGGCCCCCCCCTCCCCAGCGTGGCCGCGGCGGTCACCCGCTCGTCGCTGCGATACCAACGCGGTAAAACACGCCGCTCGGCATCACGGGCCGCGGCGCAGGCGGGAGATGATCGCCGCACCCATTTCGTGGGTGCCGGCAGCAGGTGGATCGCTGGCGACGCGGATGTCGCCGGTCCGTTTCCCGTCGGCGATGACCGCCGCGACCGCCTCCTCGACGGCACACGCGGCCGCGTCGTGACCGAGGCTGTGCCGCAGCAGGAGCGCGGCCGAGAGGATCTGGGCGATGGGATTGGCGATGCCCCGGCCGGCGATGTCCGGCGCAGTG
>Ga0172376_10004308_pt1 | contig 16321 bp, 12 predicted proteins | sample Lak35m_FD_121114 | JGI IMG/M metagenome (GOLD analysis project Ga0172376, IMG submission 121114) | Freshwater microbial communities from Kabuno Bay, South-Kivu, Congo - kab_092012_35m | ecosystem: Environmental > Aquatic > Freshwater > Lake | place: Democratic Republic of the Congo: South-Kivu... | reverse complement strand
GCATGCGAGAGAACATGCTGCAACCATTCTTGATCCGTTCTAAGTGCGACGTCTTCCAATTTTTGCCACGCCACTATATTTTGTTTGCGATAGCGAAAACTCGGTAACGGATCAAGAATGATTCCTCCCCCCACTGTTTCAGAAGGTGAAAGTAAGCGTATCACAAAACGATCCCCTCGCAACATCACCGCCTCATCGCGTAAGTTCAATTGTAAACAAGCCGATTGACCTGTTGGAATGATCCCTAGATGAGGAGCATGTATGGTAGCAATCACCTTTGAAGTCCCGACAAACAAGCGCACTTGCTCTCCGTGTTTTAACGGGCGCGTGACATGGGCTAACTGTTGGTAGTAGACATCACATAGCAAGGTGGGTTGGATGGTTTGAGGGCGGATCAATACATCCCCGCGGTGGATTTGATCGGTATCGACGTTCGATAAATTCACCGCCAAGCGATCCCCAACTTGCCCCACATTGATAACTTGGTTATGGCTCTGAAGTTGGCGTATCCGTGCCGGCAGTCCGCTGGGGGCGATCAAAACTTCCGCACCTACAGCGAGTGGTTCACCGTGCAAGGTGCCCGTTACGACGGTGCCGTATCCTTTGAGGTGGAACACACGGTCAATGGGCAAGCGTAGGTGGGTCATACCATCCGCTGGAGCGAAACGCTGTGCCATGTTTAACAAATGGGTTTTAAGGTCATCCAGTCCTCTACCGGTCACCACAGATGAATGAATGATCGGGAAGGGTGGCAAGCCTGCTTGCTGGAGCAGATTGCGAATATCGTGCTCAATCCATTCTAGCCACGCCGCATCATCAATCAAATCTACTTTAGTGAGGGCTATCACACCTTGTTGTATACCCAACAGGCTCAAGATATGAGCATGCTCAATGGTCTGGGGCATGATGCCTGCGTTGGCGTCAACCACCAACAACGTCCCCTGAACCTCGCTTATGCCAACCAACATATTATTTAAGTAATCACTGTGGCCTGGCACATCCACAAAACTGATGACGGTTTCCGCTATTTCCGTCCACGCATACCCTAGATCAATCGTCATCCCTCGTGTTTGCTCTTCTTTCAGGCGGTCAGGATGCTTGCCTGTCAAAGCATGAATGAGCGATGATTTCCCGTGATCGACGTGCCCCGCTGTCCCTACAATGAACATGATTGCGATTAGCTGGACTCACCATTCAATCGCAGGTCGGGTGCACTGGGAACAATAGATGCTGGGTTTGAATTGCGGTTATTGCCCAACAAGAGGGTACTGCGCTTTGTAGGAGCATCGTACTCGCTCAATAAGGACTGAAACGTGTCCCGCTGCTGGGTCAAGTGGGCGCGTTCTAGTTGCCATAACTTCTCAAGGTTTTCTTCTAAAATGGGAATCTGTTTCTCGACTTGGTTCATTCGCTCCAAAGCCTTATCAAAAGTTTTGTCGTGGTTACGCCAAATTTCATCGTTGGTCACGGTGAATTGCTTAAAACGACGTTGATCTTCGGTTCGCCAATCGTTCCATTCCTGACGAAAGCGTTCCTCGCTGAGGCGTTGCATTTCTGCCACTTCATTGATGCGCCGTTCCAGGCGATCGCCTAAGCGTTCAAATTCATCCAAGACACGCTTCATTTCACGATAGGTTTCTGACCATTGTTCAAAGCGATCTGAGTATTGTTGTATCTGGGTTTCATAGGTTGTAACGCGACCCAATAATTCATTCAGGCGGACTTCCTGTTGTTGAACCACTAAGTTACTTTGGTCAATAAATTGTTGAATTTGCTCGCGCCGCTCCACCTCTGAATTGAACAATTCGGTCAACCTGCGTTCATTGCGCAGTGCCAACTCTTCAATTAGGTTAATGCGCGGACGCACACCGTCAAATTGTTTTTGGAGTTCAGGAAAGTCAGTTTGAATTTCAGAAAGGCGACGGTTATCTTGCCGGCGCTGCTCCTCAATGAAGGCAATTTTGCGCTCTGGTTCGCTCAGTCGCTTTTGCAAGTCGTCCAGTTGTAGACGTAAGCTCGCCAAATCTTGACTTGCACGTTTGCGCTCTTCACCAAAAGCGGGAAGGTCTGTTAACAATCCCTCCAGCTGAATGACACGTTCCCCCAATTCACGAATAGGGCGTGCCAAAGCCTCACGCGCGATCTCTTGGCGTTTATCCTGTTCTCGCTCTGCATTCAATCGTTGCGCCTCGATACGCTCGAGAAGCTCGCGCATCTCTCTCCTAACATTTTCTGAAACATTATCTGGGGCGAGACGGCTCTTATGAAAGTTTTCTGACTGTGATCGCGTTTGATCAGATTCGACGGAATTCACTCTCTTTACTAGGGAGTCGATCGTCTGCTCTTGCGAATGGAGCCTCTCTTCCAAGCGGGCAATCGTGTTCTTGTCTTTACGCCGTTCTTCATCCAACCATTCAATTAACTTCGACGCTTGATTGATGTCCACATCAAGTACCTCAAATTAAGGTTTAACAAATCTTATCTGGTAGTATAACATAATTTTGGGCGGGATGAGCAAATCACAGGATGTTGCTGGATTACCTGACTTCAGTCATGTGATAGTAAAAAAGGTTTGTTACAATGCTAGTAATTTAGACTGACAAATGAATAGGCAGGTATAGCATGAGCGAGACACTCCTGAATGGTAGATATAGACTAAAAGCGCAGCAAGGCTCGGGCGGGATGGCGGTCATCTACAGGGCAATTGACCAAGAATTAGATCGCGTAGTGGCAGTGAAGATTCTTCGTCCCAGCTTGACCCCCAATCCTGAAATTTCTAAGCGGTTTCGAGATGAAGCGAGAAATGTAGCACGTTTGACTCACCCCAATATTGTTACGCTTTACGATGTGGGTACTGATGGGCAAACGCTCTATATGGTGATGGAGTTCATCGATGGGTCTGATTTAAAGAAACTCATCCGTGCCGAAGCACCTTTTAACTATGATCTTGCGGTGAAGTTTGCCATTCAAATTTGTGCTGGGATTGGTTATGCACACCGCAACAACCTGGTTCATGCTGATGTTAAACCGCAGAATGTCTTGTTAACCTCGCAACGCATGGTTAAAGTGACGGACTTTGGCATAGCGCAGGCAATGAGCGATGCAACGCTACACGGCGAAAAACAGGATATTGTGTGGGGTAGCCCACATTACTTCGCACCCGAACAGGCGCAGGGCGACCGCCCAAGCCCGTCCTCTGATGTGTACTCAATTGCTGTTGTCATGTTCGAAATGCTAACAGGTCAACTTCCGTACTTGGGTTCCAATCAACAGGAATTGGCAATGGCACACATTAAGGCAGAGATTCCTCATGTCAAGGACTATGTCCAAAATATTCCGGATAATTTGGATAGAATGATTCATCGAGCGATGAGTAAAGACCCATCCCAACGTTTTCGAAATGCCGATCAATTTGGTCAAGTGTTGGCGGGGTATCGTGACGTGGCGCAACAACAGACATTAGCCACAACCCCACCCAGTGGCATCGCTACACCGTCTCCGTTGCCGAGCGTTCCTCAATCAGCTACAAACCGACCCTTGTATAATAACCCAATACCGTCTGCTAACCCTTTCTCGACGCCTACTCAACAAGTTAGTGCTGCCCCAGAAGCACCCTCCGCTCCAGTCTATGGCAAGCCGTCTAACCCACGCTTTGCCAGCGAAGCCTATAATAAACCAGCGTATGGGACAGCACCGGAAGATTTGAGTGCGTATACGACCAACCCCCAACTGCAACGCACAACAGGGATTCCTGCGCAACCTGAGGGAAGTGGCTTGGATGTCGTCACCATTATCTTGGCGTTCTTGGCATTTGTGGCAGTGGCATGTCTCATCCCACTCTATATCCTGTTGGCACAAGCGTACCTGTAGGGGTGCGCCTTGTTACGGGGCGGTCATGCGAAGTGTGACCGCCTCCATTTTTTAGCGCGGGCAAGGTGACTTAATTCCAGCTGAGGTAGTAAATCTAACCGAAAATACAACTCGACTTTTGCCAAGCAAACTTGTTGACTTTCTCAACTCATTTTGACCATCCGTGCTATACTAAACTAGGCTTTGGGGTCCGTTATAAGAAGGAGTTTTAACTGTGAATAACCTGCATGATATGATAATTAATGCACAAGGCACTTTACTCGGATGGATGGAACGTGTGCCGGGTTTGAAGGATTATATTGATCGGGCAGAACGACGTAATGCTGATACCACGCTACGTGAATATCTGGCGGATCAATTCACCAACCGATTGTCGCGCTTTCAGAATTTAGAACTTTCACTGATAAATCATGGTGAACTTGCTCAAATGTCCGAAATGCGCCAAGTTAAAACGAAATTGCAATCCCACATAGATCGAGTTCGCGCTGCCACACCCGGCTATTCTGGCTTATTCGCAAGCACGAAAATTGAGGCAGTTGAGCTTGACCAACTCTATGCCTTTGATGAAGCCCAAGTGCGCTACCTTGATTTGTTCGACCAAAAGCTAACTGCCTTAGAAGAGGCAATGCAATCTAAAGACGGAATTGAAAGTGCCCTACAAGACCTTTACGGATTGGCAAACGAAGCGATGCAAGCCTTTCAATTGCGCGAAGATGTTCTCACACAACTCAATCAAAAGTTTACCTCAAAGGAGTAGTTAAACATGGCACGCATCATAGATGTTATCGATCACTCCAATGTAGGCGACCAAGAATTAACCTGGCGTGAACCTCAAGCCGGTGGTGGAGATTGGCGAATGGGATCGCAGGTGATCGTGCAAGAAAGTCAAGCTGCGGTCTTCGTGCGGGAAGGGCAAGTATTGGATACACTTAGCCCTGGGCGACATACCTTGACAACCGCGAACCTTCCTATTTTGTCCGCTGCCATTGGCATGGTGACAAGCGGGCGGACTCCGTTCACTGCTGACCTATATTATGTAAACCTCAAAGACCTTCCCCAAGTGGGATGGGGCACCAATCCACCGTTCGTACTTGAAACGCCTGGCTATGGTCGTGGCGTGGCATTGTTGATTACTCACGGAATCATTGACATTAGTATCATGAGTCCCTCACTATTCGTGAAACAGTATGGCATTGGTAAACCTGCCTTGTATGTGGATGATTTGCGCGAACGGATGCAGTCCATGTTGCTGGGTGAAATTGCAACCTTGCTTGCTAATTCAGGCGCAAAGAGCGTGATGGATGCCAATCGCCTGTTGAGTGACTTAGAAGGCGCGGCACTCTCAAAGCTAAACGATCAGTTTGAAGCCATTGGCTTGCGCATCAAGGCGTTTGAATCTAAACCCTTCACCGCTAAAGATGCATCATTAGATGAATTGGCAAACTATATCAGTGCAGAAGCACTTGAGCGCATTGAGCGTTTGGAACGCTTAAATATAGCTCGTGATGCCGCCAATAATCAAAGTCTCGGTGGGGCACTTGCCGGTGCGGGAGTGGGGTTGGGTGTTGGGCAACAAATTGGTGCAGCAATGGGAATGACAGACCCCAATGCCAATTCCCAATTGCAACAGCAACTCCAACAACAGCAACTGATGATGCAACAGATGATGATGCAGATGATGCAAAACCAACAGCAAGCGCAAGCTGCTCCTCAACCTGTTGAGCCTGCTGCAACAGAAGCAAATGCTACCCCTCAAACACGCGCCGAAGTCCAAGCAATTTTAGATGGACTGGATGTCAAACTCATGAATGGCGAAATCTCTGAGGCGATCTATACCAAGATGGTCGCCAAGTGGGAAGCGCGTCTTGCTGAACTATAGCATTAATGTAGGGTAAAACTCTTTTCTCGTCCCAAGTCAGATACTGTAATCGTAGCAACATGAAAGGCGGTTTCAGTATCTGAAGTGCGCCAGCGCGTTCCATCACGAGCATCGTACCATCCGCACAGAACCTGGTAATCCCCTTGAGGTAGAAGGGTCATTTGATCGAGCCGATAGACAAGTGTCATGGTCGAGTCGGTCATGGTGGGAACAGGAAAAAGGTCGTCTTGCTTCCATAACGGGCTACCATTTAAGAGTGTCGTATCATTCACAAGATGCACAAATGTTTTGGCATGTGCATCAAGTTCCTGAAGCATGTCCCATTTTAACAGGACATAAATCTCTCCAGTGGGTTGGGGGGGGAGAATCACCTCGTAACCCTGCAGGGCAACCTTATCCGCGAAGGGGACGGGGGGAATCTGTTGAGATAGCGGAATGGGCGAGGTGCGATATTGTTGTACCCGTAAACCGCTAACGTTGGTGTCAATCACCTTCGTGAGGTGAGTCCCCATCCAGTTTTCGACCACGCCGTAATTTGCCCAGTCGGTAAAGCCCTGCGCAACAAGCCACACACGCGAATGATCTTCGGCGATGTTGCTTAAAGTCTGTTCGATTTCTTCGATAGGTTGATCGGGTTCGGCGGGTAAAGCGGTTTCTGCTGTTGGCACATTTTCAACCACATGATAGTAGTATCCAAAGGCAGCATCTGCAGCAGTTTGAATCACATAGTCATCTTGTGCAGTGGTGTGCGCCCTTAAATAGCGTGCCAAATTCTTCCAATCATGGGACTTTGTGTAATCCCTCATGAAATAGGACAGACTGAATACGCTTAGGACAAGCCAAACGCTCGCAATCGTCAATCCAATAATTCGCTCAAAGTATCGCTTGGATTGTGCCCCATCGACCATGAAGCTGGCAATCACAACCAACAGAATGGGAATAATGCCAAGTATGTAACGTGGCTCCCACACATTTAATTTTAGGCTCACGCCCATCAACGCCAAGACCGGGATGGTCAGCATTGCGGTGCAAAACCGTGCCGCCATCGGATGGGTGCGGAATTGCAACCATAAACCAAGGCAGAGACTGACCAAGACAAATGTGCCCACCCACAAGCTCGGCAAATTTGCTGGAAGAAAACCGAATGCCAATACGTTTGGAAAATATCCCAGCAGTTTATCCAACCGAAAACCGCTGGTTGTGCCCCCATACCCACCCCCACTCAATAAACGCGGTTGTAAATACCAGGGTGCAAGTAGTAACCCAATAGAAATATACGCTCCCAACGGCATGAGCAACCTTCGGAATTGTTTCCTAGCATTCCAAACCATGCCGACGAGTAGCGCACCGAGCATGAAAAAATCTAAGTAATACAAGTAGCTAGAGATGGTGGCAACAATAATAAACGCCAACCACTTTATCCAAGTTGAGTCTTCGTAAGCGCGTATTCCCAACCACAGGCTCAACACACTGAGGCTTGACCAAAGCGCATAATTCCGCACATCTTGGGAATGCCAGATTAAAAAAGGATGGATTGCCCAAAGGATCGCCACCAGCAACGCAACTGAGAATTTCCGTTGGGTTAGTTGTAATGCCAAGCGATAAGCAAACAATGCGCCCAGCGAATTGAGTAGAGCGGGCAACCAGCGCAACGCGACTTCACTTGTGCCCACCCACTTTCCCCACTGATGGTACGCAAGATACGCCCCCAGCGGTTGCGGATCAATCGTAAGCTGGTCACGGATAGTCTGAGAAACTGGTTGCATCACCCAATACTGAACGGTGAACGCTTCATCCCCACGATAGGGTGACTTCCCAATTTGAAAGCTACGCAGGAAAAAGCCGAACGCAAAGACGAGGCAGAGTAACCCAAAACGTTGCTTAAAGGGCACAGCGTTAACGAGCCTGCTTTTTCAAAATCTGGTCATCAAGTTGTGCAATCTGCTCCACCGTCAAGGGGAGATTGCCGTTCTTCGCCGTTGGAAATGACCGCAAGTAATTCTTGAGGCTTTTGGGATGGTGTTCATCGGCAAAGACAATCGGCAGCGCGTTGTTTTGTTCATCAAGCTCGACTTGGGTACTCAAGAACACCACGATAGGCTTGATCTCGCAATTTGGTGCGATCGGCTTTAACGCCTTTTGAACAGATTCCATTGCAAACACGGCTTGGTCGTAAGGGAAGCCTAAGCCATCCATCCGCATTAAGCCTAGAAACCGCTCCATGAACCCGCGTACCTGCTTCCATTTTCTTCCATTGATGTGAATCCGCCCACTTTGATACAGCGTGACCAATACGAATATACCCTGTGGAGAAATTAGCAGATGCTTGCAAGGTAAGTGGTAGTAATGATAAAGGACGCTCTTGGTGCTAATCCCTTTTAGCCCGTTCCGAATAACATGTTCGGGACGAGGTTCGCGTACCCACGTGTTGGTCATGCGAACAGCATAGAGCGCAACGATCAAGCCAATCGGTAACACAAATGTTGGCAGGACATCCAACCACGCCAAATTATCTGACGCAAAACGATCCCCCAAAAGGGGACGCATGGTGACGAATAACCCGAACAACCATATCCCCATACTAATGACGAAAGCATATTGCGCGAACGAACGGTTCCGTCGCACGAGACGCTCATTAATTTCTACGCGCATGTTGTTTTGTCCATTATCGAAATGAGATGAACGCCCTAATTGGAGCGTTCATCAAAATTGGGTAAACTCAATTGGGGGTAAAGTACGACAATAAACCACCACGTATCACTTCAGCACACACTAAATTGCCCATTTGTTGCGAGGGTAGGAACTCCCATAACTTTGGAGACCCATGCGCCAAGCCAACAACTGCCTTCGCTTGTTCATCAAGAGCTGGGGTGACGCAGTGGGTCACAGCACCAGCTAGGTCTGGAGTGATAACTTGCCCGATTTTATTCATGAACGTGATGTCATAGACGATACCGCGAGAATTGCTGCGTCGAGTGTATCCTGCGGGAACGAGCGGTGAATGCCACGATTCAAGTTCTGCACAATTTGCCTGTACTTCCCCTTTGAGGGTGATTAACAAATCGGTTTGATCGTAAAACAAGGTTGGGCAACCATTGTAGTTGGTGAGCACATCGGTACCACTGGGAGACGGATTGGATTGCTCAAAACGGTACGCTTCTGCAACGCGACTGTTGGCAGTGGTTGCTCGCGCTGTTATGCGTGTAATTCCCCCCATGTTGATTGAAACGGGGCTAGACCCATCTGCGGGCCCTAGGATTTGTGCGGTGGTTAGGTTAGTCAAATCGAAGCGTAATCCAGGTGTCCACGCCCAATAACTCAGGAGAGACGAACCTTGGCGGTCAGCAAGGAACTGCACACCTACTGGCAAATAGAACCCAATCCAGATGATGGACGAGTTGATGACAACAGGGTTCGAAAAACTCACCTGATGAACACCTGAAGCGTTAATGCGTGTTTGTGTTGAGGCAACAAGTTTGGCATCAACGGGAGACCCACCATTGGAATCCTCGTAAATAACCACGTCGGCTATTTGATTGTCAGCTGGCAAGAAGACATCAATCGCCACCCAGTCAATCACGGCGGGTAGGCGTAGACTGGTGGGGGTCAAGTCAAAGCCATTCATTATTAAAGTAGGCTCGCCTTGCACAAACCATACACTGCTACGGGAGCCAGCATTGTTGTTCAACGCAATAGAGATGCCGGAACTTTGTGCCATTGCCGGTTGAATTGCTAGGGTCAGAATCCATACACTAAATATCCATGCTGTCCATTTACGACTGAAAATGATCTTCATCTCCATTACCTTTTTCATTTATTTTAGGTGTATGGTTGGTATTTTAAGGATAACCTGTGGCTTGGTCAAGCGAATGAATCCAACGAATCACCTATGTTACGCCACTTGTATATGGTTATGCCGCGAATAGAAGATTAAAATGTTCAAGTTTGGAACTAGAACGGAGCCTAAGGAATGCAGGAATTTGCTTTTCTGTTGGTGATAATGTTGCTGGTGATGGGTGGATACTGGTCGTTCTTTGTCTATCCCAGACAACGCGAATTTACCAAACGACAGAAATACGTCCGAAGCCTTTCACTCGGTGATGAAGTTGTCACTTTTGGGGGGATGATCGGAAAAGTCGTCGAGATTGATGGATCGAATAGAATCGCGAAGGTTGAGATTGCCGATGGTGTGATCGTTCGTTTTGTGATTGCCTCCATCGTCTCTGAATATGATCCAGAAAACTCAACGAAGTACCGCCTTTAAGTGAATAATTCACCTCAACTTGAAAGGAAATATCTAGGATGAAGCGTCATTATGGCTGGCTCATCACCATCTTAATCGTGCTTGCGATATGTACTTGGATCGCGTTGCCCATTTCCAACGGCACTTCTTTTGATTTCAACAATGATGAGGAAGCGGACTGGAAAATTCATCAACCATTAGGTTTAGATTTGGTGGGAGGACTACGAATACTGCTACAGGCACAAGTTCCTGCAGGGTCGTATTCCCCGGATGAGCTGAAAGAGACCGCGAATAACATTTCCCGCCGTGTAAACTCGCTCGGCTTGAGTGAAGCCACGGTTCAGTTACAGGGAGAAAGCCGCATCCTGATTGAATTACCCGGCGTAACCGATCCACAAGAAGCCGTGGCAACCATTCAACAAACGGCTTTGCTGGAATTTGTTGACTTCAGCGGGTTGGGCGTACAGGTGGCGCAATTAGAAGGGCAAACAATCCTCACCACCAAACAGTTGGAACTTCAACAGGCTCGCTCAGAATTTGAAGGTGTCGAAGCCAACGCCGCACCTGTTGGAATCGTCAATCCACTGACGGGTTTGCCGTTTGAAACGGTTGTGACGGGGGCAGCTTTAGCAGCGGCAGCTGAACAATATGATACCCAAACCGGGCAATGGAATATTGTTTTTGAGCTAAACGAGACGGGATCCGATATATTTGGACCCTTCACCGCAGAACATGTTGGCGAACCTATGGCGATCGTATTGGATGGCGAGGTACTTTCGGCGCCGGTCATTCAAAGCCAGCTGACCGATGGAGGACGCATCACAGGTGACTTTGACCAAATCTCAGCTCAGCGTCTTGCCTTGCAACTACGCTCAGGTGCTTTGCCGTTGCCACTTGGCGAAGAAAGCACCGAAATTGTGGGTGCAACTTTGGGGCAAGAATCTGTTCGATTGAGCATTCAAGCCGGCATCATTGGGGTCATGATTGTCTTGTCATTCATGTTGATTTACTACCGTTCAATGGGCATCGCCGCTGACCTTGCTTTGCTAGTATTTATCGTATTGAACTTGGCGTTGTTCAAACTGATTCCCATCACGCTCACTTTGCCCGCGATTGCTGGCTTCTTGATCTCCATCGGAACGGCAGTGGATGGCAACATCTTGATTTTTGAGCGCATCAAAGAAGAAGTGCGCATGGGCAAACCACTCAATCAGGCTTTTGAAATGGGCTTTGATCGTGCTTGGGCATCCATACGTGATTCCAATACGTCGACCATCATCATTTGTGCTATCTTGTTTTTCTTCGGACAAACGCCTGGCGCAAGCATTGTTTCGGCATTTGCAGTGACGTTGGCGTTAGGGTTGGTGCTAAACCTTTTCACCGCTATCATCGTCACCCGTACTTTTCTTTCCTTCATTATGGGATCTGCCTATCACTACATCGAGAAAAACGCTTGGACGCTAGGGGTATAGAATCATGTTTCAATTAGTTCAAAGACGCAGATATTATCTAATTGCCTCCTTGATTTTGGTTCTAGTGGGGCTGTTAATGATGTCCTATTCCATTTTCACAACCGGCGCGCCCTTTCGCTTAAGCATTGAATTTGTCGGCGGAAGCATCTATGACCTCAAGTTTCAAGCCGAAACCACAGAACAGGCTATTCGTGAGGTGTTTGCTCAGTTCGGACAAGATGACATCATCGTGCAAAAAGTAGTGCGCTTAACCGATGAGAAAGATGAAAATCGTTGGTCGGTTCGTTCTGACTTTGTTGACACCCAAACCAGCGACCAGATCATTGATGCTTTGAATGAGCATGTTCCCTTAGACTTAAATAGCACACAATGGGAGAAGGTTTCGCCGACGATCGGTGGGGAGGTGACGCGCTCGGCATTTTGGGCAGTATTGACGGCATCGGTTGTGGTCACAGGTTTTATTGTGCTGGCTTTCCGTCGCGTTCCTAACGCAATTCGCTATGGTGTATGTGCCATCGTAGCCATGTTGCATGACATTCTCATCATGATGGGGGTTATTTCCCTCGCTGGTATCTTTTGGGGATGGGAAGTGGATGCCTTATTTCTCACCGCTGTCCTTACCGTGGTCGGGTTCTCCGTTCAAGATTCCATCGTGATGTTCGACCGCATCCGCGAAAACATCCCTAAACACTTAGGGGAACCTTACGAGACCATCGTCAACCGCAGTGTGATCGAAACGATCCACCGTTCATTAGCAACACAATTGAATGCTTTCTTTGTCATGATCGCCATACTTCTGTTTGGTGGTGTTACGGTCAAACAGTTCATCGCTGTGTTGTTGATTGGCTTAATTTCTGGTACCTATTCTTCCATTTTCATTGCTGTTCCCCTTTTGGTGGAATGGGAAAAACGCACCCTAGCACGCTTAGGGTAGCGGGTGGTTGGACGGGGCAGGGTGACGTTTAACGTTGATCCTACCCCGTGTTGATTCTCCGCCTTATATCCTGCGCCTTGAGCATGCCCCACGTACTTTTAACCTTTCATAGAGCACGACCATCGTGCGTAGCCGATTGTCGCGACTGCGTGGAAATCAAGTCGTCCCGTCGTCTGCCGAATATGCCTGGTGTGAACGCGCAACCGTCACAAGTTTTTATCGTTATTGCAAATCCACACAAGTTCAGTTACTCTACCAGTGCAATAAATTAATCTAAATCATGTGGAATGAAATATGAGTCAGTTTTCCAACTCAACGTCTTCTTTATTATCTATTCTCAATGTACTTTCAGATGCCATCGCTGTAGTGGATGGGGTCGGTAAGATTTTATGGGTGAATACAGCCTTCAAGAATTTGTTCGACGCTTTTCCTAATTTGACAGAACTCATGGCGAATGAAGTGATCCCTGGGTTCAATCCACAAGATATTAAGGAGGGTGGGGAAGATACCATTTCATTGGAGGAAAAAGGTACATTTCATCTTTGTGCGTATCCCTTGAAAGGCGATGGTGATGAGGAAGGCTTTGTATTACAGCTCAATACGTTCAAACCGTTTCAAGAGGCCCTGGAGGTTCAAAACGAATCTTTGCGGATTGTCACCCATGATTTGCGTTCTCCGTTGACCACAATTAGCGGCTTTTCGGATATGCTTCTGCAACCGTCACATGGACCGCTGACAGAGCGACAAGTCCATGCGGTCAAGAAAATTCTTGCTAGTGTGGGGCAAATGGCGCATATCATCGATAACTTGCAGGATGCTGGAAGGTTCGACCTACGCACTGGTTTTTATTCGATGCACCAAGAATCAATCGACCTTTCGGAACTTGTCGATCGCATTGTTTCTGGCTACATCACCCCCCCGGAAAAACAATCTCTGATCCCAAAGCTGCACATTCACGCTCCTATTCCCGTTGTCGATGCCGACTCAACCATGCTAGAGCGCGCAATCATCAACCTAATTGATAACGCCGTGAAATATACCCCAGAGACGGGCAGTATCGATCTTCATCTTAAACAATCTGACGATGAATCATTTCTCATTTTGAGCGTAGTTGATACGGGATATGGTATCTCTGAGGAGGACCAAAAGCGCATCTTTGAGCGTCATGTTCGGGTGAAGCGCAAAGAACATCGCAAGATTAAAGGAACAGGGTTAGGCTTATTCATCGTGCAAAACATCATGCGCCAACACGGTGGTCAGGTTAAGGTGCAAAGCCAACTTGATAAAGGCTCGACTTTTTCCCTGCATTTCCCTCTTGCAAAGCAAATCACGAACCCAGCATCTGATTGATGGGAGGCATTTTTGGTGGCAATTCAACGCCTACATGAGCGAGTGATCGCACAAATTGCCGCGGGAGAGGTCATCGAACGCCCTGCTTCTGTTGTCAAAGAACTGCTAGAAAACTCGATAGATGCGCAATCGACCAGCATTCACATTGATATTCTTGGCACTGGAACGAACCAAATTCGCGTTAGTGACAATGGCATTGGCATCAAACCCGATGAAGTGGAATTGGCTCTGGTGCGTTATGCCACCAGTAAGCTACAGCACATAAACGACCTCGACACGATTACCACTCTGGGATTTAGGGGAGAAGCGTTAGCCAGCATCAGTGCGGTCAGTCGCATGGTATTGACCTCGCGTCATCAAGATGCGACGGTGGGTGTGCAAGTCGTCACCGAAGGGGGGGAAGTTGAGAGGGTTCAGCGGGTAGGCACTCCAAACGGGACGACGGTCACGGTTGAAAATCTATTTTTTAATACTCCGGCGCGTCTAAAATTCCTCAAGAGCGATGCTACAGAAAAGCGACACATTACCGCGGTTGTGATGAACTACGCTATGGCGTATCCTCATATTCGGTTTGAACTTACACAAGATGGGCGCGAACAACTTCACACCGATGGCACGGGAAATCTTGCCGATGCGTTGGTCTCGATACTGGGTGTTGAAGAGTTCTCAAAGATGGTTGACGTGGAGTGGAAAAATAACGGGGGCGATGTATCTCGCATTCATGGGTACACGTCCATCCCTGACTATAGTCGCGCAGACCGCTCGCGCATCACGTTGTTTGTAAACGGGCGCGCCGTTCAGGATCCAAAACTTTCTTTTGCTGTTGTGCAAGCCTATCATACTTTTTTAATGCAAGGGCGGTTTCCAATTGCGATTCTCTGTATAGAGGTGAATCCCTCTTTTGTGGATGTGAATGTGCATCCCGCCAAAGCAGAAGTTCGCTTCAGTGATCCTAATTTGGTTTTCTCTGCTGTTCAACGCGCCGTGCGCCACGCAATCCTACAAAACACCTCCCCCATCGTGAACACACGGTTTGCTACCACTTCTCCCTTTCCCTCTCAGTCATTCAGCAGGCAAAACTCGCTCGAGTTTTCGGATGGAACAAGCGGACAATTTGCGAGGCAACGGGATTTATATCAACCGCCGCAAGGCGTTGATCCTGTCGAATTCTTCAGTGAAATCGAGCCTCCCCTAAAGCCTCGTAGCCTACCAATGTTGCGTGTGGTGGGGCAAATAAGTGCGTCCTACATCATCGCGGAAGGTCCCTCTGGCATGTATCTGATCGACCAGCATGCTGCACATGAACGCATTTTATATGAGCAATTCATGGAGGAGCACGCCAACAGTAACATGCGGGTTCAGCTGGCTTTGGAGAACGATGTCGTACAATTGGCACCCCTAGATGCCCAGTTAATTGAGGAGCACCGCTTAACTTTACAAAGCCTGGGTATTGATCTGGAGACGTTTGGGGGTGGAATGTTTAAGGTGCGTTCCGTTCCGGCGTTACTTTCGCACACGAGTCCACAAGCCATTATCGCCACCATTGTTAGTGATTTAGAAAATGGCAAAGTACCAGGTCAGGAAGCCTTAGAACAGCGGATCGTCAAGCGCATCTGCAAGCAAGTTGCAGTGAAGGCGGGGCAAGTGTTAAGTCTTACCGAGATGCAATCAATCATCCGACAATTAGAGCGTTGCGTATCCCCTCACACGTGCCCACACGGTCGCCCAACGATCATTCACATGAATGCCGATCAGCTCGCCCGTGAATTTGGTCGCGTTGGCAGACGTTGAATTATCCCTGCCACTTGAATGTGCTAATTTGAATTGCACCCATTGTTTCGTAACGTCCATCGCTATTGCGTCGGGCAATTGCCACGCTCCACTGTATATCGTGTAATTGTCCATCCCCCATGAAATCTCCAGAAACAACCAACCTTGTATCTCTCGTCACAGAGGCAGAAGTATTGCCGTTGGTCGTGTCTTGCAATTGCACAAGATAGATCTCGTTGATACCCAACCCTATACTGTGACTCCACTGCAAAGCGACAGTGGGCGTATTCAAGATACTACCCTTCACGGGTGCAATCACATGGGGAGCAAATGGCGTGGGGAGGGGGGTGGCAGTTTCTAATCCAGACGGTGTTGGCGAGAGCGTGGGGGTTGGGGTGGGCGCGGGGACAAATACTTCTTGTCCAATTTGAAGGCTGATGACACAATCCGCTCCCCCACTCAACATCTCAAAATTACAACCAAAGAACGGGATGCGCGGAGAATTCAACTGCGAAAGTATTTCTAGGGTGGTACGATATTGCTCGGCAATGTCAACCATCGTTTCCCCCTCACGTACAATGTGCGCTTGGGTCGTAAGTGCGCTTGCTTGAACATCAATCGGAGTGGTTGCAAGACTTTGTCCATCTTCACCCGTTCGCTCAACAGTAGGGGTGAGGGTGGGGTAGGGAATTAAAATTGTGGTTCCTGCTGCAGGCAACAGATCCGCACTGTAGACATTGTCATTGAGTCGAATGACTTCATCGAACACAGCTAAATCACGATGTCCATACAATTGCACAATT
>Ga0172376_10004305_pt1 | contig 16328 bp, 9 predicted proteins | sample Lak35m_FD_121114 | JGI IMG/M metagenome (GOLD analysis project Ga0172376, IMG submission 121114) | Freshwater microbial communities from Kabuno Bay, South-Kivu, Congo - kab_092012_35m | ecosystem: Environmental > Aquatic > Freshwater > Lake | place: Democratic Republic of the Congo: South-Kivu... | reverse complement strand
TTACCCGGTAAGAGAATTCTTACAGGGTCTGCACGAATGAAAAAACGTCCTTTGGGAATTCTTGTCAACGCGCTGCGTGAACTCGGTGCACAAATAGAATACAAAGGCGAAGAAGGTTACGCACCGATAGAAATTACGGGAACTCGATTGAAAGGCGGACAGATTGAATTGGACGGAAGTGTGAGCAGTCAGTTTGTTACTGCGTTGCTGTTGATCGCGCCGACGCTACACAACGGACTTGTGATTCATTTCAAAGGGCCTGTTGCTTCAATGCCTTATATTTTGATGACCACCCGAATCATGGAACGTTTTCACGTCTACAGTATCTGGGATGGTGATACACTTTCTGTGAGCAATCAGAAGTATACGGTTGATGATCCTGCGAATCAATTTCGCGTTGAAGCAGATTGGAGTGCAGCATCGTATTTCTATGCTTTAGCTGCATTGAGTGAAGAAGGTGATATTTTTCTGGAAGGATTGCAGGCAAACAGTTTGCAAGGTGATTCCGTTTGTGCATTGTTGTTCCCGTTTCTTGGCGTGAGTACAACTTTCGAAGAGGGCGGAGTACGACTCACACCGAATCACTACAAGCCTAAAGCATTCGCGTTCGATTTTGAAGACACTCCTGACATTGTGCAGACTTGTGCCGTGGTTGCAGCAGTGAAAAAAATTCCTTTGCTGATGCGCGGATTGAATACGCTTCGCGTGAAAGAAACGGATCGCATTCATGCAGTAATTACGGAACTTGAAAAATTCGGAGTGAAATGCGAAGAGCCGGGGAAAGGAATTCTCGAAATCCGTTCTTTCAATGGTAACGTAGTTGCTGATCCCGTTATTGAAACTTACGAGGATCACAGAATGGCAATGGCTTTCGCACCGCTTGCAATGATTTATTCGCCGTTACGTATGACTGATCCGGAAGTGGTTAAGAAATCTTTTCCGCAATTCTGGAATGAGTTGAAGAAACTCGGCGTAGAAATTCTTCCTGCGTAATTGCAGAGTGATGAACTAGTAGATGTTCACTTCCCGCTCAAGATCAACTCCGAATTTTTCGTGAACAGATGACAAGATGCGAGTGGAGAGATCAAAAATCTCTTTGCCTTTAGCACCGCCATAATTCACCAGAACCAGCGCCTGATCTTTGTGAACGCCTGCATCTCCTTCACGGAATCCTTTCCATCCGCAATTTTCAATCAGCCAACCGGCTGCAAGTTTGTAATCTTCTCCTGAAGGATACGAAACAATATCGGGGAATTTCAATTTGAGTATTTCAAATTGCGATGCACTCACAACAGGATTCTTAAAGAAACTTCCTGCATTACCGATTTTCGCCGGATCGGGAAGTTTGCTTCTGCGGATGTTTATGACTGCATCACTGATGGCTTTCACTGAAAGTTCATGGATACCCATCTTTTCCAACTCCTTCTCAATCGCTCCGTAAGTAGTATTGAATTTCGGTTGCTTGCGCAGTTTGAATGTCACACGTGAAATCACAAACTGATTGCGGAATTTGTTTTTGAAAACACTTTCTCTGTAACCGAAATGACATTCATGCGCTCTGAACTTCACGAAGTAACGGCCTTCGATGTGATATGCTTCAAGTTCATGAAACACATCTTTCAATTCAACACCATAAGCGCCGATATTCTGCATGGGTCCGGCACCAACACTTCCCGGAATCAGAGAAAGATTCTCAACGCCTCCGTAGTTGTTCGCAATACAATACATCACGAAATCATGCCACACTTCTCCCGCGCCAGCACGCAGATAAACGTATTCATCATCTCCGCCACGATTTTCAATGCCCTTAATCTGATTATAAGCAACCAGTTTGTCCACATCTTTCGTGAACAGCAAATTGCTACCGCCTCCTAAGATCAAGGGATTTGATTCCTGCCATTCTTTCGTACGGGCCAACGCATCAAGCGTATCTTCATTCGTGAATTTCGCGAAATACCTCGCGCTTGCATCCATTCCGAATGTATTGTAACCTCGCAGCGAATAATTTTCTTCAGGTTTCATCGTTCAGCAAAGGTAAATAAATAGCAACCCCGTATAATTCGTTATTTTCGGGGCATCAACACCCGAGTGTGAAAAAGGTCACCGTTTCCGTAATCAACGATCTTGTAACTGATCAACGCGTACACAAAGTTTGTGAAACGTTGACGGCTATGGGTTTTGATGTAACGTTGGTCGGACGTCAACAAGCGAAAAGTTTGCCTTTGGCTGAACGTAAGTATCGCACCAAACGTATGAAATTGCTTTTTGAGAAAGGTGTATTATTCTACGCGTTTTTTCAGTTGCGATTGTTCCTGTACTTGTTGTTTCACAAACAGGATTTACTCGTTTCCAATGATCTGGATACGCTTTGGCCGAACAGCATTATTTCGCGTTGGAAGAAAATTCCGCTCGTGTACGATTCACATGAAATTTTCACTGAAGTTCCTGAATTGCTTTCGCGACCATCCAAGCAGAATATCTGGCGCAAACTGGAAGGCAGATTGTTTCCGAAATTGAGTTATGTTTTTACCGTCAATGATTCCATTGCCTCCTGGTTTGAGTCGCGCTATGGAATTCGTCCTCACGTCGTTCGCAATATGCCGCGTTTTTCAAAACCTGCTATAAGCACAATGACGAGACAACAACTCAATCTTCCGGAACAAGGTAAAATTGTTTTATTACAAGGAGCAGGAATTAACATTGATCGCGGTGCAGAAGAACTTGTGGATGCAATGAGTCTGCTCGAAAATGTTACACTCGTGATTGTTGGCAGCGGAGATGTAATTCCTTTTCTCAAGAAGCGTGTACAGGAAAAGCATTTAGAGTCGCGCGTGATTTTTACGGGAAAAGTACCGCACGAAAAATTACGTGCATACACTGCAATTGCCGATTTAGGTGTCACATTGGATAAGCCAACGAACATCAATTATAAATTCAGTCTTCCGAATAAAATTTTCGATTACATACACGCAGGTGTTCCTGTACTGGCTTCTGAGTTGCCGGAAGTTGCCGCGATCGTACGCAACTATAAAGTGGGTGTGGTGATTCCTTCTGTTACACCGGAAGCAATAGCGAATGGAATACGGGAAGCATTTAATTCAACGGAATACGAAACATGGAAAGCGAATGCGTTAAGCGCCGCTTCAGTTTTGTGTTGGGAAACGGAAGAGGAAGTTCTGAAGAGTGTATATTCGCACTTTCTTTAATGCACCCGGTCGACCTCCATATTGTTTCTTTTGACGTGCCTTCACCCCCGGATTATGGCGGAGTGATTGATGTCTATTACAAGCTCCGTGCTTTACATCAGTTGGGAGTGAAAATTCATTTGCATTGTTTCCAATACGGTCGACCTGCGTGTGAAAAGCTTAATGAGGTTTGTGCCAAGTTGAGTTATTATCCGAGGAATACTTCGCCTTTGGCATTGTTGTCCCCGGATCCATTCATCGTAGCTACTCGAAAATCACCTTCACTTTTACAGGCTTTAAATTTAGATAGAGCGCCTGTTCTGTTCGAGGGATTACATTCTTGTGCTTACTTGTCATCTGAACAATTGAAAGACAAATTAAAGATTGTACGCACGCACAATATCGAACACGATTATTACAGCGGACTTGCACGTGTTGAACGCAAATTCTTCCGCAGAGCTTATTTCGAAAGAGAAGCTGCAAAGCTGAAACGATTCGAATCAGTTTTGAATCACGCGCAACACATACTTGCTATTTCTCCCGCGGATGCTGAACAACTTTCAACACGGTACAAGGGCGTACAACATGTGATGGCCTTTCATCCGAACGAATCAGTGAATGCGCCTGAAGGATCAGGAGATTTTGCATTGTATCACGGGAATCTCGAAGTAGGAGAGAACAATGAGGCAGCACTTTTCCTGGTTAACGAAGTATTCAGCAAACTGAATTATCGCCTGGTAATTGCGGGCAACAAACCTTCGGAAGAATTAAAGACTGCTGCTGCACGATTCAGCAACGTCGAACTCAAAGCCGGCATTTCCACAGCTGAAATTGATCATTTGATTCATACTGCTCACATTAACGTGTTGCCTACGTTTCAAGCTACCGGAATCAAGTTGAAGTTGCTTGCAGCTTTGTTCAACGGACGTCATTGTGTAGTGAACAGTCCTATGGTCGCAAATACAGGTGTGGAGTCTGCTTGCATTATCGCAGACAGCGCCGAAGTGATGCGTATTTCCATTGAGAAAATCTCTGCGGTGCCGTTTTCTTCATCAGATATTGAAGCGCGCTCAAAGGTTCTTGGAGATCGATTCTCCAATCAGAAGAACGCCGATAAAATCCTTAAGCTGTTACGCTGATTTCCTGAACCTCTCCGTTTTCGCAACGAAGCGTTCTTGCAGGAAACTTACTCACTACGAGCATGTCGTGAGTTGCAATAATCACCGCTGTTCCGGTTGAGCTGATATCACGAAGCAAACGAATAATACCTTCTGAGGTTTCCGGATCAAGATTACCTGTTGGCTCATCGGCAAGAATCACTTCAGGATTATTCAGCAAGGCTCGGGCAATGGAAACGCGCTGCTGTTCTCCTCCCGATAATTCATGCGGCATCTTGTGCCCTTTAGTAGCAAGACCAACTTTGTCCAGAACTTCCTGCGCACGATCTTCAATTTTCTTTTTATCGCTCCAGCCTGTTGCCTTCATCACGAAAGTCAGATTCTCATTTACGGTTCTGTCGTAAAGCAACTGGAAATCCTGAAAGATGATTCCTGTTTTTCGTCGCAGGTATGGAATCTCTTTCGTTTTGATATTGGATAAATCAAATCCGGCAATCCGCGCTTCTCCTTGCTTCAGTGGAACATCGCAGTATAAAGTTTTGATCAATGAACTCTTCCCGCTTCCCGTTTTACCGAGCAGAAAAATGAATTCGCCCTTGGCTACTGAAAATTTAACATTATTCAGAACCATGTTGTGCTTCTGAAAAATCGAAACTTTATCCAGCGAAATGATTACTTCCTGTTCCATGCTCTGCAAACCTACTCAGTTTTAAGTCGTATTCACTGCTCAGGAACGCATTACAGCTTTAATTTTCATGCAATAATTTCAACACGTTCACGTTGATAAATACAAATGCACGTCCCGGAGCTATGAAAACACCCATACTACCTTTATTCGCTAAACTGTTAAGTAATGGGTTTGTACAGAATTTTTCTTCTCTTCAGTCTGCTGTTTTGTGTGCCCGCCGCGGAAATTTTCGCTCAGCAAACTCAGGCTGTTGTTGCGGATGATGCGGCATACCGCAACGGCTTGGATCTGTTCTCCAAACAAAAGTTCGCCGAAGCGCAGAATGTTTTTGATGATGTTGTGCGCAATGCAACGGATAAAAACAGCCTGCTGGCTACGGACGCTGAGTACTACGCGGCGATCTGCGCAATGGAACTGTTTCACAAAGACGCTGAAGTGCGACTTAAAAACTTTCTCAGCAATCATCCGGAAAGTTCACGTTGCCGAATGGTTCATTTTCAACTCGGACGTTACAACTACCGCAAGAAAGATTACGATGAAGCACTCGACTGGTTCCGTTTGGTGGAAATTTACGACTTACAGAAAGATGAACTTTCGGAGTTCTACTTCAAACGCGGTTATTCTCACTACGCTTTAGGTCATACTGATTCTGCGAAAAGCGACTTCTTCGAAATCCGCGACATCAATTCGAAATATTCTCCTGCGGCAAATTATTACTACTCGCATATCGCGTATCTGGAAGGCAACTACGAAACTGCATTGGCAGGATTTCTCAAATTGCAGAACGATCCTACATTCGGACCGGTTACTCCATGGTACATTTCACAGATCTATTATTTGCAGGGCAAATACAACGAAGTAATCGCATTCGCTCCGCCGCTGCTGGATTCAGCTGATACCAAGAAGGTGCACGAAATCGCACACATTATCGGTGCGTCATACTATCGTACAAATCGCTATAAAGAAGCAATTCCTTTTCTTGAAAAACACCGCGCTGCTGATGCGCAGCTAACGCGTGAAGAATCGTACGAGCTCGGTTATTCTTACTACAAAACCGATTCCGCTTCAAAAGCAATTCCTTTCCTCGAAGCGGCTGCTGCGGACTCTGCTGATGTACTCGCGCAGAACGCTTGGTATCATCTCGCCGATTGCTACGTTCGCACTGGAGATAAACTTTCCGCACGCAACTCTTTCGGTAAAGCCTCTTCAATGAAACACGACATGATCATTCGTGAAGATGCGCTTTTCAATTACGCACGTTTGTGCTATGAGCTTTCGTTCAGCCCGTTCAACGAAGCCATCGTAGCCTGCAACAATTACATTGCGGAATTCCCGAATTCACCGCGCAAGGATGAAGCTTACACTTTGCTCACCAATGCATATTTGAGTTCAACCAACTACGCACAGGCATTGGCGTCGATTGAAAGCATCAAAACGCCTTCAGTGGCAATGCAGGGAACACACCAGAAAGTGGCGTACAACAGAGCGATCGAATTGTTCAATCAGAAAAATTATCCTGAAGCAATCAAACACTTCGATAAATCGCTCACATATCCTTTGAGTCGCGAATTGAATTCGAACGCACATTACTGGAAAGGCGAATGCTATTACGCAATGGCAGAGAACGGAACTGATACAGCAGGATACACGAAAGCCATTGTATCGTACAAGCAGTTTCTGATTACGCCGGGAGCAACGGTATTGCCGAATTACAACACCGCCAACTACAACATCGGTTACTGTTACTTCGAAAAGAAGAACTACACAGAATCTGTTGTGTGGTTCCGCAAGTATATCACCAATAAAGGACCGAACGATTCGAACGATCGCATCTTCGATGCTTATCTGTGCATGGGCGATGGTTACTTCCGCAATGCTGATTTCATCAACGCATCCGAATTCTATGGCAAGGCAGTAGCTACTCCAACGGCTTCTGCAATGAATAAAGATTATGCAATGTATCAGCAGGCAATGGCGCTGGGTTATCTTGGGAAGAAAGACGAAAAGGCAACCGTGCTCAAAAAAATGCGTGAGACATATCCTGCTTCAACGTACCTCGCGAACGGACAATATCAGGAAGCGCGCACACTTCATGAGTTGAAGAAATACGATGAAGCTTTGCGTGCTTACAACGAAGTTTATCTGAATGATCCGAAAGGGCCGTTTGCGGTTTCCAGTCTGACTAATATGGGGCAGATCTATCGTATCAAGAGTGATTACGATAACGCACTTTCTATGTACAAGAAAGCGGTGGAACTGATCAAAGGTAAAGGAACGCAGGAGTTTAATGATCTCATGCGCGAGATCAAAGACATGTATCTCGCCAAGAATCAACTCGACCAGTGGGAAACATATGCTGCTTCTGTTGGCTTCTCTGAATCAACTGCTGTTGCAGACAGTACATCGTATGCTTTCGCTGCGAAGTTCTACAATCTCGGTAATTGCACTGAAGCATTGTCGCAGGCGAACAAATACATCTTGAAGTATCCTTCCGGAATGTACATCACTGAAGTGCATTACATGCGCGCTGAATGTTCGTTCAAAGCAAATGATTACGCTTCTGCTTTAGGTAGCTACAACGCAATTCTCGACAAAGGACAAACCAAGTACACGGAAGTAGCATTGAAGCGTTGCGGATTCATTTATTACTCACAGAAAGATTGGTCCAATGCAACGCGAATGTATCAGCGACAGGAAACTGAGGCACGCAGCGTACCTGATCAGAACGATGCAAAAGTAAATCTCATGCGTTGTTACCTCTTCCGGAATATGATGGACTCCGCATACACATACGCAGTAAAAGTTCTTACCATCAAAGGACTTCCGAATGATATTCTCGGTCAGGCAAATTACCTCAAAGGAAAATCGGAAATGGAATCGGGCAATTACGCTGCTGCTGAAAAGAATTTTGCATTGGTTCCGTCTCAGGCTCCGAATACAACATACGCTGCAGAGGCGAGTTTCCGTCTTTGCGAAATCAAATACAGAACGAAACCGTCTAAAGCTGTTGAGTCTGCTATTCTGAAACACATCAATGATTACGATGCGTTCTCCGATTGGTCCGCAGAAGGTTGGTTGCTGCTCGCGGATAATCACCTTGCATTGAAAGACACCTCTAAAGCGCGCGTGGTACTCAACTGGTATATCGAAAACGGCGACTCGCCTGCGCATGTGAAGAAAGCTCAGGAGAAAATATCCTGGCTCGATGCGCTGCAGAACAGAACACCGCAGAAACGCGAAGACGACATGATCATTCCGCTCGGAAATCCCGACGATAACAAACTCTTTGAAGAAGGAAACGGAGGTGGACAATGAAAAAACTGATTTTCATATTCGCGATTCTTTGCGCTGCACAACTGTCAGCACAAACGTATCAGATTGACGCAACCAACGATCCGTCTCCGGTAATTCGCACCAATGTGCGCAAACTTCCGGAAGCGGCACGCACAAAAGACACCGTGCTTGCAGCGCCTAAATTCAACTACGGAATTCAGTCGCACAAAGTGTCTACTTCATTTGAACTTGACACGATCAAAGCCGCAAAAATGGGCAGCGAACCTTTGCAGAAATTGTATCGTGCTTATGCAAAAGTCGGAGTGGGGAACTACTCTTCACTTATGGGCGAATTCAATCTCATGTCTACACGCTCGAAGACAGGTGCATGGGGAATAGGTCTTGGCCACTATTCAGCAGGAAGTGGCCCTAAGAATGTCGCAGGTGAATTTGCAGGATTCAGCAATCAGCATGCTGACATTTTTGGTAAGCGATATCTGAAGAAACACGAGTTGTCCGGCGATTTCGGTTTCGATCGTAACGTGGTTTACAACTACGGTAGTCCCGTTGAGGCGAACTTCTTCACCAAAGATTTCTCCCGTCAGAAATACAATTTCTTCGAAGTGAGCGGAGGATTGAAAAGTTTCTACTCTGATTCCGAAATGGTGAATCACAACATCCGTATCGGTTACAATCATTTTGATAATCGATTCGGTGTTACTGAAGACCGCGTGATGTTGAATGCCGTTGCAGGTCGTTACATACGCACTGAATATCTCGACGCTGACTTCGGTGTAGATTACAACCGCGTTAGCGGACTCGGTGATACTTCTGCGACCACAATCGTTCATTTCAATCCGCGTTTTACCGCGCGCGGGAAGAAGATTCACGCCTCGGCAGGGTTAGGTATCTATCACGAAACAAATCTTGGTGGCGGCACTTATTTCTATCCCCAGGCGTATTTCAGTTACGATATCGTAAACCACATCATCATACCGTACATTTCATTATCCGGTCGTCTGGATCGAAACAACTATCATTCACTTGCCGCTGCCAATCCGTTCATCATGTCGAGCATTGCAACGGACATGAGAAACACGCAGCGTTTGTTTGAACTCGAAGCCGGGCTGAAAGGAAGCATCAGTGCTGAAATCTTCTATCAGGTTTCTGCTTCACGCTACGAGCTTAAAAACATGCCTCTGTTCGTGAATACTGTCTTCGCTCAGGATGTCATGCAGAATAAGTTTGACGTGATTTACGATGGAGCAGATGTTGTGCACATCGGCGGACAACTCGGCTGGCAGAAACTTGAAAAAATCAAGGTCATTGCAGGCGGCGATTGGTATCAATACAAAATGGACGTGGAATCGCATCCTTGGCACACGCCTACATTGCGTTTGAACCTGATCGCTAATTATAACATTCAGGATAAGATCATCGCGCGTGCTGAGGTGTATTTCCTAAACGGGCAATATGCGCGCACAGGAAGCAACGGAGTGTACAATACAGTCAATCTGAACGGAATTACTGACGTCAATCTCGGATTCGAGTACCGTTACAATAAATTCCTGTCACTTTATGTTGATTTACGCAACGTAGCCAACCAGCGTTATCAGCGTTGGTACGGTTATCCTACGCAGAAGTTCAACTTCATGGCAGGACTTACTTACACCTTCTGATCGAAGTACAGAAACGGGTCAAATAAGGCCTTCCTTCTTGCCAAATTTCGGAGCCGAATTTTATTAACATTTTTGTTGATAAGTACTGGCGTTTCCCCAATGAAAATGAAGAGTAAAAGGCTTATGTTTTCGTACATTTGTGTACAAAAAAAATAAGCCCGATTTCACGGGCTTTTAATTATATGGAAGACATCGTGAAAGAAAAACAGGAGTCCGATTATTCGGCAGACAGTATACAGGTTCTGGAAGGGCTGGAAGCCGTTAGAAAGCGCCCGGCAATGTACATTGGAGATGTTGGCGTAAAAGGCTTGCATCACCTCGTTTATGAGGTTGTAGATAACTCAATCGACGAAGCGCTCGCAGGTCATTGCAAAAATATTGTGGTAACCATCCACGAGGATAATTCCATTTCCGTGAAAGATGACGGACGTGGTATTCCTGTAGATATGCACCCGAAAGAAAAACGTTCTGCTCTGGAAGTTGTACTCACTGTACTTCACGCCGGCGGAAAATTCGATAAGGATTCCTACAAAGTTTCCGGTGGATTACACGGCGTGGGTGTTTCCTGCGTTAATGCGCTTTCAAAACACCTGAAAGTAACTGTGCACCGTCAAGGGAAAATCTGGCAACAGGAGTTTGAAATCGGGAAACCGCTTTATTCCGTTAAGGAAGTAGGGGAGAGCAATCTCACAGGAACGGAAGTTCATTTCTATCCTGATACCACTATTTTCCTTGTTTCGGAATATAACTACGAAACACTGGCAAGTCGCATGCGCGAATTGGCGTACCTGAACAAAGGTATTTCCATCACGCTGTTCGATCTTCGTGTGAAAAATGATGACGGTTTCCCGGTGAGCGAACAATTTCTTTCGGAAGGCGGTCTTCGTGAGTTCGTTGCTTTCCTCGATGCAAATCGTGAGAAACTGATTGAAGATGTTATTTACATGGAAGGCGAGCGTAACGGCGTTCCGGTTGAAGTTGCAATGCAGTACAACTCTTCATTCAGCGAGAATCTGCATTCTTACGTTAACAACATCAATACGCACGAAGGCGGTACGCACGTTGCAGGTTTCCGTCGCGGATTGACACGTACTTTGAAAAATTACGCCGAGAAAAACGGAATGCTTTCAAAGCTGAAATTTGAAATCAACGGTGACGACTTCCGTGAAGGATTAACCGCCGTGATCTCAGTTAAGGTTGCTGAACCGCAATTCGAAGGGCAAACAAAAACAAAACTCGGTAACAGCGACATCGATGGTGTTGTAAGTGCCGCAGTAAGCGATATGCTGAGCCAGTATCTGGAAGAACATCCGAAACAGGCCCGCATGATCGTTGATAAAGTAATTCTCGCCGCTACTGCGCGTCATGCGGCGCGTAAAGCACGTGAACTTGTTCAGCGCAAAGGCGCTCTTACTGGTGGCGGACTTCCGGGTAAACTGGCCGATTGCTCTGAGAGCGATCCTGGCAAATGCGAGCTCTTCCTTGTCGAAGGAGATTCAGCGGGCGGAACTGCGAAGCAGGGACGCAACCGCGCGTTCCAGGCGATCATGCCGTTAAGAGGTAAAATTCTTAACGTCGAGAAAGCAATGGAACATAAGATCTACGAGAACGAAGAAATCAAAAACATTTTCACTGCTCTCGGTGTGTACCGCGGAACGGCAGAAGATGAACGCGCGCTCAATCTTGAAAAACTGCGCTATCACAAAGTTGTTATCATGACCGATGCGGACGTTGACGGCAGTCACATCTCTACGCTCATCATGACATTCTTCTTCCGCCAGATGAAAGAAATCATTGAGAATGGTTATCTGTACATCGCAACACCGCCGCTTTATCTCGTGAAAAAAGGGAAAGAAGAACGCTATTGCTGGACAGAAGAACAACGTGCAGCGCACATTAAAGAACTCGCCGGAGAAGGCAAAGAAAGTTCAGTTGGTGTGCAGCGTTACAAAGGTCTCGGTGAAATGAACGCGGAGCAGTTGTGGTCAACTACCATGAATCCTGAAAACCGCACACTGCGCAAAGTAACAATTGAAAGTGCCGCAGAAGCAGATCGCATCTTCTCTATGTTGATGGGTGATGACGTTCCGCCACGTCGCGAGTTCATTGAGAAAAACGCGAAGTACGCGAAGATCGACGCTTAATCATTTCAATACTTTTCAGAAAGGCTTCCTCAAAAGGGAAGTTTTTTTTTTTTGAAGCGCATCACCAGCGCATCAAATCTACAGCTGTCCTGCCATCGCTGTTACGGTTATATTGTTCCCATGTAATTTGCAATTAGAACCAACGGTATCACGCTCTGTCAGGGCTAAACCGCAACAACATCTCAATAAAAAAGCCCCGGAAATTCCGAGGCTTCTAGAGTCATCAAATTTGAATTACTTGTTCTTCGGTGCAGGAACTACCGGGGCTTTCTGTGCTTGAGGTAGAACATCTTTAATATCAGGATTAGGTGCAGCAACTTGTGGTTGTGCACCAATTGAAGGTGCGAAGCGTTCATTCGAGTATTTCGATACAGAACCATCAGGAAGAACTTCGTCTGCGCGATTAGCAACTACCTGCCAAGAGAATTTTACATTCGATTGTCCGTTCATTAATTCTTTTACGTCAAAGCCTTCCGCGCTTTTACTTGTAACATAAACTCCGTTACAATCACCTTCCAACTGAATGAATACTCGCAACGGATGTTCCGCATTTACGACGATGTTTTTCGAGAAATTAGGATCCAGAGCAACATGAGTTTGACCGTTTGACAGTTGCGCTGTTCCGAAATCCATGAATAAGTTCTCCGGAGCTTCCGGGGCACTTAATACAACTTGATTGCCGTTTACGTCGTCTACAACTGTGTTTACTGTTCCGAGACCTTCAATTTTCCTGATTGTACCTGCAGCTGTAACAGCTCCTACATACGACCACGCGCCAGCGTTAGTATAGAAATAACCTCCGGCACGCAGAACACCTGCAGTTGTGGAATCCTGAACTGCTCGCCCGTAAACACCGATCCTTCTGCCGCCAAATGCACCGCCTGAACCTTGAGCCAAATAAAAACTGCCAGATCCGGTGCCTGCTCCAATCACTCCTGTTCCGCTCGCACTGGTATTAACCCCCCACACTCCGAATCCACTTGCACTAGCAGACTGCCCGACAACTCCATCCGCGCCTGCACCTGTAACGACACCAAAAACCCCTGTTCCCGTTGTACCCGATCCATAAACTCCCCAGCCACCAGCCGTGTTTTGCCCGTAAACACCAGCACCCGTACTCACACTGAAACCCGCAACACCTATGCCTGTAGAGCCGGCAACGGTGGATTGCCCGCGAACACCAATTCCGTTGCCAGCAGTTCCTAAGTAATCGCCCCAAACGCCATTACTGCCATTTACTGTTCCGGAATTTGTGCCATAGACCCCGGTTCCACTTGTAGGATCAGCGTTATATCCAGCGACACCGAAAGCATTTACGTTGGCAACTTCACCCATTACACCGATTCCTGCACCAAGGTTCTGTCCGTATATACTTGCACCTGTACCTGAAGAATAGCCATTGATAACGTAGGTTCCGAGCGGATTAGTAGCTCCCAAATAACCGGTCCCATATACTGAGAAAACATCTCCTGCAAATGGAGTAGTAGCGTTGTAAACACCTTCTCCTGTACTTAAGAATCTCATACGTTCATTACCTGCAGCAGAGCCATTGGTTTTTACAACGAACGCTTGTGCATCAGTTGTACCAATGAAATTTGTGCCTGCCGTTGTGCCTGAGTTTCCGGTTGTCAACCATGCGGCTGTTGTTGTGGTCAGTGGTCCGCCGGAACCCGCAGTTCCATTCAAAGTCAGCGTACCGTTAGTATTGTAAGTCAACGTTGACAACGTCCATGTTGGACCGGTTGGACCGGTTGCTCCCGCCGCTCCTGCAACACCTGTAGCTCCTGTCGCCCCTGTAGCACCCGTTGCTCCTGTAGCACCATTGGTTCCGTTTGCTCCTGCCGCTCCGGTTGCTCCTGTCGCCCCTGTCGCCCCGTTGGTTCCGTTTGCACCTGCTGCACCTGTGGCCCCAGCCGCACCTGTAGCGCCCGTTGCTCCATTCGCACCTGCAACACCTGTTGCGCCTGTAGGTCCCGCTGCACCAGCTGTTCCTGTTGCGCCAGTAGGTCCAGTAGGTCCCACTCCAAATCCTGTTGGACCTGTTGGACCTGTAGGTCCAGTACCGCCCGCAACACCTGTAGCGCCAACTGCACCGGTTGGGCCTGCTGCGCCAGTTGCTCCAATTGCACCTGTAGCGCCTGTTAATCCATTTGCGCCAGTAGGGCCGTTAGTTCCTGCAACTCCTGTCGCTCCAGTAGCACCTGCAGCACCAGTCGCGCCGGCAGGACCTGCAGCACCTGCGCAATCCAATGCATTCCAGAATCCATCTGTATTAATATCCTCGCCCGGGTCATTGATGCCATCGCCGTTCAAATCCCAGCAACTGATACCGTTAATTCCATTTGTTCCATTAGCCCCTGTAGGTCCTGCAGTTCCCGCAACACCTGTAGCTCCTGTTGGTCCTGTAGCACCGACACCTCCTGCATTACAGAGTGACGTCCATCCGGTTGAAACTTTGTAATAGAAAAAGCAAAGGGAATCAAGGTCATATATCAAGAGACCTTCTGTAGTTGCGTTGACAGTAACTGCCAAACGCTGAACAGCTGTCATTCTCGGAACAAGCACACCTTGTGTTGTTGATTGCATCTCAAGGATTGCAGATGCGTTAGGAGTTGTGGTTCCAAGACCTGCATTGTTTTGAGCATTTATTGTTCCGATAGCTATCAGAAAAATAACGACAGATAAAAGTTGTTTCATGAATGGGGGGATCTTTGTTAGGGGAAACAAAAATAACCGAAATCTAAACAAATGCAAACACCACCGCGACGGTTCGCGTTTACATTGCTGTCCAAAAAAATAATTGAAGGCTAGTTAATCATTATCCTTTTTTCGGTAGAGATTAACAGAAACTGCAGGTACTAAATTAAAATAGATTACCAACAGCAGTTCAATATTCTTTCTTTGGCTGTGCCGTAGTCAGAACAGGTATTTTGTTGTCGCTTTCGGGCTTGTCGGAAGTACTTGCCGCAGGGGCAGCCTCATCCGCTACCCGTGTTAATGCAGCAACGGAAACGGTATCTGTTCTTTGGGGATTTGCAGCACCCGACATTTGAAGTTGCGGGGTATTTCCGCTTGATGTTTGACAATAAACAACAGCGGAAGTAATCAATCCGAGGAAAAAGAGAATTTCTTTTTTCATGACGTCATTGTATTACGGACAGTGTCATGTGCTGACCATCAGTTCCTGGCTGAATAACCGCATCGTATGTTCCCAAAATTCCGTTGCGTTGTGCTTGAACCTGAAAAGTGTAGGTATTACCAATTATCAAGCCTGTGACGTTTCTGGTAAATGAACAACTCCATGGTGTTATTGTTCCGGTTACATCGTCATAACTCTGCATGGCCGTCTGAGTACCTCCGAGAGAAGTAGCCACGTTCATTACCCTGAATTGCACAAAAGCCATAGAGTTAGTATATGCTATACCAGAAGTTGAGAAAACAACCAAAGCGGTTGTTTTTGTCGCTGTAAAAGTAACTGACATAGTAGGAACATTCGCCCAAGCTGCCGTAGTCACTGTGTGGTTGGCGGCCAGACTAACGCTGGTTACTGCTGCAGTTTGTCCTGTAGGACCTGTTGCACCTATTGCACCTGTAGCTCCCGCTAAGCCAGTAGGACCCAAAGGACCTGTAGCACCTGTTGACCCGGTGCTACCTGAAGCTCCGGTTGCACCAGCAGGACCGGCAACGCCTGTTGCACCTGTTGGACCCGTCCCTCCGGTAGCTCCGGCAACGCCTGTTGCACCAACTGGACCAGTCGCACCAGCAGGACCGGCAACGCCTGTTGCACCTGTTGGACCTGTCGCTCCAGTAGCTCCGGCAACGCCTGTTGGACCTGTAATTCCTGTTGCCCCTGTAGCACCAATAGGGCCAGCGGCTCCAGCTGCACCCGTTGGTCCTGTAGCGCCCGCACAATCGGCCGCATTCCAAAACCCATCTGAATTGATATCTTCGGAAGGGTCATTCACACCATTAGAGTTTAAATCCCAGCAACTTAAACCGTTATTGCCCGTAGCTCCAATTGCCCCAGTGGCGCCGGTAGTGCCTGCGCAATCCAACGAATTCCAGAATCCATCCGTGTTAATATCCTCTCCCGGGTCATTAATTCCGTCGCCGTTCAAATCCCAACAGCTGATACCGTTTATTCCATTCGTTCCATTTGCCCCTGTTGGTCCGGCAGTTCCCGCAAAACCTGTAGCACCAGTTGGTCCTGTAGCACCGACACCTCCTGCATTACAGAGTGA
>Ga0172376_10004302_pt1 | contig 16337 bp, 23 predicted proteins | sample Lak35m_FD_121114 | JGI IMG/M metagenome (GOLD analysis project Ga0172376, IMG submission 121114) | Freshwater microbial communities from Kabuno Bay, South-Kivu, Congo - kab_092012_35m | ecosystem: Environmental > Aquatic > Freshwater > Lake | place: Democratic Republic of the Congo: South-Kivu... | reverse complement strand
TTTAATGAGTGCGGACCACTGAGATTGGAGTGGCTGGAGGATACCTCCTGAAAAATCCCACGAAGTAACTGCTGCTTTCACCGTCATCGCCATAGCGAACATGAGAAGTCCTGCGATAAGTGGGAGGCCGATGTAGAGAAGTTTTTTCATACTAAATAATTGCGCGAATATATTGTGATGGCGGGATGTCCATGGTGATAGTGGTGCCGTTCCACGTGTACCCTGCTCCTGCGAAGGACGTGATACCGTCAGCCACGACATACTGAGGCTCTGCCGAAGGAGTGAATACAGCGTTTGATGCGTTTACGGTGCCTGTGGGGGTTTCCACGGTTGAGCCACCACCGCCACCACCACCTACGGTCACAGTGAGGACTCCCGTACTTGACCTTACAACAGAGGTTACCCCTGCCCCCCTAAAGTCAATAAAACGAACGTTCTTGTCTATCGCAACGCCTGTAGCCATAACAGTCAGAGGGTGTGCGCCCCAACCGAGACGGCGAGTTGTACCACCTGTCTCTTTTATGGCTTCTTCAAGTCCACGAATAGCAGATTTATCAAGCCGTTCGTCTCCCTTTAGACTTTCAAGTTTCGTGCGGATAGCTGTAGGTGTCTCAGCTTCAGGAAGACCACCAAACATCCTATCCATATCTATTCTTGCACGAACCATCTCATCTCCTATGTTGAAAACCATATCTCGCATACTGTTAGCGAGTTGTTTTGTTTCTGCGAGCACGCTTTTTGCGCGTTTATCGGAGAAATCTGCGCTTTCTTTTATTTCAGCACGAAGTTTCTGAACTTCCTTTTGGAAGCTTTTGAGACTTGCCGAAACTTCACGCGAAATCTTGTCGCCCGAAGCGGTAGTGTCCTTATCCAATTTCGTACGAGCCTCCTTAATGAAGGAAATGAGAGTAGTGGAAAGGTCAATAAAGTCCTTTTTAGAGACAGTATCGTCGTTTATGAGGCTCCACGCCTTCTTGAACTTATCCAGCTTTTCAGGGTTTACAGGCATACAGGTATATGGTATATTCCCATTATATGACTAAATACATCATTTTTAGCGTGTTGATAGGAGTTATGGCGTTCTCTGGTACTGCACTGGCCGCTAAGTACAATTCTGCCACTTTGCCTCAAGCTGAATTGTTTGGATTTATCACCGGAAAGAAAGACGACACCCCTATTTATAAGATTAAGGATGGTGCGAATACCTGCTATATCGCTGAAAACCCTAAAGGTCTTCTGGCGATGAGTTGTGTTAAGTAGTATGGTTGAAGGCATTTTGTTTGTTTTGTTTGTACTCTTCGTGTCTACTCTACGGTAGACCGTCTATATCCAGTTTTGCTCCAAGTTCGTCTTGGATAATCTGACTTATCTTATTCAGGTCTTCTCTTGAAAGGCCAGTTTTATCAAGTTTCCCGGTACGCGCCCACTTATCTAGTGCGCGCGCTATACGAAGTTGCACTGGAGCAGACTCCAGAACCTTTTTCCCGAAGAACGCTGCGTAACCAGCCCCGGGTACTGTAAAGTTACCTGCCCCAACAACCGCTAAGTCCCCCAACTGGAAGAACGATGCTGTGTCTGCCTTGCCAGACCTTCTTAGGATTGCGTCTGTAACCTCTCGCGCAGTCATAACATTGTTATTGAGAGCACGAATATCTATGTCTGGGTACTCTTGCTGAACGATGTCTTCAATAAACCTACGAACAGGAGCGATAGTCTGTGCCTTGTCGCTTGCCAATACTGCGTCTCTTACATCTCCTGTACGGGTATACACACTTTCTATGTCGTCGAACACTTCTTTAACATACTGTGCGTCCATCAGGTCAAAATCACCTTTTTGTTTAATAGAAACAAGCCTATCGTAGGCTTGGCGATATTCGGTAGATTTGCGTTCCGCCAGGTCTTTTATCAAGAAGTCTATACTGTTTTCAACCTGTGGGAGGTCGCTGAACGAAAAACGCTGGCCTACAAGACTTATTGCATCTCGCACCAAATTATAGTTTTCCTTCTTGAAGATGTTGAGTGCCGTAAGGGTCTCTGCTGGATTATCTTTAATGAGGTCGTACCTACCCAAAAACTCACCTACAGAGTTCCCCGTCTTAGATTCAATGCGAGCGAGGTCTTCAACGGGCGCAAGGCTAAATGCGTTTGCAACGAAACGCTCCCTAAGTGCATCCCTTTTCGGCGTGATATCGTTTGCAACCTTGGATACGGTATCTACGATTTCAGTTTTGATTGGCGGAACCTTTGGGAGATTTATTTTCTGTGCTTTTTGCACAATAGAGCCAACCTTCTCTACAGCCTCTTTCGTTGCAGTTATCACAGGCTTAGCAACCCGACTGGCAGCTCCTCCCGTAAGGATTTCCGCAAGACCCTCAGCATATCCTAGTGCATTGTCTACATTTCGTTTCGTTTCAGGGTCTAGGGAGTTGTATCTTTGTACAAGTTCCTGTACTTTTGGGGCCTGTGCTATAGTCTCTCCTACTTTTTGTACCGCACTACCAATCTGCTCCTCAGTTTCTTGTGGTAGTACAGTTTTCCCAGCACCAACCACCGCCTCACCAAATGCTCGTGCAGCACCACGGAATGCCTGAGAACCAGCCTGGATAGCCTTTTCAAATGGGTTCAAACTCTTATCTCCTACAGTCTTTACTATTTTTTCTCCTGCCTCACCGAACTGCTTACCAACACCCGAAACAGTCTCAGCGATATCACCCATCGCGTCCTGCCCAAAGGATACTTTTTCTTGTGGTACTTCCTGCGCTGGGATACCAGCACGGAACTTGGCGATAGCATTAGCAACCTCTTCTTTGGTTTTGCCGTTTTCAAAACCCCAGCGCACTATTTCTTGTTCTTGTTGTGAAAATGCCATATTAGAAGTATCCCGCAGGACTAAATGACTGTACTTGGTAAATCTCATCCAAGAGAATATTCTCATCTTCAGAAAGAAGCGAGCCACCCGAAAGTTCTATGGCTCTTTGGGTAAGTTTCTTGATTGTATCAAATTCTCGCTTAAACGATGCTTCGTCAATATCCCAGAATCCTGTCGGCTTACCATTATCGTCTTTAATTTCCCAATCGTTTATTGCACTTGCTGAGTTTGCCAGTATCTGAAGTTCTGCATCAGAAAGGGCACCAAAGGTAGCCCCTCTTGCCTTGGCAGCGATGAGGTTATCAAGAGTCAAGCCACCGACGAGCTTGTGTACAGCCCCAGCGAAATCCTGACCAGAGCCGGTAAGTGTATCTAGAGCACCTCCTGCTATAGACGGTATTCCGACCACGCTAACAACCCTGCCGATAGTACCCACAATTCCACGAGGTCCCCGACTAAAGGGTGTTGAACCAACTCGGGAATCAAGTCCAGGATGTGTTTTAAGTACGTCTACTATCGCAATCTTGTCGTTCAAGACTGGGATGGATGCTTGTGCTTCGCGCACTGACGCTTCTATCTCTCGGCGTTCTTTTTCTGTTGGCTCACCCAAAAGGGAAAGCTCTTTTTGTTCCCGCATGAGCTGAAGTTGATACAACGGGTCGCTCTGCTTAATTGCTTGGTCGTATGCAGTCTTTTTCTGATACATTTCAAAGTCCAATTCTCGCTCTCTGTCTGAGAGCATAAGGTCAAACTCTCTCTTTTCGGCAGTGGTGAAGAGGTCTTGGTGTCGTTCGTAGTTTAACTTGAGTGCATCAAGCTGGTTCTTCTGTATTTCCATTTGCGCCTGTACTGCGCGGTCTGCAACTTCGCGAGCATCTTGATATCTTCCCTGCGCTACAGCAAGAGACACGGAAATGGATGCTTGACGGTCAAGCGATTCGGTACGAGCCTTATCAAGTGCTTGCTGTTGCCCCGTGCCGAAGTATCCCTGCTTGTTTTCAAGAATAGAGCGTTCCTGTTGTCGCAGGTATTCCTGTTCCTGCATCAGTTTGCCCGAAAACTCAGTGACCTGCGACCTTAGAGGGTCTACTTCGGTCTTATACAAACGGTCTGTAGCCTGAGATGAAGTTTCCTGTCCGAGACTTGCTCGGAGAAATTCCTCAAACGAAGTATCTGCTTGTCCCTTTGTATCAGTCGCCTGTTGTGATACTGACTGGACAAGGTTTTTGCCAGTGGCATCAAAGTATCCGAGCATACCTGAGGTCTTCCCTGCTGGTGCTGGTTGAGCAATATCAAGCGATGGTGCGTCCTTCAGGGAGCCAGACGAGATTGAAGACGCGTCTATAGCCTGTATCTGCTTTGATACCTCGGCGTCAGTTCCTGGTGTTATCTCTGTCCCTTTGTATTTTCCTATAGATGGAGGCATGGCTTTGTCAAGATATTATCACCCGTTTTGCTTCTTTTGTGTGTTGATAATATTTAGGCTTCTAAGGGCTACTTTCCCACGAACCTCAACCTTAAACTGTACCCACTTGCCCTCAGCACCAGAAATGGTGTCTGAAGAAAAGTCGGAAGGGATGGTTGTTGTAGTGTTTGTAAGTGTTGCAATCTCTTTCCAGTTTTCGGTTACTACAGTGCTTAGTTCACCACCAATACTTGATATTCCTGGCACAGCCTCCGAGATGGTTATCTCATAAGTTGTGCTAGTCGTGTCTATTGCAGATACTTTCCTATAGTGCCCCGCTCCAGCACCAGAGATAAGAGTAATCTCATCGTCTACTGCTACACGCCTAAAGTCATAGGCCGTGGAATCAACGGTAAAGGTGGTTGGTGAAGTCCATGTTATTTCTGCTGGTAGGGTAGGAGAGGTTCGGTCTTCTTGTGCCCTATACTTGAAAATGACCTTGTCAGAAGACAGTTTGAGGTTCTTAACGAAGGAAGTTAGTTTATTCCATGTTTCTGTGACCGAAGAAGACTCTACAGGCGTGGTCACGAATGAGCCAACGCCAGAACCGATACCCAAAGAAGCAAAGAAGTTACTATCTGCACCAGATTCGTCTATTGAGACTCCGCCGAAGAAAAACCTATTACCAATCCAAGGATTTATCTCTGACTGTGAGAAGATAGCGATAGGGCCACACTCCATCCCTGAGTTTCTACTGCCCGATATTGCGCCCACACTGTCGTTTGTGTAGAAGGAAAGCGTATCTCCTGAAACAGAACCACCGAGCGTGATTGCGTTCCCTAACAGAGCATCTTCTGGTGTAAGGGCCAGTTTAAGTGTTGTTTCAGATACTTTTATCGCGAAGTATGTACCGCGCTCGGTAATACCAGTAAGCCCCGTTGATTCACTCGCATAGACCGCATCACCCGTCTCAGCCTCATGGCCCTCACTAAAGGCGAAAGCATTATTAGATAAACTGTCTATCGTAAGTGTACGATATTTGGTCATTGGAAACCCTGCGAGATGGTACAGTCCTACATCAGGGTCAAGACACCAGACGCCCGATGGCTGGTCGTGTAAATAACCGGAGGAGTACCCAGCATTTGCGACGTTCACTTCCCCATCCACATTCATGAGAAGAACCTGGCCGTCAGACACCATGCCTCTTGGAAGGATGCGCCCTCGCAAAGAGGAAGTAGTCGCATCTGAAGTCCACGGTATAGAAGAGTAGTACACAGGGAACGCCCCTAATTCATCAAATCCACCACCATTGAAACGAAGTATCTGTCCTGAAGACACAACGATAACTATCGAGGAAAGAAACTCACAGCCGGAGTATATCCAATCACATCCCACATCGTAGGCTGACTGTGCGGTTGTTCCTGTACCTGTCCATACAAACATTTTTGCGTTACGTCCATAAATGTTACGGGTGAAGATATAGACATAGTTTTGTCGCCACTGAAGGCCGGTAACAATGTACTCAGAAGGGAGTGTGAGGGTAGTTTGAAGAGAATAGGAAGTATCGTAAGTAAGTACCGTTCTTCCGTTGCCTATAGCAAGATGATTGAGTTGCTCAACGACACACATTGGATGTGGTGCAGAAGAAGAAAGACCCGATATTGCGTTTTCCCATGAGTCACCATCCCAATATTTTGCTGTTGTACCTCCTGATACATGAAGTTGTGCTTGGTATGAAACCGCATCGGTTGTAACCCCAAGAGACGGCATGCTTGTCGTCGTGAGATTTGTTACTGAGTTAGTTGTTGGGCTGAATGAAAACACCTCGTCGTTCGTGACGACGTAGTACACACTTGCGATAGGTACAATTGCGAGTGGGTCGCCAAAGCCTGAGTTATCTCCGTCGGTATAAATAACTGTAGGATTTGGAGCGACCTGTGCGAAACCTGGCTTTTCAAACGACATGTTCTGCGTACGCACCAAATCGGCAAAGAAATCTTTGCCATGAGCCACAGACCAGTTGTTTTGATTAGGAAAACGGTTCATAGGTAGGGTACTTCGTAGTTAGCACCGTCAATATTAAGTAGCACAGACCCCGCGTAAGCCTTAGGCACATCAGCAGTATCAGAACCCCCACCAGGGCCGATAGTGATTGAAATAGTGTCTGTAAGGTCTGAAGTAGGGCCAGGGCCGACACGGGTTACTACCCCAAGAGCGTTTCTTGAAGCATCATCTACCGGATATGAGAGTTGTTGCACCTTTCGTGCTTGATACCACTCCCACATTTCCTTTAGTTGTTCAGGGGTAGGGTTCATGACTTGTTTTGATTATTCCATGTCGTAGAACTTTTACCCTGTGCAGTAAATTTTTCTCGAATCACATTGAATAGTGAGATTGTCGCTTGGAGTGGTGCGGTTATAAAATCGGGCACCATAAAGAGCCGAGCTTCCAGTGACAGTACGGCTGGCGCGATAGTTACATCGTCTGCTGGGTTGAGTATGATAAAGAATGTCGTTTCGTTCGTGGAATCAGTTGATGCATTACCCGTTGCAGTTGTTTCGGGACGGATACCGTACGCAAGGGCGACATCAGGATAACCCTCGATGAGATTGTTCCATGTATCATAAATCTCAGTAAATGAAGGAGACGATGTAGCGACTGCATATGTTCCTGCGTTTGTATTTCCTGTGTTGTGAGCACCGATGAGTAGGATAGAATTTGCGCGTGAGGGCGTTGCGCCTCCAGTAGATGCGCTATTGACGGTACTACTTACAAAATCTACTAGGTCGGTGAGGTTTGTGCCTGAGAAGGCGTTAATAGAGATAAATGTCTGGTCGCCAACTCCGTGGCCAGTAAGTGTGAAAGTATAAGAGGAACCTTCGCTTGCACCGGCTACCTTCGAGAATATTTCAGTTCTGAAGTTAGAGGAGGAATCTATTTGAGAGTCTTCCAATGTCCATCCGGCAGGTGCCGTAAAGGTAACCGTGTCATCATCACAACGAAGGATGGCAATGAGTCCATCTCCCTGGATAACGCCAGAAGGTTTACCACAGACAATCTCAGATTGAGTTCCTGAGACATTATGAAACTCGAACGACCTAAACGCCGCCGCCATATTAGACGGCAGTTAGGCGGAAGATACCATCTGCGTTCCAGGTAATTTGGAATGTTGAAGCATTGGTGCTTTTGTCTTCTGCAAGGTCAATGAGGGCGATGAGCGGTGAAGTTGCCGGAGTTCCCGTGTCTTTATAGATTACTGCGTACCGAGCAGTAAGTGTTGAGGTAGACCATGAAGCATCTGCTGAGTCGAATACTACTCGATTATTCGCATCGTCTTGTGTCCAGGTTTTTGAGCCAAGGGTTGCGCCTCCTGCCGTATACCCCGTACCAGAGATTTCGTTCGTAATGTCGTTGAAGAAATCATGCGAGTCTTGGTTTGGTGTATACGACGAGGTCGTGAGAGCCACCTTGATGGTGTCGTTCGCTAGGTCGATATCAGACCCGTCGTACGCTTTCCTGAGGAATGTGGTGTAGATAAAAGATGCCATATTAAACGTAGTTAGTTATTTTAGGGGTAAATATCTTTCGCTCGTCCTGATTCCTGCGAGCGTAGAAATCCTCTACTTCTCGCTCCATGCGAAGCGAGTCAGATTCAAAGGTCGGAGCACTAGACATGAGGTTTCGTTTTGCATACTGCGCCGAAGGACGAAGGGCGAGGTATTCATGGTATAGCCCAGCAAATCCAGGCTTCTTAGTGGTGTCTGTCGTTAGGAAGAAGGTCTGCTCACGATTTACAAACAACTTAAGCCCATTTGTTGCTGAATATGAAGGCGCAACATCAAAGAAGATGCCGTTTGCGATAAGACCATATCTAGAAGGTACGCCCTGATTAGTATCGCCGGTTACTATCGCATTATCCCTGTCCTCTAGTTCGTCAAACGGCTCTATCTCGTCATAGGTTGTGGCTGTAGCCGAAGAAAGAACCGCAGCTTTTTTATATTCCAGTACAAGGTTTCCCGAACCATCAGTGGTAAGCGGATAGTCCTTTTGTCCCTGTACGATGTTCGTAGTGATTATTGGATAGTCCGTGTGGTTTGAGTCGTCATAATCTGCCCTTCCATCTGCCTTGAAGATAATCCCGAGTAGACGGGAATATGCGAGGTTTACCTCAGAAGTGAACTGTTTAAGTAGGGACGCACTGCCTGTGATACGGCCAATGCCATCATCACCAAACAGGTTTCTTTCGATAACCTGGATTATTCCATTTTCGTTTGAAGTGTCGCTAAAGACGAGGCTCATGTGGTTTTGTTAGGGCTAGTAGGCCCGCGCCCGTCCCCGATTTCTCGGAGAAAGGGCGGAACTGCTAGTCAGCAGGGATAGTCTCGTCAACTGCACACACCACATCTGCTGGAGAGCCTGAGTCGGCACCCTTAACACAAGTGAGTAGAGCATAGTTGTTGATACCAATCACAACATTCTGTCCGTCAGGTTCTTGAAGGTCGACACCCGCACCGGCTGCAATCGTAGTGGTGGTTGCGGCTGCGGTAAATGGGTTTTCGATAATCCAAGTCCTAGACTCTCCCGTCTTCATGAGAGGGAAGGTCGTAGATGCTGGAAGAGTTGCGGTAAGTGCTGCCTGGGTAGAAGAAGCGGTGAAAGTGAGAATCTTTGCACGATCCATCTGCCCCGCAGTGATAGTCACGGTTGAGGTAACTGGAGTTACGACAACGCGCTCGCCACCGTCAACAGAACCGGCACTGAATATCTGCTTAACGAAGTGTTCAGGCCCAGCAGCCGCTCCGAACTCCGTCACCACAGGGGATTTAAGCACTGCAAACCCTGAGACGATGAGCGCGAGAACGGCGAATGCGATTGCTGTTTTCATAAGCCTTATGCGACGTTAATATCGAACACCAAGCCAGCGTGCGCCGTAGGCGTAAGATGACCGATGTCAACACGAGAGTAGAACGCAGTACCAGAGAAGAACATGTTGGTGTCCGCAGCAGGAAATTCAATGGTGTGAGCACGACCATAGGTTCCGCGAAGGATACCAAGACGCTGAATCTTCTTAACACCTGCAAACACATGGCCTGAAGCATGGTCATTTGACCAGTAGTGGTCACAGGCCATGTAACGGAGACCTTCGACAGTACCCTCCTTGAGAGCCTTATCTGCCTCCATGAAGCCGTTAGCCTGTACAAACGCTTCGAGCAATTCAAAGTCAGCAGCGCGCCAGACGAATCCGACACCATACTGATTCATCATTGCCTGACCGTTTGCCTCACGAATCTCACGCTTCACACCACGAATAATATCGTCGATGTTAGCAGCGGAAACCGTAATAGGGTCAGTAGCAGTACCGCCACCGCCAATTGAGACCGTACCGAAGTCCGTCCAAGAAGCGTGCTGTGCTAGCACCTGAGTTTCGATGTACTCATTCAAGAGCGCACCGATGCGGTCAAATAGTTCTGCTGGCTTAGTCCAAGGAGACTGATAGAGGTCAGCATGGTCAACTACCAATCCAAGGTCGCGTCCGGTAGAAATCGTAAGAGTTTCTGCGGTTTCTGCGAATACCTGAAGGGCAGTACCAGTTCCACGGGTAACCGCCTGGGTAGACGGAGTCGTGGACATGTAGGAAGTAGAAATGACGCGAGTGTCAGTTATCGTGACATCACACATTTCCTTCCACGTAGTTGGATGGTCCAAGCGGTCCTGGAGCACATCCTCATACATTGTTTCGTACGTGATGGTGTTAGCAACAGCCATTTTGTAGGGAATTATGAGGGTAATTCCTAACCCCTAGCACTTTTACTTACCGTTGTAGAACGGATTGCCACCTGTTCCCTTGTGTTTTGCTACCAATGAGCGAGCAATCTTTGCGCGAAGTTTACGGTCAGGTACTTGGTCTGGTGTAGGAGGAACTCCTTTAGCAAGCCAGTATTCTTCCGTTTGAGTAGCCGTCTTACTGTTTCCGCCACCTCGTATTTCAGAGGTTGCTTCCACATTTGCCTCGTCGGTTCGGAACTTCTCAAGTTTTGCTTGGAAATCCACATCATCAACAAGTTTATCAACGGGCATACCCCACTTCTTTGCGGTAGAGAGGGCAAGTTCTACTTCTTTCTCTTTGGAGATACCCGCAGAGCGAAGAAAGGTTTTCTGTAAAAGGTCTGAAGAGTCAGGTTTTGTAGTAGCCTCTTCCGCCTTAGGCTTTTTGAAGTCCTTAAGTTCGCGTTTGAGTGAGCCTAGAGTTTCCTGCAACTTAGCGTATTCCTCGCGGGATACTGCTATCGTGTCGGATTCAGGCTTTTCTACTACAGTTTCGGTTGTTTCAGGCGTAACCGGAGCCTCTTGATTTGTTTCGGTACTCATAACCGTGGTTCTCTTCTAAGGAGGAAGAATAGCCTTTAATTGGTAGTTTCCACTTTTGATAACGGGAGTGACAACCCAAGCAACCTAATCTTCTTTCTTTGCTTTCTTAAAGAACTTCTTAGAGTCTTTCTTCTCAAACTTCTTCTCTACTGCCTCCTCCTGCTCGCGGATTTTCTCCTTGAGAGAGGACATCTTTGCTGAATCAAGTAATGTCATAGATTTATCGGTAAGTAATAGTGCTGGTAGCCTCTGCCCCCGTCTGGACAATAAGAAGGCCATCAGTCATGTAATTGGTCATTGTTTTCATGCGAGTATCATACATCATATTGTTGTCAATAAGTTATTCACACCCCTACTTGGGCCTTAGGTTCTTTTGGTTCTAAGGAAATGTCCTTGTACTTTTCTATCTCTCGCCATGCGCTTTGTAGCAGGTCTATCGCTATGCGTTGTGCCGCTAAGAACTGTACATCGGTTTCTTTCTTTGTTTTGAGGAACTCATCAAGAATTACCTCATATACCGCTTCCGATGTGTTCGGGTCTGCTATAAACCGCTTTAGTTTCTGTGTTTTTACGACTTCGTTCATGCTTCTGCGGGCACAGGGTTAAGTGCCATTGGTGCTGGGCCTTGTGCTTGAGGCTGTTGAGCAATGGATGACTGTGCTGGTGGCTGTACCATCGAAGAGAAGTCAGCAATAGACATGCCTGAAAACTCTAGGATGTCGCTAAAGCTCTTGGCGAGAGCCGGAACTTGCATAGCCTGTTGGAAGCCTGAAGGATTTGCGAAGATAAATTGGAAGATTGAGAGTAGCTTGTCTGAAGCGTTTACCAAGTCCTTCTGCTTTCCTGCGATATTTATACCCATTCGCATTGGTACATCACGGAATTCGTCCTTGAGGATTTTAATGAGCTTTTTATTCCCCGACTTGGCAAATACCTCCTTAAAGGTGGTCTTGAGCATGTCCTGCTCTTCCTGCGTCAGGATTTTGCCCTTTAGCAGGGACTCTTTTATCTTCTGGTTTGCATGGTTATTCGCCATCTGGTCAGCAATCCAAGTGACTTCCTCTGCTGAAAGCGATGCAACAAACTCCTGACCTCTAACAATTTCTCGGATAATATCGGGGATAATCCAAGTTCGGTACAGTTTTTCGATAAACTTTGCTCGCTGACCTCGTCTACGGTCATGGAGTCCACGACCTTGCGCTACAGTGCGCTCCTGTCCACGGAAGGTAGTACCAGAGTTAGGCTCCTTCCCTAGGATAGGGTCAAACGCTGCCCCTGAAAGTTGTGCGTGCTCAAACCATTCGTTAATGCTCTTTTCGTATAGTTGGATATTGGCGACTGCTGCGGTTGGAATCTGGGTGATGTTTGAACCCTCAGCAATCGTGGTGATTTCAAGATTCTCCATGTCTTGAATCTTGTTTTTGCTAGTGAAGGTAGGGTCATCCGTTACGAGAGGAACCTTAGAACCCGCCTCAAGCATCTGTGTCTTGTGTATGGTGAGGAAGTTCGTCCACACCTGTGGCTGGAGGAGCATTTCACCCACGCCACGACCTAGAGCGCGATTATAGATAGGTTTAGATGAGAAGAACATGAGGTTTTCTCCATCATCCTTCTTGCGGTATAGGGTTACTCCCTGTTTTTTCTTATTTTTGTCTGTGTAGAAGGCTACCACCTGTACCTGTCCGTAGTTATCTTCTGTATTGTCGTTATCTAGCAAATACGCTTCAGGTAGCGTGCCTCGTACCACATAAACCTCAATAGTTTTACCGGGGACTTTGTTTTTCTTTTCGTTATCAGTGCCCACAGGGTCTTTATCGTCTGTTCCAAGAAGTGCAAGCGCATCAAGAGAGATAGTTGCGCCGTTTGCCTCATCACCCCATCCATAGGATGACATTGAGCGAAGTTTATCTGGAGAAAAGTAGAACTTTAACCCTATTGGGCCTCCCATAATGTCAGTCTGGTCGCAAAATGCGACTGAGTTTAGTTGGAGTAGTTCAGGTCGTTTCTTTGCTTTCTGCACTATGACACCGCCGTAATCAAGGTCTGACTCGGTAATTTCATCAAAAAGAGTGTCTAGGTCGTGCTCTCGGACATATACCTCATCGTGATACTTCTTTACGAGGAAAGAGAGTGCTCGAGCGTTGTCCCCTTCAATGAAAAACACTACATCCTTAACCTCAATATCCTCAGTCCAATAGGCGAGGTTGAGCATAGGCTCCATAACATTCTTAAAGGCACGAAGAAACTTCGTTTGACTGTTTTCCCCGCCATAAAACTGACCATTCTTGAGGTGGAAGATAAGCTGGATATGGTCGCGCATATTCCAGTCCCAATTATCCCCTACCTGAACCTTATCAGTCTCGTAAAGGGCTTCTTGAGACTTTATGTAACTATAAATATCAGTGTTCATAGGCTAAATAGTGAGGAAGTACGCTTTAGATTTATTTCGCGCATGGTAGGAGAGGCATTGAATAGTCGTGCGACTACGAGAGGCGGGATAATCCTTGTCTTTTCCTCCTTGCCGTTTGAAATGACTAGAATTCCGCGACCTTTTCCAACTCCCCCTGGCTTAATGTTAGTAAGTGCATCAAGAGTGGTTGCGCCCTTACCAACAAAGTCTTTCCCCCATATCTTGAGGGTTGCTGTGTAGGTACTTTTTGCCGTCTTTTTTGCTGGCATAGTCTTATGCTCTACCGAAAGTAACTGAGCGACCACCGACTTCTTTAGTCATGGCCTGTTCCTCAAACACTTTTAATGCACTTTTTGCTTCGCGTTGTGGACCCATCATCGCAAACTTCTTGTCTACCGCTTCAGCAATTGCCTTTCGCTCTGCCTTGCAAGGTTCGCAATAGTAACGGTCAGGGTCGCTGTCCTGGTACTTTTCCCCGCACTTTAAGCATGGGTGTGTATACATGCCCGTACACTATCACACAATTATTGCAAGGAGTTATCAACAAGCCACGGATACGCCTCTTCCCAACCCTCAATTTCCCTATAGTTTTCAGTTATCTCTTCACCAGCTTTTATGTTTGTGAGTGCCTTGTCCTCTTTGGCATCCGCGTTTGGGGTGTCGGAATGATTAAAGTATGCACTCATGTGGTTTACCGGATACCAGAAATGTGAACCTTGTGGAATACGGGGGAAATGGCTTAAGAGTATCTCGCGTATCTCTGGGGTGAGTTTCTTAAACTTCTTATAGGGTAAATCGAGCATGTGGGGAAGAGCGTCTGCATAGAGTTTTTCCCCTTTTGTGATGTCTCGCACCGCAAATACCCCTACACCATGAATACTAGATGGGGCTATCTTTAACTTCACTATCTCATGGAGTAACTCTATCTGGTTCTTAAACTGCTCTTCTTGCTGTTTTTTTGTGGTCATATAACAAAGTCTTTCTTGGCGATAATTATATTCATAATCTTTTTCCACTCTAGGTATTGCTGGAAGCTTTCAAAACCCTCCTCTTTCATCATCTGCTGGCGTTTTTGTAGCTTGTCCCGACACCGCTTGCAACGCACCATTCCCTTCACGGTAGCGTGCTTGTGGTCGGAAAACATCACATTCCTGAGGCGTGTCTCCACTTCTGCGTAGCAAGCAGAGTCTTTGAGTTTCTCCGGTAAATTATTGAATATGGGGTGTGTTGGTAGCTCGTGGAGATTGGATAGGTCTACTTTTTTGTATTGTTTCATACGCCAATGTTTGTTTTAGTGCGTTTTTCTTGCTTGTTTACCACATGAGGGCATGCATCCCATCCTTCCCGGCAACATTCTGGGATGATGATATTCAACCTGTCACCTTCAAGTAATTCCTCCATAGAAAGACTATACAGCAATATTATTCCTTTCCCGTGGTTTATTCACACTTGGATACAGTTCCCTCCTGCGAATGACCGGGAAGAGGCTGGTAATGGCATAGCGTGATGCGTCGAGTAGATGGTCTGGAGTATCGCCTGGTTGGCCTGGAATAATCTTTCCCTCTTTGTCTACGGCCCATAGATAGCCGTTTCGTTCTTTTATAAGGTTAGTGCTCCTGCGAGTAACACTGATACGCTGGTCTTGTACTGCCTTTATGCCGTACTGGACTGAGTCTCTACCTTTTACCGCTTCTCGTATATTTAGACCGTACATCTTAAGTTCAGCGATGCTCTTAGGCTCTGCACTGTCGGCAATAATAAGTGCGCTTGGTAGATTTTTGAGAGTGTTTGCCATTTCCCTATTACTCATTTCAAGCTGATAGGCTATTTCATCGAGAATATACCCGCCATTTAGGTAGTAGACGGCTACTATCGCTGCGGGGTCTGGGTGATAGCCAAAGTCCACGCCATAGCGTTCTAGCCGTGCTTCGTGAGGAAGTTCGTCGATAATATTCCAGTCTTTGTATATCTTTAATTCATTACTACTTGGTTCCCCGAGCCACTTCTGCCTAAAGAGTGCTGGTCGCCTTTCCTTATCGTCTTGTATTTCCCTTTTAATAGTTTCAGGGAGGAAGCCGTGCTTTTCTGCTATGTCGTAGTTTACATTTATGACAAGCGTATTTGGTCTGCCTTCAATAACTAGGCGTTTATGCACTGGGTCATCTTCTAAGAGACGGTTGTAGGTATAGATAATCTGACTTCCGGGCTTTCGTACCGTAGGAGTCAGGACTTCTATAGAAGAAGTAGAGACAGTTTGCGCTTCTTCTACCCACGCATAATCTATGCCCTCAATGGATTTGATACTTTGTTCATTGTGCCAAAGTCCCTTGAAAAGAAAGTCCGAGCCGGTAACTGTATTTACTATATCTTTGTCTGTTACCTTAAAGTCGTGTAGTTCGTATTGTTTTATTAGGTCTGCGAGCAATTGGTGTGAGGATTCTGCTATGGAGTTTTGGAATTCACGGAAACAGGCTATGCGGGTTTTCTTTTCTCGTGCACGAATAAGGAGGAACCTGGCTACGCTATGGCTTTTAAGAGAAAAGCGTCCACCGTAGATAGCGGCCTCACGCCACTCTCTACCGAAAAGAGGCTTAAACTCTATCGGTATTTCTATCGTCTTTTCCATCGAGGAATTTAACTAGTACTGGTGCTATCTCTTTCCCTCCTGAGGTAATATCTGTTTCTGTCTTTTCACTATACCCATGCTTTGAAAGCATTACCTTTGCGATAGTTGAATTAAAGTCTCCTGTAAGTCCTTTTGAAAGAAGTGTCTTTGCTTGTTTTTCTCTCATTTCCTCTATGATGTCTAAGAATTCTTGTGAGATTACTTGACTTTCCCAGTTATATATTGTCCCGCGAGATACGCCTATGTAGTTAGCGAGGCCTTCAATGGAGTGGATCACCTCGTCAGTGGGAAGATTGTCTCTGTATTCTTTTGCTTTCTCTAAGATTTTTTCGTTGTAGTCGGTTGGGCGTGCCATAGATAAAAATACTTTACCACACGCTTGGTTTGTTGGGTAATTGTGGATTAGTCATTGTGTTACTACTTGAACCTTTGCATATGAATGGGGCAAAGCCAACCCATTGTTTTATGTACCCAGGCAGTTTTTTCTCCCATGCCGCCAAGAGGTTCTGCACATTTCGCACATTCGATAACGTGCTCTTTCTTGTTAAGAGTTATGACCATGATTGAAGGTAGATGCGTCGTGACCTCTTACAAAGACATCGGTTTACATACCAACCGTCGTCATAACATTCACCAAGCCGGTCTGGGTGGATTTCAT
>Ga0172376_10004300_pt1 | contig 16342 bp, 13 predicted proteins | sample Lak35m_FD_121114 | JGI IMG/M metagenome (GOLD analysis project Ga0172376, IMG submission 121114) | Freshwater microbial communities from Kabuno Bay, South-Kivu, Congo - kab_092012_35m | ecosystem: Environmental > Aquatic > Freshwater > Lake | place: Democratic Republic of the Congo: South-Kivu... | reverse complement strand
GAGATAGGGGGATTCGTGAACGTGAAGGTGAACGTGAATGACGGGACGGGCGATGCTGACGCGGGCGTTTTTGATGCTGGAAGTTGCCAAACAGCATCACGTGTGGCCGGATGATGCCATGATAGTGGTGCATGCGCAGGACCAGGAAGGGAACCAGTACCGGAAGGGTTTGGAGGCTGGCTGGCCGGAGGCCGGAAGCTAGGTCCGCGGATGTCCCGCGCCTTAGGCCAAGAGGAAAAAAATCATTAAAAGATATTCGGATAGTTGGCAACCAAAGAAAATTGTGGATATTTGGCAAGGTGATACAAGTAACTGAAAGTAAGGAATTACTGCAAACTGGAGGTCCGAAACACTCACAAATCAACGGTATGGCGAGGTTTTCAAAGAAACAGCGGCATCATTTGGCGTGTAAAAGCCGAATCAACCCACTCGTATAAAATTAATTTATTAGATAAAGGCCTCAGCATAAAGATCGCCGCAAGAAAAATTTAATGGAATTTTCTGAAAAACAAGGAAAGTGGCGGCCAATTCCTGAGTGGGTTTGGTTTTTACTAAATTTTGGGTATCAGTGGCATCGCAATAATCCAAGGCCTCGCAGGATTGCTCTAATATCCATGCCATGCGATTCCGCCGCTGCCGGATTAGTGGCCCTCGGCGCGATGATAAGGGATTTGGGCGACCCAAAAGCAAATGATGTGGACGGCCATTATGAAAAACTGCTCAGTTATGCACGACAATTTCTAAAACACTGCAAGTCCTGTGATCAAAAGTGCGAACCTGAAATCAAGCGCTGTGGTTATGTTAAAGAGGCAACCGGAATTCTAAGGTCACCGCTTCATTCTCGTAAAACGTTTCAGATCTCGGAACGGACAAATTTTGATGAAAAAAAACTAGCATGGGAATATAGAAGCGGAATGACTCAGTGGCCTACTCCACAATACGCAATTAACTGGCATATCGATGGTGATCCGGCCCCTGAAGTGAAAAAGACAAAATATCAGTTGTCACCAAATCCTTATTGCACACTTCTTGATGGTGCTACGATAAATAAGGAAAATCTCAATCGGTCATATTCCGGACTGTGTTTTGCGGGACGAATCACAGGTGAAATGGCGAGCAGGGAGGTCTGCGGGCAGATTCGCCTAAAAGATGCAGATGCTATTTATTCACTTAGTCAACTCTTGGCAATTCATGAATGGTCTGATATCGGAGTTTCGCGGATGGCATACTTCAACTCTAGATCTAAAACGCTCGATCGGAATCTGGCTAATCCTGAGCTGGTTGTCGCAGATGGAGACGTGGCCTTTTTAAAGGCTTGGGATTATCCGGAATTTCAAAGTTGCGATGTTATTGGAGTAATCAGCCGGGCAATTGATTACGACCGGCTTGAAGCTGTTGGAGTAAAAATGCAGGCGAGCCTTTGGTTTGTCGCTGATATCGATATGTTGTGTAGTCTTCCTTCAAAACCGAGAGGAATTTCGGTCGCAATTCTTAAAGCGAGGAATGCCTGATGGCTTCTGCCAGTGAACTTTTCGATTTTCTCGATTTAAATGAAGAGATATTGCATGAACGTCGGGAGATTGATTCACTTCACTTTGGTTCCTTGCGGCGAAGCATTGGAGCCTTAATAAGACACTTAACTCGGTCGGATGACCCTGAGGCGGTTGAAATATCAAACTCGATGCGCACCCTTCTTTTTTCGTGGCTGACGGCTCCAATTGCCTTTGACTCGACGATCAGTAATTCACTTCTTTCGTTTGGCGATGAGGCATTGTTTGAGTCGCGCTGGGGCTTGTGCGGCGAATTCAAGGCTGCAAAAAGAGCCGCGAGTAATATGATATCGGAAAAGAGTCCGCTATGTGATGAATTAGCTCTAATTATAAAAACCCTCGTGGATAAAGGCAGGAATTTCAAGATCTATTGTCACCGTAACGCTCGGAAGCATTTTGACATGCTTTATCCTTCGGAGCTCGCGGTAAAAATAGACGATTCCTCCTATCTGCACTCTGTTCGTGATTATCTCGCTACTGATCCGTTCGATGCATTAATTAAAGTCGGCCCGCTGCGCTCAAAAGGGTGGGGTGCTGTTCCGGATGCGATTAAAACTGCTCCTAATTTTCGAAGACTTATTCAGTTTGTTTGGTCTGGTACTGCTGACGATCCAAGTTTTGGATACGACCCTGTTTTACCTCCTTGCTTTACAGGAAGGCCCGCCGCACCGCACGCCGAAGAAGTTCTTGGGACTCAGGTCTTGTGGAAAATAAACGAAATAAAAATCGGAAGTGATCCATATTCTTATCAAGATAAAAATATAGAGAAAGATGAATTTATTTCATTGGTCGTACCTGATCAGCAGAAGAGTGCACGCTATCGCGCAATGCTTTTGGAAATCCCTGCGGGTTACGGCATTCTTTATCCGCAAACGGAGGCTCTAAGCTTTGATCCCAACCAAACCGGCGAATCCGCTATAAACTTCCGAATTCCCGGTGAATCCTTCCACGAAGGAATGTACGTAATTCAAACACAAAATGATGAAGTATCCTTAGGCGAATCCCTAGCCCAAGAAACCGGGTATTCTCGGATCTGGAAGCGACGATTGAATGAGCTGCTGGAATCGAAACCCGAAGCCCTTTGTTCTAGCCTTTTGAATAAAGGAATTGCACTGCAAAACATAAAAAAATGTTTAGAATATTGGACGCAGCCACCGGATACCGTTATCCATGCTCCTCAAACCAGGAGACACTTTCAAATCTTAATAGAGGCTCTAGAGATTGATCCTACTTTTACGCAGATGACCGGTAAAGATATTCGACCGTGGTGGGAACGTGCGTGGGATGAGAGCAGGGTTTCCCGGGGCGAAGCCAGTCAGTTTGGGAGAGAGGAAAACAAGCTTATTGAACAGCGGAAGCTAGAAATCCTGAGATCAATGCTTACAGAAATTCAAAAAAAAGCGATCGACTGTCAAAACTTTAAGCTTATTTCGCCGTTGGGCGCAGACATTTGCGGCGAGTTTGTTTTCCTTAAAGTGCTTAGAATCGAAGCAGGCTTTTCAGCTCCGGATACAGCAATAAGGATCGTTCATAATTTAAATGCGCTTGAACAATGGAGAGCCGTCTGAGCTGCTGCAAATGGCACGAATGATACCATCGTTTATGGATGACCGGACACCTCCCGGCGAGCGTGATGTATTTAACATGATTGCCGCCGGACCCGATGAATGGGTAGTTCTACATTCGCTTGATCTTACACCGTGGAACCGAGGCCATCGAACAGAGCTGGATTTTGTAGTAATAGTACCTGACGCTGGGATGCTTTGCGTTGAGGTTAAGTCGCACGAGAATATTTCCTTTGATGGTCACCGCTGGTCTCCGCAGACAATTAGCCGGTCGCCATTTAAACAAGCTTCTGATGGTCGACACACATTTTATCGACGGCTGGCAGAACTTTCGTCTGATCTTAAACGTGTGCCGATTGTACACTGCTGCATATTTCCTCGCTCGTCTTTTGATCTTCACCCGAATCTCTCCGTCCAATCGTGGGAGTTAATGGACTCCCGGGTATTTCACGCATTTAAAAGCGGAGAAAAATTCTGCGCCGAGCTAAAGGCGATGATGAAACGAAGCATCGCTGCCGATATCAACATCGTCCCCCTAGGCTCCCGGCTTTCAAGTAAACAGATCAACGCAGTTTTGCAAAGCTGCCTGCCTATCCAGAAGCGTCACCCTAGCGCCAGAATGGAAATTGAGCAAAGACATGAACAGCTGGAAGGTTTGCTGCGCGAACAACAGAAGCCTCTGGTTCAACTTGCAGCCTTGAACGATAAGATTGTCGTCTCGGGTGGTGCCGGCACGGGAAAAACCTTTATTGCAATGGAGATTGCCCGTCGCGCTGCAGAGAGAGGCCACCGTGTTGCCTTGGTCTGCTTTAATAAGCTCATTGGTGATTGGATGCGCCAACAGATGGCAAAAAATCTCCCGCCTTTACCCAGCCTTGTAACAGGCCGCGCAATTCAAATTATGGCTGAAATGGCAGGACTTGAAATTCCAAAAAACCCAACCCGGGAATTCTGGGAAACAAACTTACCAGCCCAATTGGAAGAACGACTTACAGATCCGGTATTTCGTGCAACTGTTGAGTTTGACTACCTCGTCGTTGACGAAGCGCAGGACTTATTGGCTCGGCCTCGTCTTTGGAATTGTCTTTTAGAATTCCTTACAGGCAGCATGTCAGGGGGGGCGTTTGCCTTATTTGGTGACTTTGAAAATCAGGTTCTTGCTGATCGCGAGGCTATGACAAAAAATCTTATTTCGCTTTACTCGGTCGCCAACCCCACCCGCATGAAGCTTACAGAGAACTGTCGGAACTATCCCATCATCGGGGATACAGCCATTACTTTGAGCGGACTTAGTCGAACTGTTTATTCTGGATATATGCGCATCGGTGGAAGCCATGAAAACTACGACATTCGATTTTATGATTACGAACGCGCTCAATCGGATATTGTTGCAAAATGGCTTAAGGACTTTAAATCTCAAGGATATAAGCCTTCAGAAGTAACCCTGCTTTCCTTCCGCTCAGATGAAGCCAGTGCTGCGGCTCGGATGAGGAGTGAGGGCTTTAAGTTTCGCCCGGCTTGGAGCGCTGGAGATCATACGGGGTTTGCCTCCGTTCAATCGTTCAAGGGCATGGAAAACAAGGCGATTATCCTCACAGATGTTGCACCAGGTGAGGGGGAATTTGATCGCCACCTATTTTACACTGGAATGACACGTGCGACTGAATCAGTTCGTGTGCTGTGCGATAAAGCTCGTCAAGATACCTTATTGGGTTGGCTTTCTGCATAAAAGACCTCATGACCGAGAGATCACAAATAATTGAATGGATGCGTGGTGAGATGGTTGGCCCGTCCCGGCCCCTTTCGAAGCCAGAATTGGCTTCATTCACGAATCGAGACTTTTTCGATCTTGTTCCATTGCGACGCGGTCCGGTTGTGTGGCGTCCCAGCCCCGAAGCCGTAACTGAGGAAGTATTGTATTATGACCGCGAGACGCCTCATCGGAAATATGGGATTGGCCTCCTGCATCCAACATTTCCGCCTAACTTAGCACCCCCACCAAATCAGGCTTCGGAAACGGCTTTGCATGCGACAGACACGATTGGGGCTGAACCACGCTTTGATGAGCAGGCCGATGTAGAAAGTGATAATCAACGCGGAGAAAATGACGAAACAGAAGACTCTGATTCGGAAATCTCTAATCAGCCCGATCCACCTGATGATTTTGAGGTAACTAGCCCTGATGTTAGACACCCATCTACGGTTGGTATTTCCTTTTGTGTTCGCCTAGATGAACTTGGATCAGTTATTATAGGCTTACCCCAGGCTCGAAAGTTTTCTTGGCAGCCCGAGAACACGCAGGAATTTCGACTCAACGGTCGCTATGAGGCCTGTACAAGGAGGTGGACCGATGAAGGTGGCGTCGCCAGAACCGGCCCGGTCTGGAGGCGGCTACCGGCAGTTTTGGCTGACTCTTCAGTAACCTTTAGTAGCGAGGAGCTTGTTCACGAGCGCGTTGTCCGCAAGGACATACCAATGCCGCAGGGTTCGCCAATCGCTTTGCGAGTGGAAGTTTTTCCGCGAAAATTGAAAGACCGACAAAACGCTTGGTTAATAACAGCCGTCCTACGCAATTCGACTGATCTCGCCACGGTCCAAAATCAGCACGAAGTCATTTTATATCAAACATTCTTTGAAGTCTTCGTATTAAATGGTTGTTTTGAAAAATATCCCGAAAGCTGCAGGCCGTTTAATCAGCTCGACTTTGAGGAACAATCGCTCGCCCTACTTTATCGGGAATCGGCCACATGGGGGATTGGTCACGGGTGCGCGGCGGGTTGGGATGCTGATCCAAACGAAGACCCAATTTCCCTTTACGCTGATGTTCTACCTTCGGTTCAGCTGCCGAGTATGACACCGGACATAGATATTGACGGCGCGCCGGTTAGTTTTTCCATGCGCTCTCTAGCTAGCCTAACAGAGAACGGTACTGGTGAAGCTTGGCAACTTTTAGAAAAACTCGCTTTTGGCTACTCTGCGTGGATTGAGCGTAAGCGCGCGGAACTAAATGGACTTTCCTCCGACCTTGCGTCAGTTGCCAATCGTCATCTGGATGCCTGTTCCGATTGTCTCGCGCGAATTAATGCCGGCATATTGCTATTGCGTGATGATCCTCGTGCACGGCGCTCTTTTCGTCTTGCAAATCTTGCGATGCTGCTTCAACAGATTGCTACAAAGCAACTAAGCCGGAGACCGCTAGCTTGGAGCGCTGCTGACGGTATCGTGATACCTAAAGGAGTTAGCCAATCGCCATGGAGCATCTACAAGGCCGGGTCAGAAGATGCTTCAAAAATTGGCTCTTGGCGGGCGTTTCAAATCGCTTTCTTACTTATGTCTCTTCAAGGAGTTCGAAATGGCCAATCACCGGATCGTGACATTGTGGACTTGGTTTGGTTTCCGACAGGCGGAGGCAAAACTGAGGCCTATCTAGCGGTCGTAGCGTTCTACATGTTTCATGAGCGTTTGCTTATGGAGTCCGAAGAGACGGGACCGAAGCGTGACGGAACGAACGTTCTCATGCGGTATACGCTTAGAATGTTGACTACCCAACAGTTTCAACGCGCAGCCAGCTTAATTTGCTCCATGGAGTATCTGCGAAGAAATCATTCTTTAACAGGCGTGGGTATTATTCCCGGGCAAAGATTTTCCTTAGGCCTGTGGATCGGTAGCGATGGTTCGCCTAACAGTTGTGAAGACGCTCGCATCGAGCTCCGCAAGTACCGGCGCGGGGAGACTCAAGGTAACCCGCTCGTTTTGACGGAATGCCCTTGGTGCAGATCGCAGATTGGTCGCTGCGAAGAGCATATTCCTAGAAGCGTCCCGCAAGCGCAAAAGACAGTGGGTATATCTGATGTAGCCGGGGAAGGGCCTATGCTGCATTGCACAGACCCTAACTGTGCATACGCACACCCTAATAATGCGAATTGGCTACCTGTCGAAATAATTGATGAGCGACTTTACCGCTATCCACCTTCATTGGTTATCGCTACGGCTGACAAACTTGCAATGATAGCTTATCGCCCGGCGGCCGGCTCACTTTTTGGGAGGCAATTTGTTTCTGGGGCGCCTCATTCCGAGGTATATCCACCAGCTCTTATTATTCAAGACGAGCTTCATCTTATTTCAGGCCCCCTCGGCACAATGTACGCCTTGTATGAAGGGATCTTTGAGCGTCTTTGCTCTTACGAAAAAGATGGGCAATGGATCAAGCCCAAGATCATCGCCTCAACAGCGACTATCCGTGGCGCTGCAGATCAAGTACTGTCACTTTACGCCCGAACAAAAACGCAACTATTTCCTAGCCCAGGCCTTATAATGGGTGATTCCTTTTTTGGAAAATACGCAAGGGACGCTGCTGGTAAACTTAAAGATGGTCGTCTTTATCTTGGAATCCATGCCAACGACTATGGTTCGGTGCTTACGACTCAAGTGCGCGCTTTTTCTTCCGCACTATTTCGTCCATTTCATTTTGACGCTGGTCTTCGCGACCCTTGGTGGACCCTGCTTGTTTTCTATAACAGTATCCGTGAACTCGCGGGAGCAAGGACGCTTTTCGATTCAGACATTCGTTCCCGTCTTAAATTCATGTTTAATCGTGAGAACTTTAGTCAAAATAATCGGCGCAACTTACGTATCGTAGAGGAACTTACAAGTCGCCTTTCCCAGGCCGATATTGTTAAAATGATGGACCAGCTCGCGGCTACGTATTCCGCGGGTGGAAACGCTGAGGTTTTGGACGCCTGCCTTGCCTCCAACATCATTGAGGTCGGTGTTGATATAGATCGGCTTTCTCTTTTAGGAGTTGTGGGGCAGCCGAAGACGACTGCTACTTACATTCAAGTGACTGGTCGCGTTGGGCGGCGTTGGTGGGAGCGACCTGGCCTTGTTCTGATGATTTACAATCCATCTAAAAGTCGCGACCGCTCCCATTTTGAGCAGTTTCAAAGCTACCACCGGCGCCTCTACGAGCGGGTTGAACCTACAACAGCCACGCCCTTCGCCCTCGCCGCTCTTCAACGCGGTCTTTCGGGAGCTCTTCTCGCGTGGGCAAGGCAGAACTCCGCTGCCCCCGTTCAAAACTCTAATGCCTATTCTACTTTTCTTCAGGCGGGATATCTTTTGTTGCGCGAGCGCTGTGAAGCTGTTCAAGCCCCTGAAGATCGGTCACGTTCACTTGAGGAGCTGGACCGGCTCCGTTCGGAGCTTGAATGGAAATGGGATCAAAATCCCATGGAATGGGAAAAATATCCACCAAACATAACCGGACAATATCTCATGCTTTGGCCGGGTCAGTATTATTCCGGCCTCCAGAAACGCCGTGGTGTAGGTGTGCCCAGTAGTTTGAGGCAAGTTGACCGTAATGCTGAACTACAAATTACCCAAGGCTATGTTCCCGTGATACAAGGGCCTTCTCAAACTGTACCAAATCAATCCGTGGCCCCGAATCCGTAGCCTTTTAAGTATATGGGAAATAAACAAATTCGAGTTGGTCAGCTCATCTCTCCTTTTGGGCCCGGGAGCATCTACACTGATCGTCGTGGCGTGCCGCATATTGTTGCCGGCTTAGATCACTGGTTCATGAAATGGGATGCAAGTCAGGGTAAAATGGTTGCAAGCAACAATGCACAGGAATTTGAGCGCTTCGAACCTAGACTTTCTGCTTTGCTTCGCGTGGCGCGTTTTTGTTCCCCGCCAGATTATCGTGCTTTCCGCAGAACCAGCCCGCTTGACCAACCACCCCCCAACGCAAATTTATTTGTTCCGGCCTTGCGGTTTCCACGTTGGCATCGTCAAACAAGAACTGGGGAGCTACGAAGATTTAACCTAGATGCATCCCAACTAATAATTCCGGCAGGAGGCGGGCGCTGGCAGCCCGTGCGCTTCATATCCGTTTGTGCCGCCGGTCATCTTGGCGAGTTCCCATGGAAGCAATGGATAAACTGTGAATGCCCCGGCGATGGAAACTTATTCCTAACGGATCGCGGCGGCTCAGAGTTGAGCAGTATCAGGATTGAATGTCGTAGTTGTCCGCCGAGTACATCGGGACGACAGGGGCGAAGTTTGGCAGGAACAACCATCAAACCGAACATTGTTTTAGGCGAGCAGAGTGAATTTCAAAAAGCCGGCATTGCTTGTCTAGGAGATCGTCCTTGGCTTGGTGAGGGTGCGAACGAGGTGCCCTGTAGCCACGCGCTTGTCGCGGGTTTGATAAATCAGACAAATATTTACATTCCACGGACCATTTCGGCAATCGCTCTGCCTGATATGCGCCCTCAAAAACCGGAAATCATAAAACTAAAAAATGAGATTGCCGGTCTTCCGACTGTAGGAATCGTTAGAACGATTTGGAACATGGGTGACCGCGTTGGAACGGTAGCTATGGTCCGCGCCGGACTCGAAACTGTTGGAATCTGTGTTGACGCTGGTCAGGTTCAAGGGGCGCTAGAAAGTCTTTTTGATGACACGGCGCCGCCTTTGCCTGCCGGCACGGTCCCGCCAGCTGCCCCTGAATCTGAATTCGTTGCATTCCGACGCGCGGAGTTTGACATTATTCGCAACCGTGTGGACGATCCCACAAACGTACCAAATCTACGCGTGATACCCGCCGGCGTTCCCAAAGAACTATCAGGTTGGTTCACGCAGGTTAATCTTGTTGAGCGACTGAGGGAGACGCGGGTATTCTATGGTTTTGATCGCTTGGACCAGAACAACAATGCTCTACCGCAGATGCCAGATATTGCGATGCAACAGCTATTCCGTAATCCTCCTCAAACCCCTCCTGATCGTTGGCTGCCTGCTATCGAAGTTTTTGGCGAAGGCATATTTATTGAATTAAATGAACGTCGGGTAGCTGAATGGCAAAATGGTCATTCTGATTGGCTTGAGGAGAAGCTTGATGATAGTTTTATCAATCGTCTGCAGGGCGTATTTCAAACACTGCCGCCACTAGGTGTTGCTAACCGTGAGTGGGCCGCCCGCTTTTTACTTGTTCACAGTCTCGCCCACATTCTAATAAATCAATTTGTCTTTGAATGTGGTTACAGCACTGCCTCTCTACGTGAACGGCTTTACATTTCGCCAGATTCGGCCTCTCCAATGGCCGCGTTTATGATATACACTGCGGCGGGAGATGCCGAAGGCACTTTAGGCGGGCTTGTGCGTTTAGGACGGCCGGAAAGGCTTGGGCCTGCCGTTCGCCGAGCCCTCGGACGTGCGTCATGGTGCTCCGCTGATCCGGTGTGCTCGGAAAATCTAGGCGGGCAGGGCTCGAAGCTCGCAAATCTTGCTGCATGTCATGCTTGTGTCCTTCTACCGGAGACATCTTGTGAGACAATCAATCAGGGGTTGGATCGTTCAATGGTTGTCGGGACACCTAATGCTCGCGAGAATGGTTTTATGTCGGAGTTGCTTAAAGGAAATTACTGCTTGAGTTGATTACCCTAAACGCAAACCGCCTGTCTTTGCGTTTTTGATGTCGCACATAAGACCACGAAAAAGGTTAATGTGGAGCAGGTAATTCAAGCCAAGAAACATGTTGAGCCGGTTTTCGCCCTTATGGTTGGAATTTCGTTAAGATCAATTCCATGAGACATTCTTGCTTAGCGCAAGGGCACGGGAAAGAACTACGGTGAAGGGCAATTACGGAAAACAGACCATAATTCACAAAAATGCTGTTCACGTAAAATAAAAGAAGCTCACTTTGTGCTGTTGGCCTCACCCAGCGGATGTCCCACCCGTTTACATAACCTTGCTTCATGAATACGGGGCATTTTACGCACATGGAGTTAATAACTCCTTGTCCTCAGCCGGCCGTGATAAGCAACCAAGCCGTGCTGACAAGCCGTTGGGGCGTAGTAAGAAGGATGTGTGAAGGGAATACCGGCAAATTCACTACAAAGAAGACCCCAAAAGCCATGATATCGTTGCGGCAGAGTGGCAGTGGCAAGAATGGATTGCATGATTCCATTGGGGTCAAAGAGGGTGAAAGAGCCCGGAATTCAATTACCCATGACCACGCACTGCAGCTACTAAAGCAAAAAATTGATGCCGAAAAGTACCCGGTACCGATTCGGGAGGAGCTGCCGGCCATCATTTCTCACTGGCTGCAATCGACTGATGAGCCTCCGATTCTCCTTGGTAAAAAGGAGGGGTCGGAATGGGCCATGATCCTTTTTAAGGAACTCGGCCTCGATATCAAAAGGCTTCCCAAAGGATTCTTTGATGAGGTGCCGTTTCAGCCGCCTAAAAAATCCAAATTCACATTTATCGATCTGTTTGCCGGGATAGGAGGCTTCCGGGTGGCCCTGCAAAAGATGGGCGGTAAGTGTGTTTTTTCATCCGACTGGGATAAAAATGCAAAGACCACCTATTACGAGAACTACGGTGAGGTACCTTTTGGTGATATCCGGCGGCTAAGTTCCAAAAAGCTTTATTCCGGAAAGGTCGATCTGGTATGCGGCGGTTTTCCATGCCAGCCATTCAGCATCGCCGGGGTCTCCAAAAAACTGAGCCTGGGCCGCAAACACGGATTTGAGGATGAGAACCAAGGGGTTCTGTTTTTCGAAGTTGCGAAGATCATCAAACGGCACCGTCCCAAGGCTTTTATCCTGGAAAACGTCAAACACCTGCTGAGACATGACAAGGGCAACACTTTCCGGTCCATCCTGCATGTCCTTGAAAAGGAGCTCGGGTACCACGTTCACACCAACGTGATTGATGCCAAAAACTTTGTTCCGCAGCACCGTGAACGGGTATTTATCGTCGGTTTCCGCAAGCCTGTTCATTTTGAATTCCCTGAGGTTCATTCCCGGAAACCCGTATTAGGCGAAATTCTGGATGATCAGGTGCCCCCGAAATACACCCTTTCGGACCACTTGTGGAATTACCTTCAGGATTATGCAAGAAAACACCGGGAATCAGGAAACGGCTTCGGGTTTGGGCTTTTTGGAAGGCAAGACGTGGCACGCACGTTAAGTGCCCGGTACCACAAAGACGGATCGGAAATTCTGATCCGGCAAAACGGAGGCTCATTAAATCCGAGACGGCTGACCCCGGAAGAGTGCCGACGGCTAATGGGTTTCCCTGAGGGATTCAGAATCCGGGTTTCCGATACGCAAGCTTACCGCCAGTTTGGCAACTCGGTCGTGGTTCCGGTGGTGGAGGCAGTGGCGGGACAGGTGGTTAAAGAATTACTTAAATGAATCTCGACAGGCTGCTTGGCCTGTTCCGAGAGGCCGGATGTACAGCTGTTTTTGGCAAGTATCTGGCCGAAAACGATAATTCAAAAAATCAGATCTATCTTGGCGGGGATCTAAAGGTTCTAAATATTCTGCCCAGCGAAAAAATCTTCAGCAGCGACACTGCAGCCGGTCCTTCATTCAAAGCCCGCATGGATCTTGGTTGGCTCCAGCCAAGCGGGAAGGTCACTTCTGCACCGCACGCCCAAATCATACTTTATGCGCAGTACCCGGAAGTCCGACTTTCCGGTTTCCTACGTGGATGCGCGAAGGCGCCCAATGAACTGCTGAACAAAAGAATAGCGGGGCGGATTCTGTTATTTGGGATTTCTGGCCGCAAAGTGATCAGCTTTGTTCTGCAGGCTGCTGACTCTGCGTCCAAAGAGATCAGGGCTCACCATCCCCAGGAAGGAAGCCTCACCCTCTTTCAAATTAAAAATCTTCAGACTTCGGGCAGGGAAAAAGAGCGGCAGCGCCTTATTGATGCACTAAAAAAAGTCCATGTGGCCGGCTGGATCGATTCCAAGCAGCTGTCCGAAGACGGAATGATCGGTCCTTGCCGGGCGCCGCAGTGCGGCGGTTTTACGCTAGAGGCTGAGCTGGGGATTCCTAAAAACAGCAAGTCTGATCCCGATCTGTTTGGTTATGAGGTGAAGCAGTATGGGGTAAAAGACCTTAAAAAGCCTGGAACGGGAAGAATTACCCTGATGACACCAGAGCCGGATGGCGGAACGTATAAGACTCTTGGAGTTGAGGTGTTTATCCGGTCTTTCGGTTACAAGGATAAGACAGGTAGGCCAGACCGGTTAAATTTTGGTGGGATACACAAGGCTAGTCAGGTCTGTTCGGCAACCGGACTTACCATGGAGATTGATGGCTTTGACCCGGAAAAAAGCCGGATTACCAAGGCCGGAGGATCTGTAAGGCTGGAGACAAAAGACGGTGAAGATGCTGCGTCCTGGTCTTTTGCTAATATTCTGGAGCACTGGAAACATAAACACACAAACGCGGTTTACGTGGCCTCGGAAAACCGAAAAGAACCCCGGTGGCAGTACAGATATGGGAATCTGATCAGGATCTGTACTGGAACGGACGGGATCAGGTTTTTGAGGAGTCTTTCAGCGGGTAAAATCTTTTACGATCCGGGCATCAAGCTGGAGCAGGCGTTTAGCGACAAGCCCCGGACAAAAAGAAGGAGCCAGTTCAGGGTTCAGGCTGGTGACATCAACGAGCTTTATGAAAATGTTGAGGTTGTTGATCTGAATGGCTGATGTTCACTCTGCAACGGTTCGCTCTTTCAACATGTCCCGGATCCGGGGCAAGGGGAACGAAAAGACGGAGGTGCGGCTGGCAAGGCTGATGCGAGCTGCGGGTATAGGTGGGTGGAGAAGGCATTTACCTATCCCAGGCCGGCCGGACTTCTCGTTTCGCAGGCAAAAGGTGGCGGTGTTTGGCCCCCTAAGACCTGCCCCCGCCCATTCGGATTTCCCGCTCCGCGGATGAGTGGCAAGTGCTTTGCACGGGAATTGTAGACGGATGCTTCTGGCACGGGTGTCCCAGGTGTTTCCGGCTGCCGAAGCAGAACCGGGCCTTTTGGAGGGCGAAGATTGAGGGAAACAGGAAAAGGGACCGATCAGTCAACGTCCGGCTGCGAAGGCTGGGGTGGAAGGTGGTGCGGATCAAAGAGTGTCAGCTGAAGAAGCCTGAATGGGTAGTTGGTCGAGTGGCCGAAGCTATTGGCTACAGGCTGTAGGCTGCAGGGGGCTGTTTAGAGGTTCAGTCATTAGTCATGAAGGGTGGCTTGGATCGGGTAAGCGTTGGCGGGCAAAGAGGGATTTGATTTCCCGTGCCAAGGAAGCTTTGGAGATGCCTTTGGCGCGGCCGGCATTGACGCATCTTTTCACGCAGAAGGAGGCCGGAAAGGTTTAGCCCTCCCTGGATTCTGCGGAGCTCTGAGTTGAATGGTTGCCGGGTCATGAAAACAGCGCCGTGTTCGACGTCAGCCGGGTCGTTCGGGCGGGGGGTAGGGGTAGTCGTAGGTGGTGCTGCTGGCGACTTGGAAGGCGTATTCGCCGGCGGTGGCGCGCAGGACGTCCTCGCAAAGTTGGTGCAGGACGCTGACGACTTGTTTGAGCTGGGCGTAGAACTCGGCGAGGTCGTCGCCCTCGGCGGTGAATTCCCAAAGCATGCCGGGGCGGTCGTTGACGGAGGGCCAGGTGAAGGGGGCGCGGGCGTGGGTGTAGCCGGGGAGAATTTCAATATGGTTATGGTAACCGGCGAGGCGGAGGAAGTGGCCTTGCCAGCGCGCGCTCTGGAAGGGGACGGGGTAGAGGGCCCATTTGCCGACGGCGCTGGTGCCGCAGACCTGGAGGGAGGCGCTGATCTGGGAGACGGACTGGTAGGGGCCGGGCCCGGCGAGGATGTGAAAGGGCCGCTCGGCGAGGATGAGGGCCTCGAGGTGGGGGTGGTGCCGGGGGAGATCGAGGAGATGGCCGAGCTCCATCCGGGCGACCCAGACGGGGGTCTGGACCTGGAACTTGGAAAAAATCAGGGCGACGAGGGAGCGGGCGGTGGAGGGGGGAAAGGGGGGCATGGGGCTAATTTCTCCCAGCCATGCAGGGGGGCCAGGTCTTGCGGGGATAGTGGCCAAAGTGGTGGTGGAGCAGGGTGCGGAGGCCGAGCCAGCCGAAGAGGTGGCGGTGGACGACGGGGCGGCGGCCCCGCGGGATGGGGGTGAGGCATTTGATGTGGTATTTTTTGACGAGAATCACGGGGAGGTCTCCCGGTTGGTGAAGCGGAAGTGTTCGTCGCGGGTCCAGTGGTGGAGGGAGCTGGTGGAGGCGGGGCGTTCGCGGCGGATGCGCATGAGGCGGAGGTAGTTGAAGTGGCGGAGATCGAGGAGGACGGGCTCTTTTTCGTATTCGCCGACGGGTTTGGCCCCGCTGGTGGCGGTGGCGCCGCCGAGGAAGCGGCCGAAGCGGCGGAGTTTGTAGGCCTGGACGCGGTCGTTATCGACGCGGGGGCCGAAGAGCCAGAGCTCGCATTTGAGGCCGGAGGGGGTTTCGCGGTAGCAGAGGTACTCGCCGTTTTCGTGGATGGGGTAGGTGGGGTCGTCGAGGGCCCAGAGGGCGGGGGCGAAAAGGAGGAGGATGAGGAGGGTTTTCATACTCCTTAGACCTTTTGCCCTGGCAGGGGAGGGGTGTGGACGCGAAGGAGCTGGAGGTGGCTGAAATCGAGGAGGTTGAGAAGGACGGGCTGATCGTGGAAGTCGGCCGGGGGCGGGTTGCCGAGGAGATCGATGCCGTTGGTGGCGGAGGGGTCGAAGGGTTTGGCAGGGAGGGCGGCGACGTGGGTTTCGCTGACGCGGCGGAGGATGAGCCAGAGTTGGCAGCGGGTGAAGCGGCCGTGGGGGTCGCGGCTGAAGCAGAGGTATTCGCCGTATTCCTGGATGAAGAGGCGGTCGACATTTTCGGGGAAGACGCGGTAGGTGGAGATGTCCTCCCAGGCCAGGAGGGGGGCGGCGGTGAGGAGCAGGAGGAGGATGGGCATACTCCTTAGACCTTTTGCTCGGACAGAGAAAATCGGGCGAATAGAGGCCCGTTTTTGAAGCTGATCCATTCTCCGGGCCTGCTGTGACTAGTGACTCCATCTCGGGTTTTGGGTCCCTCGAGGGGGCGTTTGGAACGAAGGATGGTGCGGGGCTTGGGCGGGTCAGGAAGAACGACGGGTGGGTGGCCGACCCAAGTGGGGTGTTTTTTGCGTAAAATGTTCTCCACCAAGTAGCCGAACTTGATAAGGGCAAAGGTGCCGGCCGCGACGACGATCAGGCCAATAAACAAAAAGGCAGGGTTTGTCATATCCCTTAGACCCTTTGCCCGGCTCCGACAGATTCTTGGCATCCGGCGGTCTCACTTTTTTGAAATTTGTCCATATAGGATTAGACTTCGGAAAATGAAATTGGATGCGGTCAGCCAAAACTTTTTTGCCAAAT
>Ga0172376_10004296_pt1 | contig 16350 bp, 12 predicted proteins | sample Lak35m_FD_121114 | JGI IMG/M metagenome (GOLD analysis project Ga0172376, IMG submission 121114) | Freshwater microbial communities from Kabuno Bay, South-Kivu, Congo - kab_092012_35m | ecosystem: Environmental > Aquatic > Freshwater > Lake | place: Democratic Republic of the Congo: South-Kivu... | reverse complement strand
TCATCATCGATCCTGTCGAGGTCTCGTTCCGCAAGGACTGGGACCCGAACCGCACCGGCAGCCGCATGAAGGTCGACGCCAAGGAACGCGAGAACATCCGCAGCGGCGTCGCCCAGATCGTGCAGGAGGAGTTCGCCAAGGAACTCGGCAAGGGCGGTGCCTATCAGGTCGTCACCGAGGCCGGTCCGGATGTGCTGCGCCTGCGCGCCAACATCGCCGACCTCTATGTCAACGCGCCGGACACCATGACGCCGGGCCGTACGCAGGTCTACACCGTCTCGGCGGGTGAGATGACCCTGGTGGCCGAGCTCGTCGACTCCGAGTCGGGGCAGGCGATCGCGCGCGTGGTCGACCGCCGCGAGTCGCAGGGCACGGGCATGATGACGCTCACCAACAGCGTGGTGAACCGGCAGGAAGCGAGCAGCATCGCCTCATCGTGGGCGCGCATCCTGCGCAAGCTGCTCGACGCCGCGCACGGCATCGGACGCAAGTAAGAGCCGCACTCCGGCCGAGGGAAGGGGCGCCGGCCGCGGGGCCGGCGCCGCTCTCAGAACTTGAAGCTGACGCCGATGCCCGGGCCGCTCGTGACCATGTCGTACTTGAAGACATCGGCGCCGCTGCCGTCTTCGTAGTCGGCGTCGAGGTAGCGGTAGCCGGCGACGACCTCGAGGTTGTCGCGCACCTTCCAGTTCACGGTCGCCATGAGCTGCCAGGTGAGATCCGAGCCGACGCCGAAGCCGCCGACATCGCCGCGCACGCCGATCGACCAGGCGTCGTTGACGGGGTAACGCGCCGTGACGCCCACCACCGGGTCGATCCACGAATCGCCTTTGCTCGCGGCGCGGTTCGCGCCGGCGCCCGGGCCGCTGCGGACCACATCGAGATCGGCATCGACATCGTTGTAGCGCAGGCCGCCGAACACCGTGATCTGATCGTTGACGCGGTACCCGAGATCCACTTCGGCGGCCGTCTGCTGCACCTCGACGGTGGTATCGACCAGCACCGGCCCGACGCTCGACTGCTTGTCGGCCTCCAGGCTCATGTAGATGTAGTCGGCCATCACCACCCAGCCGTCCGAACGGTCGCCGCGGTAGGAACCCATGATCCCGAACTTGAGGTTGCTGAGGATGTCGCTGAAGCCGACATCGACATCCGCTTCGAGCGGACCGGCCGCCGTCCCGACGGTGGTCTTGCCCGACATGCCTGAACCCCAGAGGTACGGTGTGACCGTATGCGACCACTCGGCGGCGGGCGCGGCCGGGGCGACGCAGCAGGCGGCGAGCAACAGCGCACAGCGGGTGACGGGGTTCGACATCGCAGGACTCCTGGAGGGCGCTTCGAAGGGCGCGACTCTAGCGCGCCGCGGTCCGCCGGGCGGTTGGACGAAGGTCTAGTTATACGAAGGTCTACTGGGACGATTCCCCATCGGGGCGACGATGGCGGGATGGCTGGCGGACGAGCGCCGAGGGGTCGGTACTTGCTTGCTGCGTTGCTTTGCCTCGCGGCCGGTCCGGCATCGGCCGCCAAGACCGATGTCGTGACGCTGCTGAACGGCGACCGGATCACCGGCGAGGTCAAAGAGGTCGCCTACGGGCAGCTGAAGTTCTCCACCGACAACATGGGCACCTTGTACATAGACTGGAGCAAGGTCGCGACGCTCACCACATCGCGCACGCTGCAGCTCGAGCTCACCGATGGTCGTCGGCTCGTCGCCCGTGGCGCGGTGGAGCCGCCGCTCGCGAGCATCGTGCGCGTGGCTGCCCTCGAGGACGGCGCCTGGAACCAGCGTCTCGACGGCTCGCTGTCGGTGGGCTACAGCTTCACGCAGGCGCAGAACATCCAGGTGTTCAACCTCGGTGCGTCGGTCGGGTCGCGCGACCAACAGCAGCAATGGCGGGTGTCGCTGGACTCGCAGTTCGCGAGCCGTTCGGATGGCCCCACCAGCCAGCGTGCGGCGCTCATCGGCACGCGCGAGCGCTTCCTCGCCGATCGCTGGTACCGCGAAGGCACGGTCTCGTTCACGCGCAACCAGGAGCTCGGGCTCGACCTGCGCAGCCTCGTCGGCTTCGGCTTCGGTCGTTATCTGGTGCAGCGCGCCGATACCGAGTGGCGTGCCGGCGCCGGCATCGCCGCCACCTCCGAGCAACTCATCGACGGCAGCAGCCGCGAGAGCGTCGAACTGCAGCTCGGGAGCAGCTTCAACATCTACCGCTTCGACTCGCCGAAGGTGAACCTCGCCGCGAGCCTGATGGTGCTGCCGAGCCTCAGCGAGTCGGGTCGCGTACGCGGCGAAGCATCGCTGCGCCTGCGCCGCGAGCTGGTCAAGGATCTGTTCCTCGACCTCTCCCTCTACGACAGCTACGACAACCGCGCCGTCGCCGGCGCGCCGTCGAACGATTGGGGCATGTCCACATCGCTCGGCTACTCCTTCTGACCGGATCCTCCACGGACACACGACCATGAAAAACCGTATCCTGCTCCTGCTCGCGCTGCTGCTCGCCGCGCCGGCCTACAGCCAGTCGGTCGAGTCCGACCTGCCGCCCGAAGCGGAGGCCGAAGCGAAGGACGCCGAGCATTACGCGTTGCCGGACATCACCGACAAGGCGCTGGCTTCCACGCAGGTGACCGACGAGCAGAAGCGCTTCGCCGTCAAGCTCGGCTTCGCCTTTCTGCCCGCCGACTACACCTTCTTCGATCAGGACGCGGACAGCATCGCCCAGGTCGGTGAACAGGAAGACCAGTACGAGGTGCGATCGCTGCGCTTCATGGCGCGCGGGTTCTTCGAGCTCGGCCGCAAGTGGAACTACATGGTCAGCTACGAGTACAAGGGCTTCGACAAGACCACCGATGCCAAGTGGACCACCACCGATGTCATGGTCTCCACCGAGATCGACGGCGTCGGAAAGCTGAGCGTCGGCAAGATCAAGGAATTCCACGCCTACGAGATGGTGGGCGACGCCGCGAACCTGCCGCACAGCGAGCGTCTGCTGAGCCCCTTCTTCATCTCGCGCAACAACGGCATCGCGCTGTCGAACACGATGCGCGACCAGCGCGCCACCTGGACGGTGGGCGGCTACTGGGGCACCGGCAAGGACGCGACCGCGCGCATCACCGCGATGCCGATGTTCTCCGAGTCCGGCAACGAGTACCTGCATGTGGCGGCGAGCGTCCGCTACTACTCGGGCGACGGTAACAAGCTGCGCTTCAAGGGCAAGCCGGCGTCGAACGTCGCCAAGAACTATGTCGACACCGGCACGATCGATGCCGACCACGCTTGGAACACCGGTCTTGAGGTGCTGTGGGCCAAGGGCGGCTACTCGCTGCTCGGCGAGTACATCACCTCCTCGGTGAGCGGCGACACGCTCGGCTCACCGCGCTTCGACGGCTGGTATCTCACCGCGGGCTGGGTGCTCTCGGGCGAGCATCGCCCCTATGACCGCAAGGCCGGCTACGCGCGGCGCGTGCAGCCGAAGGGTCGCTGGGGCGCCCTCGAAGCGGTCGCGCGTGTCGGTCGCGTCGACCTCGCCGATGGTCGCGTCGACGGCGGCGAGATGAACGGTTGGTGGCTCGGCATGAACTGGTGGGCCACGCGTCGTTGGAAGGCCAGCATCGGCTACGGGAACATCGACCTCGACAAGGGCGGCATCACCGGCACCACCGACACCTGGCTCGGCCGCATCCAGTGGATCTATTGATCTCGCTCACGGAGACCTCACCATGAAAGACCCGACATCGAACCGCTCGTCGCAGATGACGGCACGCGTCGCCGGAGTCGCGTTCATCGCGCTTCTGACCGCTTGTAGCGGCAAGAAGGACGAGGCCGCTGCGGCGCCTGCGGCCGCCGAGGCCGCGGCCGCGGCGACGGATGCGAGCACGTCTGCCGCGCCCACTGCGGTCGAGACCGCTGCTCCCGCTGCCGCGCCCGCTGACGCGAGCGTCGCCGCCCCGCCCGCGCCGCCGGAGGCGATGACCGCGGCCGCGCTCGAGGAGCTGCTCGCGCCGATCGCGCTCTATCCGGATGCGCTGCTCGGTCCGCTGCTCACCGCCGCGACCCATCCGCAGGAGGTCATGGACGGCGGCAACTATCTGTTGCAGACCAAGCTCACCGGCAAGGAACTCGACGCCGACGCCGAGAAGGCGGGCTTCGGCCCGAGCACGCGCGCGTTGCTGCAGTTCCCGACGGTCGTCGACATGATGTGCCAGAACTTCGAGTGGACGCAGCAGCTCGGCTCGGCGATGAACACCGACCAGACGGCGGTGCTCGCCGCCGTGCAGCGGCTGCGCGCGCAGGCGGTCGATGCAGGCTCGCTGAAGTCGTCGCCGCAGCAGAAGGTGTCGACGAAGACGGTCGAGAAGCAGAAAGTGGTCGTGGTCGAACCCGCTGAACCCACGGTCGTCTACGTGCCGCAGTACGACCCGCAGGCCGTTTATCAGCCTGCGGCGACGGCGGCGCCTGCGATCACGACGACGACCACCACCACGACCGCGAAGTCCGGTCCGACCAGCGGTGATGTCGCCGCGGCGGGCATCTTCGGCTTCGCTGCGGGCCTCATCGTCGCCAATATCTTCGACGACGATGATGACCGCTATCCTTATCCCTATCCGCGTTGGGGCTACGGCGGCATGTATTACGGCGGTTCCGCGTGGTACGGCGGTGGTTATTCCTATCGGCCGAACTACGGCTACGGCGGTTGGGGCGGCGGTTACCGTCCTGGCTACGGCTATCGCCCGCCGGTGAACTACCCGAACGCTTGGAACCGTCCGGGCAGCTGGACGCGTCCGCCGGTGTGGACGCGCCCCGGCGTCAGCAACAACAACGTGTTCATAAACGTCAACAACCAGAACAACTACTACAACCGCTTCGACGGCAAGAAGAACCAGCGCGTCGCCGACACGCAGCGTCCGCAGCTGGTGTCGCAGAAGGTGCGCACCGATGTGGATCGCAGCTATCGGCCGCCGTCACGGCCGATGCCGGCCGGTGCGGTCAATTCGCAGGGCCGTCCGGGTGGCATGCAGCCCGGTGAGCGGCGCGACGATCGTGCTGAGTGGAAGGGCCAGTCGGGCTACCAGGGCGCGCGGCCGGGTGCTGCGGGTGCGGGTGGCATCGCCGCAGGAGCTGGCGTCGCTGGCGGCAAGGTGCCGCAGAACGTGCCGAAGATCAGCGATCGAGATGTGCGTGACAAGTTGCCGGCAGCGGGCCAGCAGCGTCCGACGCCGCAGCAGCGGCCTGCCGTGGCGGATCGCCCGGGTGGACAGCAGCGCCCGACGCCGCAGCAGCGTCCGGCGGTGGCGGATCGCCCGGGTGGACAGCAGCGTCCGACGCCGCAGCAGCGTCCGGCGATCGAGCGTCCTGAGCAGCGCCCCATGCCGCGGCCGGAGCAGCGCCCGATGCCTCAGCAGCGTCCGGCGATCGAGCGTCCTGAGCAGCGCCCCATGCCGCGGCCGGAGCAGCGCCCGATGCCTCAGCAGCGTCCCGCCGCCGAGCGTCCGATGCCGCAGCAGCGTCCTGCACCGCAGCAGCGGCCGAGCGGGGCTGACCGTGCGGCGCCCCGTGGCGACCGCACGGCGCCGGCGCGTCAGCGCGAGGGCCGCTGACGGTCGGTCGCGCACGACCTGTGCGGGCGTGTCGTAGTATCTTCAAGCGGTGTCCGGTCACCGCTTGAATACGGCTGCTGCCACGCTCGCCCGCCGGATGCTTCCGTTGGCGGCGGCCATCAGCCTTTCTGGCTGCATGGCCTTGCCGTCGCTGGAGGATCGTACGGTGTCCGCTCCCGTCGTCGAGTCCACATCGCCGCTCGCCGAGGCGGCGCGAAAGCTGCGTGCCGGGCGCGCGTCGCATCTCAGCGGGGTCCACGCCTTGGGCGACGGCGTCGATGCCTTCGCGGCGCGCGTCGCGCTCATCGATGCCGCCGTCGGCAGCATCGACCTGCAGTACTACATCTGGCACGACGACCTCACGGGCGGCTTGCTGCTGGACGCCATGCGTCGCGCGGCCGACCGCGGTGTCCGCGTGCGGCTCTTGCTCGACGACAACAACACCTCCGGCATGGACGGGCTGCTCACGGCGGTCGAAGACCATCCGACGATGGAACTGCGGCTCTTCAACCCGTTCATGCAGCGCAAGCTGCGCATGGCGGGCTATCTCGGCGACTTCGCGCGGCTCAACCGGCGCATGCACAACAAGGCGCTGATCGTCGACGGGGTCGTCTGCGTCGTGGGAGGCCGGAACATCGGCGATGAGTACTTCGATGCGGGCACCGATACCGGATTCATCGACCTGGATGTCGCGGTGATCGGACCGGCGGTGGACGAGGTCGCAGCCTCGTTCCAGGCGTTCTGGGACAGCGGATCCAGTCATCCGGCCGAGCGGGTGCTGAAGAAGCCGTCGGCCGAGGACCGCGCGCGTCTCACCGCGCTGGGGGATACGGTGCGCGCACGGGCGGAGGCGGCCCAGTACACCGCTGCGGTCAGGGACTCGCGCCTGCTGTCCGACTACGCCGCCGGCCGTCTGGCCTTCGACTGGGTCCCGGTGCGGCTCGTGGCGGACGATCCCGGCAAGGGGCTCGGCGGTGCGGCGGCGGCCGATACGCTGCTCGGCAGGTTGGGCGCCGCCTTGGACGGCGAACCCACCAAAGAATTGTTGATCGTCTCGCCGTACTTCGTGCCCGGCGAGGACGGTGCGCGGGCGCTGCTCGCGCTGGCCGACAAGGGCGTCACGGTGCGGGTGCTGACGAACGCGCTGGAGGCCACCGATGTCGGCGCCGTGCACGCGGGCTATGCGCGGTACCGCAAGCGTCTGCTGCAGGGCGGCGTACAGGTCTACGAACTGCGGCGTACGAGCGCCGCGCGGTCCTCGGCGGCCAGGGCGATGCGCGGCAGCTCGGGCGCGAGCCTGCACGCGAAGACCTTCGCCGTCGACCGCGACCGGCTCTTCGTCGGGTCCTTCAACTTCGATCCGCGCTCCGCCGTCTTCAACACCGAACTCGGGCTCGTCATCCGTTCGCCGCGCATGGCGCAGGAGCTTGCGGACCTTTTCGGTTCGCAGATCCCCGCCCTGGCCTACGAGGTCAGGCTCGATGCCGAGGGTCGGCTGGAGTGGGTGGAGCGCGACGGCGAGGAGACGCGCGTGCTGCGCCGTGAGCCCGGGCGCACGATGCTCAAGTCGATCGGCCTCGGTGTGCTGTCGGTGCTGCCGATCGAGAAGCTGCTGTAGCAGCCGCTCAGGGCGTCGTCGCAGGTTCCGTGCCGGGCTCCGCCGCCGACGGTTCCTCCTGCGGCGGCCGCGGCTCGAAGCGGATGCCCATCGGCGTGTAGCGGCCGTTCTCGCGCACGCGCAGCGTGACGATGCCGCGCAGCGCCGGGTCGGCGAGCTGCTGCTCCAAAGCGGCGGCCCGCTCCTGCGGGATGTAGAGCTTGCCGGCGAGCAAGGTGTCGCCGGGCGCGGCGCGCAGCGGCCGCGGACAGCGGGTCTGCAGCGGCACCACTTCGACCGAGGTGAGGGTGGGTGCGTCGCCGTCGAGGCAGAGCATCATGCCGGGTCCCGGTACAGCGTCTTCGTCCTCGATCGGCCAGTCGTACTGGAAGACGAGATAGTGGCCACGCAGCAGGTCGCGCGGGTCGTAGCCCTGCACCGGCACTTCCCAGTCCGTGCCACGCTCGCCGCGTTGATGGGATACCGCCCACGCCGCAGCGAGGCCGATGAGCGGCAACACGAGCGCAGCGGTGCGCAGTGCTCCGTGCAGACGGTTCATGGGGAGACCTCCTGCGAGGGCGATGATGCCGGGGGCGGACCGGAGGGCGGCGCGAACCGCTTCGATATCTTGAGCGCGACCCAGGCCACGCCGAGGATCAACAGGCCGCTCGCGATCAGGCCGGCGCCGCTCGTCAGCAGGTCGCCGCCCAATTCGAAGCTCAGCAGCACGAGGCGGAACGCGATGATGCCGACGGCGCTCTGGAACGCGCCGCGCCAGCCCGCGCGCAGCGCGGCGAACGCGATGCCGGCCCACAGCGCCATGAAGAGCAGGGCGGCGACGACCTTGTTGCCCGACAGCGCGTAGGCGAGCAGCGGCATGGCCGCGAGCCCGAGCCAGAGGTTGCCGACGATACGGCCTTCGGGATCACGACGGAACGAGCGGACGAGCAGCGCCGTGATCAGCGTGACGCCCGAGGCGATGAGCACCGACCACAGGAGGCGCGTCGACTCTTCATCGGTGCGCCACGGGCCGTCGGCACTGGCGATCGCTGCGATGCTGGCGCCGCCGGCGGCATAGAGCAAAGTGAACTCGGCGAGACGCCGCCAGAAACCTTGTCGGCTGCTGCGGCTCTGCGCCCAGGCCGCGAGCGCGGCGAGCAGCACGGGTGCGGTGATCGCGAGCACGATGCGTACGGTCTCGTCGATGCGACCGAGCCGGGGTCGCAGGCCGATGGTCCAGTACATGAAGCCCCAGGCCGCGACGATCATCACGACCATCAACAGCAAGGCGTTCAGCCGACCGGATCCGCGCGACAGGATCAGCGGCGCGAACAGCGCCAGCCACAGCGCGAGCGGCTGCCACAGCGGCGAGTCCGTCTGATAGACCTGTCCGATATGGCCGAAGAAGGTGAGCCCGAGCATGCCGAGCACGAAGAGGCCTGCTTCCGCAGCGATGCCGCCGGTCGGCGCCTGACGCCACAGCCAGAGCGCGAGCGCGACCATGAGCGCGAAATGCATACCGAGACGCACGACGCCGGGCACGGCGTCCCAATTGGCGGCGATCACCGAGACCAGACCGAGACCGATGGCAAGCGCTGCGATGCCGATCACCGCACGCATCGCGACCGGGCTCGCGTGGGACGATTCCCATTCGCGGATGCGCGCGGCGGTGGTCGCATCGACCAGTCCCGCAGCTTCCCATGCTTTCAGTCTACGCAGCGACATGTCCTCTCCAGCGCGCTCCCGCCGACATGTTAGGCCAGCGCAGCATCCAGCACCGCATTTACGAGGCGGCGAATCTGCTAGCGTACGCCGCATGGACATCCGCATCGCAGCGTCGGCGCTCATCATGATCGGTCTCGCAGCCTGCAGCCGCAGCACGGCTCCGCCTGTCCCGGCGGCGGCGCCTGCCGGTATCGAGAAGACTTTTTTCGTGGCAGCGGAGCGCAAGCCCTGCACGGGTGTTGGACCGATGGAGTGCCTGCAGGTACGCGAGGCGGCCGACCGTCCCTGGCAGTACTTCTACAGCGAGATCGAGGGCTTCACTTTCGAGCCCGGCTTCGACTACGAGCTGCGGGTGCGCGAGGAGAAGGTGTCGAACCCACCGGCCGACGGGTCCTCGCTGCGTTGGACGCTGGTCAGGGTGGTCTCGAAGCAGGCGGTTGCGTCGGCCCCGACACCCTGACGCACCGATTCGGCGCCATTGCACCGTATTGCACCAACATAGTGCATAAAAAGGTCGTTGACTGAAGGTCAATCGGTCTTAAACACCTGATTTCCCGTTTTTTCCGGTGCAGCGGCATGGGAAATGCATCATACTGGCTCATCTCTTAACCGGCAGACTGATGGAGCCAACATGAGCAGCGCCAACGACGTCATCAAGATGATCAAGGACCGTGAAGTGAAGTGGGCCGACCTGCGCTTCACCGACACCCGCGGCAAGGAACAGCACGTGACCATCCCGGCCAAGATCGTGGACGAGGGTCTGTTCCGCGACGGCAAGATGTTCGACGGCTCATCGATCGCCGGTTGGAAGGGCATCAACGAGTCCGACATGATCCTGATGCTCGACCCGAGCACCGCGGTCCTCGATCCTTTCTTTGAAGAGTCGACGGTCAACATCCGCTGCGACATCATCGAGCCGGCCACCATGCAGGGCTACGAGCGCGACCCGCGCTCGCTCGGCAAGCGCGCCGAGGCCTACCTCAAGAGCACCGGCATCGCCGATGGCGCGATGTTCGGCCCCGAGAACGAGTTCTTCATCTTCGACAGCGTGCGCTGGAAGAACGAGATGCACGGCTCGTCCTACGAGATCGACTCGGTGCAGGGCGCGTGGAACAGCAACACCGCCTATCCCGAGGGCAACAAGGGCCATCGTCCGGGCGTCAAGGGCGGCTACTTCCCGGTGCCGCCGGTCGACGCTTTCCAGGACATCCGCAACGCGATGTGCGCGGCCTGTGAAGAGCTCGGTCTCGTCGTCGAGGTGCATCACCACGAGGTCGCCACCGGCGGCCAGAGCGAGATCGGCATCGGCGCGGGCGGCCTCGTCAAGAAGGCCGACGAAGTGCAGATCCTGAAGTACGCCGTGCACAACGTCGCGCACGGCTACGGCAAGACCGCTACCTTCATGCCGAAGCCGCTGGTCGGCGACAACGGCTCGGGCATGCATGTCCACCAGTCGCTGCAGAAGGACGGCAAGGCGCTGTTCGCCGGCGACAAGTACGGCGGTCTCTCCGAGACGGCGCTCTACTACATCGGCGGCATCATCAAGCACGCCAAGGCGCTCAATGCCTTCACCAACGCGGGCACCAACAGCTACAAGCGACTGGTGCCGGGCTTCGAGGCGCCGGTCATGCTCGCCTACTCGGCGCGCAACCGTTCGGCCTCTATCCGCATCCCCTGGGTCGCCAACCCGAAGGCGCGCCGCATCGAGGTGCGCTTCCCGGATTCGTCGGCGAACCCGTACTTCGCGTTCGCAGCGATGATGATGGCCGGCCTCGACGGCATCCAGAACAAGATCCACCCGGGCGACCCGGCGGACAAGGACCTCTACGACCTCGAGCCCGAGGAGGCGAAGCACATCCCGACGGTGTGCCACTCGCTCGACATGGCGCTCGAGCACCTCGACAAGGACCGCGAGTTCCTGACCCGTGGCGGCGTGTTCACCAACGACGTGATCGACGCCTACATCAACCTCAAGCTGCAGGAAGTCCAGCGCTTCCGGATGAGCACGCATCCGGTCGAGCTCGACCTCTACTACAGCTGCTGACGGCCGGGCGCCGCCTCCGCCATGGCGGTCGAACGCCTGTTCGCGTCCTTCGCCGCGCTCCACGATCCGACCGATCTGTTGGATGCGCTGGCGACGGGCGTAGTGCTCCTCGATGTCACCGGGCGTGTGCTGCACGCCAATGTGGCGGCGCAAGGCCTGCTCGGCGCGGGGCTCAACCAGGCCCGCGGGCGCATGCTCGCGGAGCTGCTGGTCGACTCCGCGCCGCTGCAGGCGCTGCTGCAGCGCGCACGCGAACGCGGCGAGGTGTTCGCCGAAGGCGACATCGCGCTGCGCACCGTCGCCTCGCCGCGTGAGACCCGCAGTGTCGACGCGACGGTCACGCCCATCGAGGACGTGAGCGGCTCGCATCGGCTGCTGCTCGAGCTCGTCGACGCCACGCCCCGCGCGCGCATCAGCCGTGAGAACGAGCTGCGGGCGCGCCTCGAGGGCAGCCGCATGATGACCCGTCAGCTCGCCCACGAGATCAAGAACCCGCTCGGCGGCGTGCGCGGTGCGGCGCAACTGCTGGAGCGCCAGCTGCCCGACCCGGCGCTGCGCGAATACACCGGCGTCATCATCAACGAGGCCGATCGCCTCACCGCTTTGGTCGACGGCATGCTCGGCCCGTCACGCACGCCGCAGAAGACGCCGCTCAACATCCACGAGATCTGTGAGCATGTGTTCCGCCTGCTGCAGGCCGAGGCGCCCCAAGGCGTCGTGCTCGAGCGCGACTATGACCCCAGCGTCCCCGAGGGCGAGTTCGACCGCAACCAGCTGGTGCAGGCGCTGCTCAACCTCGCGCGCAACGCGCTGCAGGCGGTGGGCGAGGCTACGGCGGAACGCGGCCGCATCGTGCTGCGCACGCGCACGGTCGCCAATGTGCATATCGGTCTCGCGCGGCATCGACTCGCTGTACGCGTCGATGTCGTCGATGACGGCCCCGGTGTGCCGCCGGAGATCCGCAGCAGTCTCTTCTATCCGCTCGTCACCGGCCGCGCCAACGGTACCGGGTTAGGCCTCGCGGTCGCGCAGGAGATCGTCACCCGCAACGGCGGCAGCATAGAGTTCGAGAGCGAGCCCGGCCGCACGGTGTTCAGACTGCTGCTGCCGCTCGCCGTCGACGAGGCCGCGCGATGAGCGCGCGTCCGCTGCGCGTCTGGCTGGTCGATGACGACGCGTCCATCCGTTGGGTGCTTGAGCGCGCCCTGAAAGGCGGCGGGATGTTGCCGCGCGTCTTCGAGGCAGCGGAACCCGCGCTCGAGGCGCTGCGCAACGATGCTCCCGACGTGTTGCTCACGGACATCCGCATGCCGGGGCAGTCCGGCCTCGACCTGCTGCGCCGCATCCACGCGACACGACCGCAGCTGCCGATCATCGTCATGACCGCCCACGCCGATCTCGGCAACGCGGTGTCCGCCTACGAGGGCGGTGCGTTCGAATATCTGCCGAAGCCCTTCGACATCGACCAGGTCGTCGACCTCGTGCGCCGCGCCGCGCAGAGCGTGCAGCGACCCGCGGTGGGCACCGGCGGCGAGGGCGGTCCGACCGAGCTGCTCGGCAAGGCGCCGGCGATGCAGCAGGTGTTCCGCGCCATCGGTCGTCTGTCGCGCTCGGCGGTGACGGTGCTCATCACCGGCGAGTCCGGTACCGGCAAGGAGCTCGTCGCGCGTGCGCTGCACGACCACAGCCCCCGTGCCTCGCGGCCGTTCATCGCGCTCAACACCTCGGCCATCCCCTCGGAGTTGCTGGAGTCGGAGCTCTTCGGCCACGAGAAGGGCTCGTTCACCGGCGCGGATTCACTGCGTCGCGGTCGGTTCGAGCAGGCCGACGGCGGCACGCTGTTCCTCGACGAGATCGGCGATATGCCGACGGCGCTGCAGACGCGCTTGCTGCGCGTGCTCGCCGAGGGCGAGTTCTATCGCGTCGGCGGTCAGGTGCCGGTGCGCGTCGATGTGCGCGTCGTCGCCGCCACCCACCAGGATCTTGAAGACCGCGTCGCGCGCGGACTCTTCCGCGAGGATCTCTTCCATCGCCTGAATGTCATCCGCATCGAGCTACCGCCGCTGCGGTCGCGGCGCGAGGACATCGGCGACCTGCTCGCGCACTACCTGCGCGTGGCGGCGACCGAGCTCGGCGTCGACGCCAAGACCATGGCGGCGGATGCGCTCACGGCGCTCGAGGCCTACGGCTGGCCAGGCAATGTGCGCGAGCTGGTCAATCTTTGCAGGCGGCTCACCGTGTTGGCACCGGGAGCCGAGATCCGAGCGGAGGATCTGCCCGCGGAGATACTGGGCGCCGCAGGTGCCGCCGTCGCGGGCGCCGCGGGCGAGGGCTGGGCGGGGCTGCTCGCGCGTTGGGCCGAAGCCGAGTCGCAGCGCAGCGGCGCACCGCCGCTGCTCGACACCGCCGCGCCCGAGTTCGAGCGCACCCTCATCCGCGTCGCGCTCAAGCATACCGGCGGCCACCGTCAGGATGCCGCCAAGCTCCTCGGCTGGGGCCGCAACACCCTCACCCGCAAGCTCAAAGAACTGGGGATGGAGGAGGGCGACGCCGACGACGAGGCGGGCGCCGCTCCGAACGACGCGGCGGCGTGAGGCCCTCCGCGAGGCGATCGTCTAGGGGGTTGCCGGCGACAACGAGCGGTAGAGCGCGATATAGCGCGCAGCCGCGGCGTCCCAACCATGGCCGCGCGCCATCGCTTCCTGCCGCAGCGCACGCCAGCGCGCCGGATCGCGCAGCGTGAGCAGGGCGCGGCGGGCCGCGGCCACCAAAGACTCTGCATCAGCGCCGTCGAACACGAAGCCGGTCGTCTCGTCGACGGTATCGGCGAGGCCGCCGACGCGGCGGACCAAGGGCAGCGTGCCGTAACGCATGCCGTAGAGCTGCGTAAGACCGCAGGGCTCGAACCGCGACGGCACGAGGATGATGTCCGCGCCCGCGATGATGCGGTGGGCGAGCGTCTCGTCGTAGCCGATGCGTACGGCGACCTGGCCGGGATGCGTTGCAGCGGCGGCAGCGAACGCCTGTTCCATCGCGGGATCGCCGCTGCCGAGCAGCGCGATCTGCGCGCCCTCGGCGAGCAGCGCGGGCAGCGCCGCGAGCACGAGATCGAGGCCTTTCTGCTCGGAGAGCCGGCTGACGACGCCCAGGAGCGGCGCATCCGCGCGCGTCGCAAGGCCCATCTCCTGCTGCAGCGCAGCCTTGCACTTCGCCTTGCCCGAGAGATCGGCTGCGCTGTAGCGCGCCGCGAGCGCACGGTCGGTCGCGGGATCCCAATGCGCATGGTCGACGCCGTTGAGGATGCCGGAGAGGTCCGCGGCGCGAGCTTGCAGCACACCCTCGACGCCGCAGCCGAACTCGGGCGTGGTGATCTCGCGTGCGTACGTCGGACTCACCGTGGTGATGCGGTCGGCGTGCACGAGCCCGCCCTTCATGAACGACAGCCAACCGTGGAACTCCAGGCCATCCGGGTGCATGAGGCGCTGCGGCAACCCGAGCAGATGGAAGTCGCTCTGCGGGAAGAGACCCTGGTAGGCGAGGTTGTGGATGGTGAACACGCTGCGCGCGGTGGCGCCCGGGTTCGCGCGCAGGTAGCTGCAGCCGAGCGCGGCATGCCAGTCGTGGGCGTGCAGGATGTCGGGCTGCCAGTCGGGGTCGAGTCCGCCCGCCGCGAGCTGCGCCGCGACCCAGCCGAGCAGTGCGAATCTTTGGAGATTATCGTCCCAGGGCTTGCCGTCGGGCGCTTGGTACGGACCGCCGTCGCGGGCGAAGAGCCAGGGCGCGTCGATGATGTAGGCCTGCACGTCAGGCTGCCCGGCACCTGCCTTGAGCCGACCGAGCCGCAACGCGACGCGCGCAGCACCGAACGCGGGACCGAACTCCGCGACCTTGCGCGGCCGGGCGACCGCCTCGAGGATCGCCGGCATGCCCGGTAGCACGAGCCGGACATCGGCGCCGGCGGCGGCGAGCGCCTGCGGCAGCGCACCGACCACATCGGCAAGGCCGCCGGTCTTGACCAGCGGGAAGATCTCGGCGGCGGCGTGCAGGACGCGCAGCGGCGGGGTGGGGGTCGTCGTCATGGTGTCCCGGGCGGTGTCGGGTCGCGATGCGGCCTCAAGCGCCGAGGCGCTGCAGCATCTCGCGGGTGACGAGGGTGATGCCGGTGTCGGTGCAGAGGAAGCGCTTGGCGTCGTGCTCGGGATCCTCGCCGATGATCATGCCGTCGGGGATGATGCAGCCGCGGTCGACCACGGCGCGCGTCACGCGCGCGCCACGCCCGACCTGCACGTTCGGCAGCAGCACGCTCCAATGGACATGCGAGTAGGAGTGCACGCGCACGCCGGAGAACATCAGCGAGCGCTCGACATGGCCGGAGACGATGCAGCCGCCCGAGACCAGCGACTCGATGGCGACGCCGCGCCGCTCGCCCGTGTTGTGCACGAACTTCGCCGGCGGCAGCTGCGGCTGATAGGTCCAGATCGGCCAGCGGTCGTCGTAGAGGTTCAGCTGCGGGTCGGTCGCGGTGAGGTCGATGTTGGCGTCCCAGTAGGCGTCGATGGTGCCGACATCGCGCCAGTACGGTGCCTCGCCCTCGCGCGTGCCGACCGCGCTCTGCTCGAAGCGGTGCGCCACGGCGCGCCGCTCGCGCACCGCCTTGGGGATGATGTCCTTGCCGAAGTCGTGGCTCGACTGCGGGTTGTCGGCATCGCGCGCCAATTCCTTGAGCAACCAGTCGGTGTTGAAGATGTACACGCCCATGCTCGCGAGCGAGCGGTCGGGCTTGCCGGGGATGGTCGGGGGATCGCGCGGCTTCTCGACGAAGGCGGTGATGACGTCGTCGCCGTCGACGCCCATCACGCCGAAGGCGGTGGCGTCCTGCCGCGGCACCTCGATGCAGGCGACCGTGACCTCGCGGCCGTGCTCGACATGGTCGGCGAGCGCGAGCGCGTAGTTCATCTTGTAGATGTGGTCGCCCGCGAGCACCACGAGGTACTTGCTGCGGAAGCTGTTGATGATGTCGTGGTTCTGGTGCACGGCGTCGGCCGTACCCTGGTACCAGGCGGCTTCATCGAGGCGCTGCTGCGCCGGCATCACATCGACGAATTCATTGAGCTCGCCCTTGAGGTAGCCCCAGCCGCGCTGGATGTGGCGCATCAAACTGTGGCTCTTGTACTGCGTCAGCACGCCGATGCGGCGGATGCCGGAGTTGAGGCAGTTGGAGAGCGCGAAGGCGATGATGCGGAACTTGCCGCCGAAGTAGACCGCCGGTTTGGCGCGCCGGTCGGTGAGGTTGAGGAGGCGGCTGCCGCGTCCGCCGGCGAGCACGAGCGCCACCGCACGACGGGGCAGGTCGAGGCTGTTGGCGAGGTCGTTGGAGATCATCGCAGCC
>Ga0172376_10004290_pt1 | contig 16363 bp, 15 predicted proteins | sample Lak35m_FD_121114 | JGI IMG/M metagenome (GOLD analysis project Ga0172376, IMG submission 121114) | Freshwater microbial communities from Kabuno Bay, South-Kivu, Congo - kab_092012_35m | ecosystem: Environmental > Aquatic > Freshwater > Lake | place: Democratic Republic of the Congo: South-Kivu... | reverse complement strand
TAGTATTGTTACTGACTTTGACAAAAAAGAAGAGTTTGAAAAAATCAATGAAGAGTTTAAAACTTTAGATTTCATTGTTATAGATGGCATAGAACAATATTCTTACACACATCCACATTTTGGGCAGAATTTAGACAGACTAATCAAATCAAGACTGAATTCTGGCAAACCAACTTTTTTAATGGTATTAGGAAGTACTTCTAATATCAGTTCAGGTTCAGGTTGGAATTCATTAGTTAGAAATTGTTTGACGATAAGATTGCCACATATACGATGAAACTAGATCAAAAAAACTTAGAAATATATTGCTTGTCATCCATCACTAAAAGCGTAAAGTGTATGGAAAACTTGACGGCAAAAAATATTACTGAAAGTCACTTCGATTATCAGTCTGAAGGCGATTTAGTATCTTATTCCAAAGCCATATTTACTTTTGTTATGGAGTATTGGAACGTAAGTAAATCTTTGTTCACAGATCTTGTTTTAGAGTCTATGATGAACACTAAAAAAGTTCCATCTGTTCATAGAATCAAGATCATTTCGTTGTGGTCAGAGATTGAAGATTGTGAATTTGATGAAAACAATTTCCACGAAATTGCATCACAGTTAAAGCAAAAACAAGCACTAAAAATTCTTTCCAAAACAATTGAAGATAGTGCATCAAAACTCAAGTCAGATGGATTGAAAGATGCTATATCTGTAATAGAAAATAATCTTCAATCTATCAACAATGAACTTCTGGATTATGTAAATGAGAAGCAGAGTTTTGACGTCAAGCAATCTGGAAGTTTTTTTGAAAATGAATATAACAAAAGATTAAACAGCCCAGAATTATTTAGGGGAATTAATTGTGGCATATCCAATATAGACGATAAAACTTTTGGTTGGATGCCTGGACAAATAGTTGTATTTTTAGCACCATCATCTGGAGGAAAGTCTGTGATGATGCTAAATGCTGCTTTACACGCTAATAAAAATTGTGGCAAAAAAGTTTTATATATGTCTTTTGAAATGAATGCTTGGCTTTGTATGCTTCGTCATATTTCCTTAAGCTTCGAGATTCCATATGATCAAATCAAAGGCACAAACTTATCTCAAGATGAATTGAAAACGATTGTAAATGGACTAAAAGAACAATCTGAAGGCGCTTATTTTGAATACGATGTAAATATGGAAGATCCTACTCCAGATTACATTGATGGAAAAATAAGAGAGTTGATTGCTACTAAAGGAAAGCCAGATCTCCTTGTTGTTGACTACATAGGAAATATGACTGTCAGGAATGCATCTAACGGCTCTAAAGACTGGGAAAATCAATCTAAAGCAGTACAGGGATTGTTTTTACTTGCCAAAAGATACAATATTCCTATTATCACAGCACAACAGATTAACAGAGAAACAATCCGTGACTCGAGAAAATCCAAAGATGCAAATAAGTTTATGAGTTATGATCAGGCTGCTGCATCTGGAGGGCAAAACTTGATGCACCTTTGTACATATGCTATTGCTATGGAACCTAATCGTGACTTAGGATATTGTGTTTTGCATCCTGTCAAAATGCGTGATGCTTGGTTTCATCCTTTTCCAGTCAGACTTAACAGCATATATAATAAAGTTGAAGAGATTGATGAAGAAGAACAGCAGCAAATAATGGGACTTCACGGCGTTGCTACTGGTAATAAAACAGTTAAAGAAACATCTGATAAAACTCCAGTCATCAAAGACAAACCTAATGCATACAACTCTGAAGGTATGTTTGATGATAAGCAATCCGAAGAAGAAGAATTTGTCAAGTTCAATATGGATGAAGATGAAGAACTTGATGTTTCTGATTGGATGCTGTCGTGAAACAAAAAATTACTCGTGCCTTTATTGATAATTTAAATCAAACCGTAAATATTGTCAACTTTATGGAAGATTGTTATCATTCTGATTTTTTATTTTCAAAGTCAAGTGATTGGGCTAATACTAACTGCCCTCTGCCCAATCACGAAGATAACAGCCCTTCTTTTGGAGTAAACATTTCCAACAATAAATACAATTGCTTTGGATGTAATGCTAAGGGAGATTTGATAAACTTAGTCCAAGAAGTTGAAGGATTGAACTTTGTTGAGGCTATCCAAAAGATTGCTGTCTATGCAAATATAGATATCGAGACAACTGATCTGGATATGAAGTATCTTGTAAATGAGTTGCAAGATACTATCAAGAAATATATTAGTCAAAGTGAAGATTCTGACAATTTCCCTGGTGGCTTGAATGAGATTAATTTTTTATTAGCAATGTCTATAAAGGTTAAGAAATTTGAAAGAAAATATCATAATCATATTGATGTAGTAAACTGGACAGAAGAATATTATAAGAACTTAGAAGGTCTTATAAATAAGCAAGATTACAAACAAATCAAAAATATGTGGAAAAACTTCAGTAAAATTTCCGAAGAGAAAATAAAGGATTTGGGAATATGATCAAACTACAAACTGACAATTTGAGTCTCAATAAAATCAAGGAGTCATTATCTAAAGCCCCTAACGAAGTTCCAGTAAATATTATTGTCACGGGTTCAACTGCTAAAAAACTCCTATTGCTAAAAGAAATAATGCTAAATACTATGCCTGATTTAGATGAAGAGATGGTATATAAATATTTGCTCTCTGTAGGAATAAACAAAGAATTAGAAAAATTCTCCGATGATTAAGAAATCTATAATTATAAATCCTGAACTACTCCCAGCAATAATCAAAAATAATGAATGTGACTCTTATACTATTTGGAATGTAGCAAAACTGATTGATGTAAACGGTTCTGGGATTATCAAATTAAAAGAACTCTTAAATATATGCAATAAATTATTTAGTTTAAAATCAAAATATGTTTATGAGAAAATAAATTCTGGAATAGATTTATATTGGACTAAACCTCACGGGCAAATTAGAAATAAGAAGATTTGCCTTTTTTCAATTAATAAAATAGTTTCACGTTTACAGCCAAATGTAACAAGAACAAAACCTGTAGCAATTCCAATATCCGTATTAGAGGGCTTGAATACTAAAACTGTTAAAGAACTTTACATATCTATTTTTGCTTCTAGATACGAAAATGATTCTCCAATAAGCATTAGTTCATTAGAAAAATTTTTAGGAATAAGTGAATCTTCTATACGCAATGCACTCAAAAACTGTTCGTATATAAAAACCAAGAAGAATTACGAATTGCTATCTTCAAGCCCTACGAAAGAAAGCTTAGCAAAACTAATTATTGCAGACAATCATCCATACAACTTACGCATCATTCAAAAAGATGACAGATATGTGTTGATAAAACAAATCCCAAATTCTTATCATTTATTTGGTTTGGATAGGCTGCCTCTTAAATATAGACCTAAATGTTTAAGGCTACTTGATAAGAATATTCTTGCAAATTTGAGTAAGAAAAAGTATGATACAAAAAATGGATGTTTGACATCTAACAATAATGAAACGATGTCCTCTTACATATAAGTGAATGACTGTCTTTGACGGCGCTTATAGGAAGGATTTATATGAACAATAAGGATTTTGTGCATCTTCACGCACATACACATTTTTCTATTCAGGATGCTCTTCCGACTCCTGCTAAATATGCCTTAAAAGCACGAGAAATGGGCTTTAGGGCTACGGCAATAACTGACCACGGAAAATTAGGTGGAGCAGTAGAATTTGTGGAATCTTGCCGTGTTAAATGTGATTATGATCCTATCAAACCAATTGTAGGTATCGAAGTATATACCTGTGAAGATCGTTTCGACAAAAGTAAAACAGAAGATGGTCGTCGTAAGAAACTAAATCATCTGACACTTCTGGCTCAAAACGAAACAGGATATAAAAATCTTCTTTCTCTTTCTGCTATTGGAAACGATCCTGATGCATTTCACTATTCTCCTCGTGTTGATTGGGGATGTATAGAAAAACATAGTGAAGGTGTTATTGCTCTTTCTGGCTGTCTCGCATCAGAACTAAATCAATCTATAATCAAAGAAGATATAGAACAATCTCACAAAATTGCATCAAGATTTAAGAATGTCTTTGGTGATAGATATTTTGTCGAACTTCAATATCACGGAATTGAAGAACAAAAACATAATATGCAACACTTACTTGATGTTGCTAAAAAATTCAATGTACCTTTAGTTGCCTCTAATGATGTCCACTATCTTGATAAATTAGATTGGACTATTCACGATGTCTTAATACAAATGAGAGATCAAAGAGACCAAAGAACAGATCGTAAAGGTGGCGGAAAAAAAGAAGCATACGGTAGTCATCAGTTTTATCTCAAATCTTACGAAGAGATGCATAAGATTTTTGGAAATCAAGTACCAGAAGCATTGAGCAATTCTGTTCTTATATCAGAAATGGTAGAAGATTTCTTTAAGCTTGATGTACCTCACTTACTCCCTGCTGCAAAAGTCCCAAATAATTCTGAGTTTCTTGCTTTTAAGAATTCTAAACTTCCTCATCATAAAGATAATGAGGCTTACTTGGCTTACCTTTGCTTGAATGGATTAAAAGCAGCCGGGTTATTTAATCGTACTTACCTTGAAAGATTAAACTACGAATTAAAACAAATTTGGTATATGGGCGTAACAGACTACTTCTTAATCCAAAGAGAAATGGTTGAATTCTTAAAGAACAAGAATATTCACTTTGGTATTCGTGGTTCTGGTGTTGGCTCATTAGTAAACTTCTGTCTTGAGGTTTGTAATGTAGATCCTGTACGTTGGAATTTAATGTTTGAACGCTTCTTAAATCCAGGAAGAGGAACACAATACAAAATCGACATATCAGAATTTCCTCATTCTCAATTTCTTTCTGAGTATGGTGATCAAGATCAAATTCCTTACACTAAAAAACTTCGCAAATATACTCAACAATGGCTAGAACACTTTCCAGAATATGTAAAGTATGAGCCAGATATTGAAAAAGAATTATGGGTGTTAGAGAATCAAGGCTTGTCGTCTTATATTTATGGTCTTGCTAAATTAGGCATCAAAGCAAATAAGAATGAATCTCAACTTTGGACTGCTCATATTTTAGGTATTACAGACGAAAAACCTGAAGCGGGATTAGTTGTATCAAAAGTTGCTGCACTGCCTGATGTTGATACTGACATTGATGATTCTAGGCGTTCTGAAGTTATTGATTGGACTAAAGATCGTTTTGGAGATGATCACGTTGCTCAGATTGGTACTTGGGGAAGATACGGTGCTAAGGCTGCTGTTGTTGGATGTTTAAAAGCATCTGAGAGATTTCAAGCAAAATATCCCGAAGATTTTCACAATCAAGCACTTATGATTTCTGCTTTAATTAGTAAAAAACCAGGTTCAACTATTGAAGATACACTTGAAGAAAATGAAGATTTTAAAATGCACTACAAAAAATGGAAAGCAGAAATTGATAATGCCATCCATCTTGTAGGAACTATTTCTAACTTTGGAGTTCACGCATCAGGAGTACTTGTATCCTCAGAGCCAATTTCTTATCACGCTCCAATTGAAAACTCTAAGGGAAACTTGTGTTCTGCTTATGATATGAAAAATGTTGAGCGTGTAGGACTTGTAAAATATGACTTCTTAGGTCTTGCTGCTTTTCAACAAGTTTCGCTTTGTCTTCAGCATATAAAACGCTTGCATAATAAAGATATTGATTTTAAGAAAATCAATCTTGATGACCAAAAGATTTTCAAGAATATTTATGCAAAGGGTAAAACTGCATCTGTATTCCAATTTGCATCAAAAGGAATGCAGCAAGCTCTTCGTGATGTAAATGCTTCTAGCGTTGAAGACTTGATTGCTGTTGCTGCTTTGTATCGTCCTGGTCCTATGGATTATATTCCTCAATATGCAGAGGGCAAAAGACATCCAGAAACAATTCAATATGCTCACCCTATTATCGAAAAGCACCTATCTGTAACTTATGGAATTATGGTGTATCAGGAGCAAGCAATGTTCTTAGCTCGTGATATGGCAAGTTTTACGTGGCAGCAAGTTGATAAATTACGCAAAGCAATTTCTAAAAAATCAGGAAAAGATTTCGATGAGGCTTGTAATCTTTTTGCTACAAAGAGTGCAGAAAACGGAATATCCAAAGAAGTTATTGATGAAGTTCTTGCATTGATGGCTAAATTTGGAGGATATGCATTCAATAGATCTCACGCTTGTTCTTACGCATTATTATCCTATTACACTGCTTTTTTACGTAATTATTATCCTTCTGAGTGGCTTGCTGCTTGTATTCAAATAGATAGGTTAGATGAAGATAAAGTTGCTGTTTTACGCAGAGAATGTGAAATGGAACGTATACCTATTAAGAATCCAAACATCAATGAATCTGGAGTAGAAACAAGTGTTAATAAGAAGGGAGAAATTTTACTTCCTTTATCTACAATCAAAGGTGTAGGAACCAGATCTGTTGAGATTGTTGAAAGTCAGCCTTACGAAAATATCAAGGATTTTTGTTATAGAGCAAGACCTAACAGAGGAACAGTTGCTGCGTTAGCAGAGGCAAATGCTTTGTCTTGTTTATCTGATGCTGATGAGTTTGAATATGTAGAAGATTTTCTTGTATATTGGGATCAACTAGTATTAGACAGATCGAGAGAAGAAAAGTCAGCATTAAGATTAAGAAAACTTGCCGAAAAAAACTCATTGTCATATGATAGTATTGTAAGTGGTGAAAAGAAACAATCTAATACGCCTAAAGTTTCTGATCATCTTTTGAGTGACGAATTATTTGATTGAGGACTCTATGAGTGATATAGATTTTGACGATTTTGCCGAATATGACAATGAAGATTTTATTGTCAAAGAAGAAGGCGAAGAAGAATATGATGAGGCTAATTCTGTCTTAGTTGCAAATTTGGATTGGGCTCCTATGCCTGAATCTATATCTTGGAGCGACCCTAACTTTTCTAAGAATTTAGTTAGTCGTCTCAAAGGTGTAACAGAAGAATCATTTGCAAAAGAAGTAGAAAACTGGCAAGTAGCAATTAATATGCTTCCTCTCTACAACGAGCTAGAAATTCGTAATGAGGTAAGGCAATGGGATGTAGCAATTCCTAATAAAGATGATTATGATTTTGAATCATTTTCTGCTGCTTATGCTTTGCAAGTCCAATATAGAAATAGACTTACTGAAATTATATCAGTAGTTTTTGCACACTATGAAATGATTTCACAAGCACATAAAAACTTGAAAGAAATCGCAACCAAATTGACATCGGGTACAGCAAAAGACAAAGATGCAGTGGCAACTTTTACTGTTCATCCTTTTGTAATTCCGATGACAAACTCCAAAAGGCTGCTGACATATTTGGAGCAATATTTAAAAAATATTGAATTTGCAGCAAGTCAAATGGATAGGATTTTGCGAGAGCATCAAGCCCTTTCCAGAATCAATCAGTCCTTTAATCAAGAGGGTATGTCTAATCTTTTCTCGAAAGATAGAACTCCTATTAATAAGGGACAGGCTACAGTTAGAACAAGAAATTCAAGGTTGTAAAATATTTTTGATTTCTTATTGCTAAAGCCAAAATAACACAGTAAACTTAGAAATGTGGGACGGAAGAGCCCAATGGAGAAAATAATGATTAAACGTGTTTCAGCATCTCAGATGGTTGCTCAACAAGCAGCCTCCACCGCACCTCGCAACTCATTCCCTCGTTTGCAAGATATTCTTGTAAATCTTTCAGTCAAGGACACACCCAAAGTTGTCCGTCGTTTGAAACTTATCGGTGACCCATATATGTTCATCGAATACACCGATAAGGTTTATGTTCCAAACCCAACTCAGGATCCTTCTCTTCGTGGTAAGACTATGAAGGTTCCATTCCCAGATGCACACTTGAACAAGTTGTTCAACCGTATTGGTCACGATGATGTGTCTCAGTGTCCTTGGAAGAAGATGGGTTATATTGGCAATGTCCAATTTGCTCAGAATGTTCTTGAGAAGCAAGAAGATGGTTCTTGGGAAGTAAAGATTCTCAAGAAGGGTAAGAGCATCTTCAACCGTATCGCTGAACAAACTATTCAGAACTACGAAGATCAAGAGAATGAAGATGGTGATGGTCGCCATTACGGTACACGTAATTCTCCTTGTGTAAAGATTACTGCTGCAGCAACTGGTAAAGAGCCACCTCTTTCAGTTGACTATACTCTTTACTTCGAAGGTAAGCCAACTTACATCACTGATGATATGATTGAGTTGCTTCGCAAGGCTGGTGAACCTGCTGTTGCTGACCTTGAGAAAGAGCGTCTTTCATATGAAGCTGATCGTAAGAGCGATCCTAATATGCCTAAGTGGGAAGACTTTTTCTCTTATGGTTATCCTCTAAACAGAATCTTCAAGTTTACTCCTCCTCGTGGTGAAGACGTTGAAGTCGTTGAAGCCCCTTCTCAATCTTCTTACTCTGTAAAACCACCTGTCAGCAAGCCAGTTGTTGAAGATGTTGAAGATGATGAAGAAGAAATGGTTGTGCCAGCACCTAAGCCAAAGAAGAAGACTCCTGCTCCAATATTTGATGAAGAAGAAGTCGATTCTGATGATGATGAGTTATCATTAGGCTGGATGGGAAATAAGTAAATAAATTAGGGGATGGATTTTCCATCCCCTAATTTAGATTGATATAGGAATAACTATGGCACGAAAAGAATTAAACGAAGCAATAGATAAAGACCAAGAGCGCTTATTGAAACAGAAACTGAAAGCGCTTGGCATTGATGAAAAATGCGTCAAGTCGGGTGATGTAGAAAATATTGAGTTTGTTCCTACTGGCGTATTTGAAGTAGACTCAATTTTGGGTGCTGGAATGGGAATACCTTCTGGAACACTTATTGAGTTTTGCGGAGAATCTCAATCTGGAAAAACTTGGCTTGGCTATAAACTTATGGCTGAAGCACAAAAACTTGGGAAGAAATGTGCGTTCTTCAATATTGAAAACTCATACTATCCTCAACGTGCTTTATCTTGTGGAGTAAATACATCTCAACTCCTTCTTGTTGAAAATGTTGGCTCTGCAGAAAAGTATGGCGAACTTCTTAAGTTTATGGTTGAAACTGGCGATTATGGAGTTATTATTGTTGACTCTATCTCCGCAATGATTCCAAATGATGAGCTTGAGAAAACTCTTGAGCAAGTTCAAACTATTGGACTTCACGCTCGTTTTGTAAAGCGTCTAGCAAAAGATCTTACAGCTAAAACAGCAGCATCAGGAACAATTGTAGTTTTCATAAACCAACTCTATATGGGTACTGGAGCAATGCCTGGAAGTATGGTTAAGACTGCTTCTGGTGGTAATGCTATGAACTACTTTACTCATATGCGTCTATGGATTAATAAGATCAATGGTGCTGCTGGACAAGTAACCAAGAAAGACGCTGAAGGTAAGGATGTCATCATTGGTGGCAAGAGCAAAGTTCTTGTAATGAAGACTCGTTATGGTCAGCCTGGAGTCACTGGTGAGTTTAAAATTATGTTCACTGATGACGAAACAACTAATCCTGTTGATGAATTTCTTTACAAGGCTAAAGCAAAAGGTTTCGAATATATCAAGGAAGTCCGTAAAAAGTTTATTTACACCAATACTGATACAGGTGAAGTTGTTGAATCAAAGGATGCATATGAGTTCTGTAAACTATTGATGTCACAACCTGCACCTGAAAAACGTACCAGAAATGATTTTTCAACTACTGCATTTGAATTCATTTGTGGTCGTCTCAAAGTAATCGGAAAGCCTCTTGCCGATCTAGTTGAAGCAATTGAAAAAGGCCCATTGTCAGATGATATTGATGATGATGAAGACGGTGGTATATCTTTTGATGATGCTGCAAAAGAAATGCTAGACTAAACAAAAATCCCCTCATACGAGGGGATTTTTTATTGCTTTTTATTTGGATCTCTTTCTATAGCAGCATATTGTTGATCAAAATTAGATTGTCTTTTGAGATTCTTAAATTTCAATCTTGTTTCTTTATATAATTGTTTTGCATACTCTCTTTGCATTTGATTGCCAGTAGCAAGAAGTTTTTTTATTTGATTAATTGTAGAAGAATATAATTGATTTTCAGCTGCATTTTCTTGTTGTGTCATTCTATATTTTGCAGGAATATTCATATTGTTTTTACCACTTTCAAGAGCATCTCCTAACCCTCTCCAAGCAATGTCCTCATTTTCTGCTTTGACTTGATCTGAAAAATCACCAATTGGAGCAGTTGGTTCTGTATTTTCGACACGAGTTGGTGCAGAAGTTGGGGTAGGAGTTGGAGCAGGAGTTGGAAATGGAGATAGCGTTTGATTTTGCGGAGCAACACTTGTAGAAAAAGTTCCTATATTTTTTCTTTGTCCTCTCCCTTTTTCAATTGTCCTTTCGATTGCCTCTACTTCGTCTGAGTTATATGATGAAGAATTTAAACTTCCTTCAACATATTTGACTAAATTTTCAAAATCTTGACCAGGATTCTGAGCAAGTATATTTAATTCTGTCATCAGATCTTTTGCTGGTTTAACTTGCGCTTCTTTTAAAAACTTATTATGTAATACACTTGCTGATTTTATTAACCCAGCAGATTCAAGAAGTTCTATTTCACTATTAAGTTTTTCGAGTTTTTCGTATTTATTCATTTTAATTACCTTGCAAATAACTTCATTAAGTCATTATATGTTTTTTGATCAATAAGCCCTTTTTGCAATTGATCAAAAATTTGTCTTTTTACTCTATCGAAATATGCTTGCTGCTGTTCAGGAGGAAGCCCATACCCATCGTTAATTTTTTGAAAATAAAATCCATATCTATCTTGTAAGCCTGGAATTTCATTATTTTCATTCCCTGGTGGTGGAAAAGACGGCGGTTGTGTAGGAGGAGGAACATTTTGTCCTCCAGGGTTTGTGTAACTTCCCTCATATGGTGGATTGATTGGCGTTGGAGTAGGGTTTATATTCATTCCAGGATTTGGAGTTCCCGGGGGTAAAACTGGAATACCTTTTCCTAATTGACCTTCTATAGGTTGCATAGTGCCAGGATCTACAAATACATTTCTTCCTGTTCTTGGATCTTGATAGTAGTTATCATATACATTATAATTTGGCGGTAAAGATGGTTGAGTTGTTTGAGTTTGAGGTGGAGTTGGCGCTTGTATTGGAACTGGCTTTGGTATAACTTGTCCAGTTTGTAAGTCAACTGTACTCCCAGGTGGTGGTGGTTGTTTAGCTTGAGATTCTTTGATAAACTTTTTATGTAAAACTGATGCCGCCTTAATCAATCCAGCATTTTCTAAAAGTTCTATTTCTTTATTTAACTTATCTAAATCTTGAAAATTTGCCATACTACCACCTTTGATAAAATAAATTACTGGCATTTATTTTTCTACACCTTTTGTGATACTATATATTTATGAAACAGTATGATCTTGAATTTTCACAGTTTCAAAGAAATTATCTTGAAAGCACTGTTGCTCAGCAATATTACAAAAGCAGAAATTTATCCCAAAAAATTTTAGATAATGGTCTTGTAGGTTTTTGCCCTCCTTATTCTCGCTATGAGTTTAGCCATTTGCGTGGAAGATTGATTGTGCCTATAAGAAATGTTTATGGTGATTTGATTGCTATGGCTGGACGACAAATCCCAGAACTTAAAGATCTTACTGTTCAAGCAATGTGGGATAGTTATGGTGATAAACCTGCACAATGTCAAGATAAAATTGACAAGTGGATAAAAGGCAAATGGATCAATGAGCCTTATCAAAAGAATAAAAATTTATTTTTTCTTGATAAAGCAAAACATAAAGCAAGAGAAAAGAATTATTTATTAGTAACAGAAGGATACTTTGACGTATATTCTTTTTATGATCAAGGTTTAGAAAATATTGTCGCTATATGTGGAACTGCTATATCTGAATATCAAATTGTTTTAGCGTCAAGATATTGCGATAATATTGTTTTATTGATGGATGGCGATGAGCCTGGATTTATTGCATCAAATAAAGCAGCAGAAAAAATTCAAGAATTAGGATTAAATGCTATTCAAGTATTTTTGCCTCCAGGAAAAGATCCCGATGATTTTGCAAGAGAAAATGATGTTGATTTCTTGGACCAAAAAATCCAAGAAATGATAGAATCAAAAAAAACTAAGTTATATATAAGAGTGAGCAATGGATAGAATCGAAACTTTATGGAAAATGCGTGAGTGTGATATGAGCCAAGCAAAAGAACTTGCTTATGATTTAGAAGTTCCTTTGCCTATTGCTCAAGTTATGCTTACTAGGGGAATTGATTCTATTGAAAAAGCAGAACAATTTTTAGATCTCAAAATTAACAAACTTCACAATCCAATGACTCTTCCTGATGCTGAAATTGCAATCAAAAGAATCAGCAAAGCAATTGACTCCGGTGAAAAGATTTTTGTTTGGGGAGATTATGACGTAGATGGAATCACTTCTACTGCTATTGTCGTTACTGCTCTCGAAAAAATGGGGGCTAATATGGAATATAAAGTCCCTCATAGAATGGAAGATGGATATGACATCAAAATCCATTCTGTTGACCAAGCAATAGCATCTGGAGCAACTCTTCTTATGAGTGTTGACTGTGGAATCGTTGCTTTTGAGACTGGAGCGTATGCAAAAGAAAAAGGCCTTGATCTAATCATTACTGACCACCATCATCCTAGTGAAGATGGAAGTTTGCCTGAAGCAATGGCAGTAGTAAATCCTAACAGAGATGATCCTTTCTATCCTGGAATTCATTTCAGAGATTATTACACTGAAGATTTTGAGCGTTATCCATTTGATTATTTAGCAGGTTGTGGTATTGCTTTCAAACTTATGCTTGGGTTGGCTAAATATCGAAAACTCAATGTATTTGAATATATAGATGAGTTAATTGAATTTGCTGCCTTAGGAACTGTTGCTGACGTTGCTCCTATGATTGATGAAAACAGAATCATTGTTAATTATGGTTGTTCTATTTTATCTAACAGTAACAAGCCTGGTATCAAAGAATTGCTTCGAATTGCTGGTGTCAAAGAAGTCACTCCCACCACTATTGGTTTTCAAATTGGTCCAAGGATCAATGCAATAGGAAGACTTGCCGATGCTGGAACTGCTTTGAGTCTTATGCTTTCTAAGGATGACATCACTGCAGCAAACTTAGCAAAACAAATGAACAATGCAAATGTTCGTCGTCAAGAGCAACAAGAAAAGGCAACTCAACAAGCAATAGATTTTGTAGAGAGAACTTTTGATTTAGAAAAAGAGCATATCTTAATCTTAGGTGAAGAAGATTGGCACCCAGGATTGATTGGTCTTATTGCTGGCAAAATTGCAGAAATGTATAACAAACCAACTCTTGTATGTTCATTTAAGAAAGATGGATATGCAAAAGGTTCCTGTCGATCAACCCGTGACTTTAATATTCTTGATGCGCTTAAGTCTGAAGAAGCTTGGAAATTATTTAAGAAACGTGCTGATGGAAGTACTGTTTGTGGAGGTCACGCTTTTGCAGCAGGATTTGAACTTCCTATAGCAAATATTCCAGCAATGAGAAAAGCCTTAAATGAATATGCTCAAGACAAACTAGGTGAACCTTCAAAAGAAAAAGTTATTGATATTGATGCACGTATGTTATTTGGTGATTTGAATATTAAAACATTTGTTCATCTGTCTAAGATATCACCATTTGGCAGTTCTAATCACAATCCTTTATTCATTACTAAAAATCTTACATTAGTAGAAGCAAAATCTTTAACTCAAGGCAAACACGCAAAACTTAAACTCTCTAATGGGGAGAAAACTTGGATTGCTGCTAATGCTTGGAGAAAAGGCTATATATGCGATGAATTCAAACCCGGTGACAAAGTAGACGTAGTCTATACTCTTGAACTTGATAACTGGTCAGGAAATAATAATCTTGTTATGATATTAGAAGATATAAAGCCAACTTAAATTTACTTTTAAAATAATTAAAGTATAATTGTAATATCTAGGAGTTCTATTGTGGAGCAGGATATTACAAAGCAAATTAAGTTGAAAAATCAAGAAAACTTAGAAAGAGCAATTCTTCGTTATCAAGATTCGTTATTATCTGGAGACAAGTGGAAGATTGATCGAAGTTATAAAGAAGTATGTAAACTTTATCCACCTTATTTACATATGCAAGAATGGTGGAATCAATATCACTATTTATATGATTCTCAAGAAGATTTTGCCTCAGACTATATAAAAATATTCTGCAATGTCTTATCTAATTGGAAGCCTAGAAATACAAGAAAAATCTCTCGTTATGGTGGCAGTGGAGAGTTCAAGAATTATTTTATTGGAGCACTTCAGCATAACTATATTAATTTAGTAAAGGCTGATAATGCTGGCAAAAGAAACCCTACTCAAAAATGTCCTATTTGTGAAAAGTGGGTCAATCCTTTATCAACTCATATCTTAAATCATCATCACCATATTCTTTGGGATCATTTACTTGCTACTGGTTTTGTATTTGAAGATTTAGAAAGATGTCCATTTTGTAAGAATCACAAAATGCCCAGAACTTATGAATGTTTTGAAGATTGTGAAAATAAAAAAGATGGCGCTTGTCAAAAATGTATGATCCTCAAAAGAGTTGCAGTAATTAAGAAACACATACTCTCTAAACATTCATCAATGTTATTTCAAAAATTCAATGAATTGTATCCTGATTATCAAACTGTTTCTCCAAGAGCCTTAAGTGTCTATATGTCTGAGGAAGACGATAATGAAGACGTTTGTTATTATGACAATATTCAAGACAGTAACAAAGTAAATGATTTGTTAAATTTATCAATGAATGACGTTGAAACAAAAATTATTAATAATATTTTGAATGGTTCATCTAAGTTGAAGTTTGATTCAAAATTATACAATTGCACTGCTATAGAATTCAATAACGCTGTAGAAAATATTAAGTCGAAATTATCGATTATTGGTTTAGAGGAAAATTAAAATGGAAAAGATTGAAGATCCGGTTAGCACTATTGCAACAAATGATAAATCAAAGAATAAAGTTAATGACCCAAGAATTTTAAAAGCACGAGGAGGAGATCCAACAAGTGAAGATCCATCTCGTAGACCGACAGACCCAGTAGGACTTAGCAGAAGTGTTTTACACGTTCTTAAAGATCACGAATATGTAAGAATCTTAAGTGTTGGCCCTACAGCATTGAACTCTGTTATGTCTGCATTTCGCCTTGCTAGTAGAGAAGTTGAAAGTCTCACAAATGGCTCTGTATTAGTATGTAGACAATCTGAATATCATGCAGAAGTAGCAGGTAACAAAACTAAGGGTATTTCTACCAGAATCTTTGCAATTGATATAAAATTTGCATTATAGATATGAACAAATACTCTTGGCTGCAACAGAAGAAGCAATTTTTATCTGATTATTTCTCCAAAAGAAATGACGGAAATATTAAGGCAAATATTCAGGAAAACACATCACAAAAACAGAATATAAATAGTGCAGTAAATCAGTCTTGGAATAGTCTACTGGAACAAGCAAAGGGCATTCGGTGTTTCTTTGTTTTGTCATCTTTAGACGTAAATCCAAGTGGTTTCAAGACAGATGATCTAGACGCTCAACATCTTTTAGATTCTGCTTTTAGCAAGAAAGTAAGAGAGATATTCGAAAATGGCGATGAAGAAGATGTAGAGATTGTTCGAGAAAATCTCTTGGACTATATGATTGCAAATAGATTATATAAAAAGAATTTGGATGTAATAATACAAAAACTGAAAAATATAGACTCGGAAGAGTTGCAAAATTTAACTTAAAGCCTCATACTAATAAAAGGAAGGGATAAAAATATCTGATAGTTTACTTTCAGGTATTTTTTATTGTCGCAAAATTATGGAAAAGATATTACAAGAGAACAAGAACAGGTTCGTTTTATTCCCAATCGAGCATCACGATATTTGGGATTATTACAAAAAAGCACAGCAAGTTTTTTGGACTGCTGAAGAAATAGATCTAGCACAAGATCTTACTGATTGGGCTAAATTGAATGAAGGAGAACAGCATTTTGTCAAGCACGTTTTGGCATTTTTTGCTGCATCTGATGGAATTGTAAATGAAAACTTAGCCGAAAACTTTGTTGCAGAAGTTCAATACACAGAGGCTAAATTTTTCTATGGTTTCCAGATTATGATGGAAAACATTCACTCTGAAACATACTCCCTTCTTATTGACACTTACATCAAAGACAAAGAAGAACAAAATCATCTCTTCAACGCAATTGATACTGTTCCTGCTGTTCAAAAGAAAGCAGAATGGGCACTTAAATGGATTGGCTCAGAATCATTTGTTGAGCG
>Ga0172376_10004287_pt1 | contig 16373 bp, 12 predicted proteins | sample Lak35m_FD_121114 | JGI IMG/M metagenome (GOLD analysis project Ga0172376, IMG submission 121114) | Freshwater microbial communities from Kabuno Bay, South-Kivu, Congo - kab_092012_35m | ecosystem: Environmental > Aquatic > Freshwater > Lake | place: Democratic Republic of the Congo: South-Kivu... | reverse complement strand
GCTTGAGAGCGGTGAAGTCATCGAAGCGAAGAACGTGCTCTCGTCCGCAGGTGTCGCCGAGACGTTGCGACTGAGCGATGCACCGAGCGAGCAGATTGAGACTCACAAACCCGGCGACATCTCGTTCGTCGAGACGATCTTCTCGCTCGACTGTCAGCCGGCGGAACTCGGGCACAGGCAGACGATCGTCTTCTACAACGATGCCGACGACTTCCACTACGAGCCTTCGATCGAGCCCTGCGACTTGCGGAGCGGCATCATCTGCTCGCCGAATAATTTTGATTACATCCCCGGCACGGAACTCGAAGAAGGCCGCATCCGCATCACAGCACTCGCCGACCCGAAGTATTGGATGTCGCTGCCGGACGAGACTTACTACCCGGCCAAAGAGCAGTGGTGCTCGCAGATTGCCGAGAAGGCGATCAAGCACATTCCCGACTTCCGTCCGCGCGTCGTCGACACCGACATGTTCACGCCGCGCACCATCACGAAATTCACGAGTCACTTAAACGGAGCGGTCTACGGAGCACCGGTCAAAGTCCGCGACGGTCGCACGCATCTCGAGAACTTGTTCTTGTGCGGCACCGATCAAGGCTTCTTAGGCATCATCGGTTCGATGCTCTCGGGGATCACGATCGCGAATCTGCATCTGCTGAAGTGATTGCCAGCATCTTGTGGGGCACGTTTTCAACGTGCCCGCTTCATCCTTTCCGGTACGTTGAAAACGTGCCCCACAAATCTCGAAGGCATCTCATGTCCGACTCACTCTTCTGCGTGAAAGACAAAGTCACGATCGTCTCGGGCGGTAGTCGCGGCATTGGTCGTGCGATTGCTCAAGGGTTCGCTCAACGCGGCGCGAAGGTCGTCATCACGGGACGCGAGCAAATCACGCTCGCTGCGACGGCTCAAGAACTCTCGACGCCGGATGTCACAGTGCTACCGGTCGTGTGCGATGTCTCGAAGCCCGACGACATTCAACGCGCGGTTGCTGATATCATCTCGAAGTGCGGGCGCATCGACTGCCTCGTAAATGTTGCCGGAGTCAACATCCGCAAGCCGAGCGAAGCTTTTACTCCCGACCAATACGACTTCGTCGTCGACATCAATCTGAAGGGCGCATTCTTCATGTCGACGGAAATAGGCAAACGTATGATCGCGCAGGGCTCGGGCAACATCATCAATGTCGACTCGCTCAATACTTACGCGCCACTAAAGAACGTCGCTCCTTATGCGATGAGCAAAGCGGGAGTCGTCATGATGACACGCTCGCTGGCGCTGGAATGGGGACCGAAGGGTGTGCGAGTCAACTCGATCGCGCCGGGATTTATTCTGACCGACCTCACACAAAAGTTGTGGTCGAACGAGACGATGCAGGCCTGGGGTCTGACCAATACGCCGCTGCAGCGATTAGGACGTCCCGAAGATATGGTTGGCGCCGCGATCTTCTTGGCCTCGGATGCTGCGGCCTTCATGACCGGACAAGTCGTCCGCGTCGACGGCGGCTTCACTGCGGGCCTCAACTGGCCAATCCCAACGGATGGCGGGCAATAATCGAGGAGTGCGGCGATGATTTCGACGTTCAAACAATTCGGCGGACTGGCGTTGGTCTCGTTCGGATTAGCGAGTAGCGCCGTCGCTCAAGCCCCGTCGTCGCAAGCGGTGCTGCAAGCGTTCGAAGATGCGACCACGAAGATCATCGAGCAGACAGAAGGGAGCATGGTCGCGATCTCGCGATTGTCGAATCGTGGACCACTTGTGCGACGACCTCCCGGCAAGAATGTCTTCGGGCCAGGTGATCCCAATGAGCCCGCCGTGCAATCCAACAACCCGCTCAAGAGCGACTTTGTGCCGACCGAGTTTGGTTCGGGAGTCGTCGTTGCTCCGAAGGAACGCCCCCAGGAGCGATTCGTGCTGACGGCCTATCATGTCGTCAAAGGCGGTCGAACTTATCGCCATGCGAATGCGGTCTCTGAGTATCGACTCTTTGTGCATCTGCCTCGGTCGCGCACCGTTGAAGCGACGATCTTTGCAGCAGATCCGCGCTGCGATTTGGCCGTGTTAAAACTCAGCGGAGTTGATCGCGTTGTCGAAGACGGCCTGCCGCCGGTAAAGCTGTTTGATGGCGAAAGCGTGAAGAAAGGCCAGCTCGTTTATGCGCTGGGCAATCCGTACGCCTTGGCGCGTGACGGTTCCACCAGTGTCAGCTTCGGGATGATTAGCAACATCGCACGCGTGCCCTTTGCGGTCACTCGAAACGACAAGACGACGATTCATCATCTCGGCATGTTGCTGCAAGTCGACACGCGGCAGAACGTCGGGACGAGCGGTGGAGCGTTGCTCAATCGCAACGGCGAACTTATTGGCATCACGACTTCGCTCGCGGCCCTGGAGGGCTATGAGTCGTCTGCTGGCTTCGCGATGCCGATCAATCGCACCACGCGCCGCATCGTGGATGCGCTCTTGTCCGGTTACGAAGTGGAGTATGGATTCTTGGGCGTGGTTTTAGAGACAGTCGAACTCGATCCGTCGCATGCCGGGCTCAGGAGTGTGGTGCGTGTCGGTCATTGCTTGCCGGGTTCGCCCGGCGAAATAGGGGGCTTGAGAAGTGGCGACACGATCTTGGCCGTGAATGGCCGACCGGTTCCCAATCGTGATGATTTGATGCGCGAGGTCGGGTTGGCCGGTCCCGGTGCGCGTGTCGCATTGCAATTGACCGGTTCGAAGGTGGTGAACGTCGTGCTCGGCAAATGGCCTGTGCAGGACGCCGAAGGCATCGTCATCGCGAACGATCGCTATCCCGCTTGGCGCGGCGTGCGAGTTGACTGGCCAACTGCCCGGCAAGAACACACCGACACCACGTTCGCGTCGCGCTATCCTGACGGTGTGCTGGTGCTCTCGGTCGAGCCCGGTAGTGCGGCTGAAGCATCTTCATTGCGTCCCGGTCATCTGATTGCCGAAGTGGGAGGTAAGCCTGTGCGCACTCCCGAGCAATTCGCCGATGCCGTGAAGAGCTTGAAAAATGATGTGCTTATCAAGTTGGTCGATAAGAAAGTACTCACGATTCGGTGAGTGGTGAGTTCATGCAACATCGAATTACCGCTCGCGTCTTTTCTCCCATCGCCCCTATGGGGAGAGGGGTCGGGGGTGAGGGGCACTAAGGGAAAGCTCTGTTTGTTGCCGCCCCAACATGCACTCGATTGAGTCACCAAACTGAATGAAGCCTGAGGCCTGCATGCGATTTCTTCGGATCTTTCTCATCTTGTTCAATTCGGCATTCGCGTTGTCGAGCGTCGCTCAGGAGTCGAAGCCGAATGTGCTCATCATTCTGGCGGACGACCTCGGGTACTCGGACCTCGGTTGTTATGGCGGTGAGATCGAAACGCCCTCGCTCGATCGTTTAGCGGAACGCGGCTTGCGGTTTACTCAGTTCTACAACACCGCGCGATGTTGGCCTTCGCGGGCGGCATTGCTCAGCGGTTACTACGCGCAGCAAGTCAACCGCGACCCGCAGGGCCAGCGACCGAAATGGGCGACGTTGCTGCCTGAACTGCTCCAGGCCGCGAGCTATCGCTCGTACCACTCTGGCAAGTGGCATGTTGACGGACCGGTGCTCAAGGCTGGGTTCGAGCGGTCGTATCTCGTCGTTGATCAAAATCGGTTCTTCTCGCCGCTCAATCATCAACTCGATGACAAGCCGTTGCCGCAGCCGAAACTGACCGACGGTTATTACGCGACGACCGCCATTGCAGAGCACGCCGCAAAGTGGCTCGCGAGTCATCACGCCGTGCATCGCTCTGCACCATTTTTCATGTATCTCGCGTTCACGAGCCCGCACTTCCCGTTGCAGGCCCTGCCCGAAGATGTCGCGAAATACAAAGGTCACTTCCAAGCTGGTTGGGATGTCCTGCGCGAGCGACGGCATCAACGCATGCGCCGCCTCGGGTTGGTCAACTGCGACTTGTCAGCACGCACGCCCGAAGTGCCTGCCTGGTCCAGTCTCACCGCCAACGAACGTGTGGTGTGGGAAGGCCGCATGGAGACGCATGCCGCCATGGTCGATCGCATGGATCGCGAGATCGGTCGAGTCTTTGAACAACTCAAAGCTACCGGCCAATGGGACAACACGTTGATTCTGTTTCTGAGCGACAACGGAGCGAGCGCCGAGCGCATCTTGCGGGGCGATGGACATGACCCGACCGCACCACTGGGGTCCGCGAAGACTTATCAGTGCCTCGAACCTGGCTGGGCGAACCTCGCGAATACTCCGTTGAGGAAGTCGAAAATCTTTGTGCATGAAGGTGGGATCTCGACGCCGTTGATCGTGCATTGGCCCGCCGGCGTACATGCCGAAGGCGAACTACGCCACACCCCGGCGCATCTCATCGACATCGTGCCGACGTTGCTACAAGTCGCGGAGATCAAGCCACCTCAAACTGCGAACGGCGAAGCACGACCAGCATTGCCCGGTCAGTCGTTGCTCTCGGCGTTCGCGCGCGACGAGCAGATCGAACGCGCGTATTTGTTCTTCAAGCACGAAGACAACCGCGCTTTACGCGTCGGCGATTGGAAGATCGTCGCCTCAGGAGCAGGGGCTGAATGGGAACTCTATGACCTCAGTACCGACCGCAGCGAACAGCACAACCTCGCCGGTCAACATTCAGAACGAGTTAGGTCGCTCGCCAAACTCTGGTCCGAGCGCGATGCCGAATTCACTCGGCAAGGCGCGACAGGACAACCATTGCCAAAAAAGAAATAGAAGCAGTCGCTCTCTGACCCTCCGCACTGACGCCGTTAACGAAGTGTCGCGGTCTTATCGATGAGTTGTTCGATCGCACTCAGGAAACGATCGCGGACTTTTTCCGGGACATTGTCGAAGCTGCGAATGAAGTCATCGGTCAGTAACCGACCACAACGCTCAATCGCGCCCGTCATCCGTTTCACGGCGTCTTCAACGCTGAGCTTAGCGGGGCCGAAGTCGTCGCCCTGCTCCTTCGGTCCGGGAGATCCTGCGCCCTTGCGGAACGGGGCATAGGGTTCGACGCTCGCGCCGTCATCGCCTTTGATCACGTCGACACGGTTTGCGATCGCCGCGTTCTCATCCATGGAATCCGAAGAAACTCGGCCTGCCGTGTCACCAAACGACTCGTCTGCTCGCTGCAAGAATGACTCACCAAACCCCATCGAGTCAGCGCTACTCAACTCAGCCTCGGTCTCGACCGTTAAGTCTTCACCGTGCTGCATACGACGCCAGGCCTTCATCTCGGCAACTGTGGCATCTTGCTCATCTGCCCAAGCGAGACACTCAGCAGAATCTTCCCAAGTGAGCGACACATAGAAGTGGGACCACTTCAGGTTGGCATAGTTCTCATAGACGTCTGCGAAGGTTTCCCAGACGCGACGACGCTGGAAGATTTGATCGCCACTCAATCCAACAAGATTACCGAAGTCGGCATCGGTACGTCCTTTGGCAAATCGTTTCGTCCATTGGGCCGCACACTCACCCACGGTCCAGTTACAAGAACTCAGAGCCTGCTGGGCCGTTTGAATCAGTTGCTGTTCGGTCTCGGAGGGCGCCGCATGAGTCGCGATCATCGGAAGCCTCTTGAGAAAGAAAGACCCGGCTGCCAAAAGACAGTCGGGTCAGTGAAGATCAAGAGAAGAGGCCTCCGTACCCCCGCCATCCGCAAGGATGGCGGGCACGAGTCTGCGGCGACTCGGACCTCCATGAGTAACGCCGAGCCATATCCGTGCTCAGCGGGGCGGGAACATACAAGTCGGTCTTCACAATCTCAACCACTTCAGAGTGTGTGATTTCGAAAGATTCTCAGCGTCGTCCGCCATACTTCTCAGGCCGGTTTAGTCGCTGCAACGAGCACGCTGGCCACTAAGTTTCGCGACATCACGCGCTAACTGATGAGCTTTGTTGACAGCTACTAAGCCTCTGAGCTCTTACGAGCCATCGAAGCGATGTCGGAATGTCACCCGAATAAATGCGGCAACAACTCAGTGACATGGTACGAGTTGCTACCGAGATCAAATCGCATCAATCCAATCCGCATCGAAGCTGTAAACATCGACAATCTCAGAGGGCACACCAATGAGCACGTTGCCGCTCTCCGCAGCATTGCCCGTCCCGCCCACCAGTGTGTCGACACCCGCACTGCCATCGACCGTATCGACACCCAAGCCGCCAATAACAAGGTCATTATCAGTTCCGCCCAACAGCGAATCATTGTCGCCGCCGCCAATCAACGTATCGAACCCGGCGTTGCCTTTCAGTGTGTCGTGGCCCGCGTAACCAGAGAGCACGTCGTTGCCTTCACCGCCAGTGAGCAAATCATTCCCAAGCCCACCATTAAGCGTGTCATCGGCGTCACCACCAATCAGCCAATCATTATCCGCCCCGCCCTTGAGAACATCATTCGATGCACCGCCATCCAAAGTGTCGGGGCCATCGCCACCCAGCAGCAAATCGTCGCCGTCCTCACCTAAAAGCCAATCGTTACCAACGCCGCCATCAAGTGTGTCCTCGCGCTGCCCGCCGTTGATGGTGTCGTTGCCAGCCTCACCATAGAGCAGGTCAATGCCTGGTCCACCAAGCATCGAATCGTGGCCCGATCCACCACGCACAATGTCGTCGTCATAGCCACCGTCGAGTCTGTCGTTACCAAAGCCGCCGCTGAGGTCATCGTTGCCGAAGCCGCCATTCAAGTCGTCGGCGACTCCTCCACCTATCAATGTGTCATTTCCGCTACCACCGCGGAGCGTTGTCGAAAAAGCCGTTCCAGAAGCATTAATCACGACATCAACGGTTGTCGTTGAAAGTTGAGCGCCCTCGATTTCAAGCAGAACATCCGTGCCTGAGTCACTCACAAGCCTTGTTGTCGTAAGCCGAAAGCCTGAATCTTGAGCTTCCCAAATGATGTCGGCAGTCCCGGCACCTCCATCCAAAACATCGTCGCCGGTTGAACCGCTGAGAACATCGCCACTTCCGCCCTGGCCTCTCAGAGTATCGTGGCCATCATCACCCCAGAGCCGATCCTGGCCGGCGCCGCCCAATAGCACGTCGTTGTCCTGCCCGCCGTCAAGCGAGTCATCGCCACTGCCACCAATGAGAGTATCGTCTCCCTCGGACCCCTGGACGGTATCGTTACCTGCCCCTCCATCGAGCACATCGCGACGTCCTGTACCTATAATGAGATCGTCGCCTTCATTCGCATGAACCTCGCAATGCGTGATGAAGCGAAAGTGATAGTCCGTGAAGCTGTGTAGATCGATGAGGTCGGCGCCGCTGCTGCCCTGAATGTCGATGGTAATAATCGCATTCACATCCACATCGATCGACTCACCAGGCACGAGCGCATTGGTAATCAGCGTTACCTGGCCATCAAAGAGCACATCCAAGACGCCCACGTCCTCAACATCAACACTCGTCGGTGACGTTAACACAATCGCGAGATGTCCGGACGATGGATTAAACGTCGCATTCGAGAGACAGCAACGCGTTTCAAGAGCTTGAGCAACACCAATGCGTGCTCGACGAGCAGTTCGCAGTCGCCGAGTGATCCGGAAAAAATTGCTAATCATCGCGAACCCAGACACCGAAGAGATGCCAAGAACAGACGGCGCATTGCGATAGCGCCTCATTGCCGGCCAACATCTGAACCAACATCAGTGGGTCGCACGATGCCTCGTTCAGTCATTCGAACCAAAACGCGGCAATTGAATGTCGCGTAAATGCGAATCGACAGCCGAACCGCCACCAGCAGCACTCCCGCCTCATGAACTTCGTGACAATTATGACGGCGATGTCGACATCCCAAACGCTCCCGCTTGAGCAACCGGTGACGACCGATCACAACCACGCGTCTGCCCATCCAGGCTTAGTGTTGATCAATCAATCGAACTCTTCAGAACGGTGAAATTTATGCGTCAGTTGCTCGTGCTCGTCCTGCTTACTTTCGCCGGAACCATCGAAGCGCAAGAACCGCCTTATGTCAATAGTTTGCCAGCAGAGCCGCCTTACTACCGAGTTCGCTACGAAGGCTCGTCACAGCCGGGCGAACTGGTTTACGCCGCGAGTTACACGCTGTGGCTACCACCGACATTGAAAACGTTACGCGGAGTTGTCGTGCATCAGCACGGTTGTGGCGAAGGTTCTTGTAAGTCGGGACAAACCGGTGCGTTCGATTTGCATTGGCAGGCGCTTGCCAAAAAACACGACTGCGCGTTGCTCAGCCCTGTCTATGAACAACCCGACAAAGCGAACTGCCAGTTGTGGTGTGATCCTCGCAATGGTTCGGATGCAACCTTCCAAAAAGCTCTCAAAGAACTCGGTCTGAAATGTGGTCACCCTGAATTAGCAAGCGTGCCGTGGGCATTGTGGGGACACAGTGGCGGCGGACATTGGGCTGGCGGCATGACACTCTTGCACCCCGATCGAGTCGCTGCTGCTTGGTTGCGATCGGGGGTACCACCAATTACGGCGGCCGAAGGCAAGCCAGCGCCGTACACGATCTCCGACGCCGCGTGCCAAGTGCCGATGATGTGCAATCTTGGAACGAAGGAAGGCGTCACTGACAAAGAAGGCCGCTTCGCCGGCGTCTGGCCGAGCAACCGACACTTCTTTCAAACGATGCGCGCGAAACAGGGACTCATTGGTGTCTCCATCGATCCCTTATCAAGCCATGATTGTGGTAATCAACGTTACCTCGCGATGCCGTGGTTCGACGCCCTACTCACGGCTCGCCTGCCGGCCAAGCACGGCGACGCGCTGCAGTCGATGAAAAGCAATAGCGGCTGGCTTGCACCGCTCGCTCCGGAAGATGCGAACATCGCGATGCCGGTTATTGCGACGAGCTTCAAGGGGGACGTCACTCAATCGATCTGGCTCCCCAGTGAAGCGGTAGCGATCGCTTGGGTCGCCTACTCCAAAGACTCAAAGGTCGGCGACACCACCCCGCCTCTTGCTCCCACTAACCTCCGAGTGAGCGGAAACGTGCTGACCTGGACTGCCGAAGCAGACCTCGAAAGTGGACTCGCAGGATTCATCATCGAGCGTGATGGGCAAGTCCTTACCAGCATCCCAGAACAACCCAAGAATCCGTTCGGCCGACCGATCTTTCAAAACTTGTCTTACAGCGACACACCAACTCAACCGCTCGTCGAGATGAAGTTCACTGATACCAAGACTGTCCCCGGTAAGACTCACCACTATCGAGTGATTGCCGTTAACACGGTCGGTCTGAAGTCAAACACAGAGTCCACAGTCAAACATTGAGAGGCTGCATCAGCTTCCGATTGCCCCGATGGGAGCCCCCAAACAGGGCGGCTGTGAACGAGTCCTGCGATCTGCCCAGACGTCACAGAGTTCGACATTCGAGCATTTCACTGCGACTCGTTCGCCACCACTCCCAAGTCTGATGGCAGGGACTCACGCTTAGGGGGCCAAATCAAACGTGAAGTCGTTAGTGCCACCGGCCTCAACCTTCGCAGACAAGGGCGACTCAGACACGCGTGAGTACTTGGCGGGAATACCAGAGCCGCCTCCCGCTGCCTTTTTCGCCTGTTCGGCCGCATGCATCTTGGCGCCGTCAGGACTGCTCTTCGAATTGGGATCATGCCCTCCCACGGTACTTTCGGCTTGAGCTTGATTGGGTTCATCCTTGAGAACCAACACCACAAAGTCACCAGCAGCGGCTCCGTCACCAGAATCATAAGTCGTTAACACGAACTCACCGGCCTCATTAGTCCGACCAGTGGCGACCGGTTGCTTGGCTTTAGGAGCGAAGATGACAGATGCCGCGGGGACAGTACCGCCGGCAAAAGTCACTTTCCCCTTGGCTTTGTAGACGGATTGCCGTCCAGATTTGGCACTACCACAACCCATGAGTCCTACCGAAACCACCGCTGTCATCATCCACAAGAGTGCTGCTCGAGTCATTGAACCAACCTGAGAAAAAGTCCACGAAATAACGGTCATGCGACCAAAACGACGACTAGGAAGTACGCGGCAACATCAACGTTGCTAAGAATCTGCAGGCTCCTTTTCTATCGTGAGAACGCCTAGGACTCACCTCAAGAAGCCGTTTCTCCTCAGATCCAACGAGAAAAGTGAAGAACAGAACGGACCGATGCCACTTTCAATCAGGCGTACTTCACCCATGCTCACGGCCTGTCAAACGCGATGAGGGCTTCTGTAATTCGACGGGTCGTGCCCAGTTCAGAGTCTGGTTTGGAGGGAGATCCAGAGGCAACTCACACCGCCACTCCGTTTCCATGACGTTCACCGTCTCTAGCTCCGGTCTCGAAACTAGCGGTCGCCTGGAGACCACCGAGTGCAACATCACGAAATCACCCCGTAGTTGACGCGGTTGTCGAAATACGTGCATTGCTCGATCATATTTCGCGAGCTTGAGCGCATCGTGCGAGTCGTTCTGCCACCAACGAGTCACAAGAACCAAGCTCGATGAATCCGTTACTGACCTCGTGGCTGCTGACAACGGCCTGTTTTGCGGCGTCGGTCTGGTTGGTATGTCGGCAGAAACGATGCGCCAAACTCTACCCGCGAGCTGTGGTGCAACCATGCGTTGTTGATGTCTTGATCGGCTACGGTATGGGTAGTACTTAGATAAAGATCCCAGGACAAACGCCAAGTACGTCTTCTCTGGACGTCGGCTCGACTGGCGGATGTGTCTGCTAGCGAAGTGCATTTCTCTGTGCCCTCTATGTCTCTGTGTTTCAAAGCCTTGAAGACGATTGAAACACAGAGGCACTGAGCACACGGAGAAGATGCTCCCGGCTACTTCTTGTCGGTCGCACCCGGACTGGAGCGTGCGGCTTGCAGCCAGACTTTGACTTCGCCGAGCCGATTGCCACTCAGCACTCGTTGGCCATCGGGACTGAAGCACGGATGGAGGACTCCCTGAGGATCAAGCCCGGTGAAGAGCACCTCGCCCGTGCTGACTCGCTTGATGAGCAACTTGCGATCGTCGGCCTTGTCCGTCTCGACGATGCAATCATCCGCTCGCGAGGCTGATGGGAATTTAAGCCGTAACAACTCGGCAGGGGCAAAATCGGGCGTCAACGACTCGCCGACGCATCCCATACCTTGAGCGTCATGTCCATACTGCCGCTCACGATTCGCGTACCATCCGAGTTGAAACTTGCATCCATAACACCGAGAGCGTGACCAGAAAGTGAGAGCATCTCCTGACCCGTCCCGGCGTCCCACACCTTGAGCGTCTTATCAAAGCTACTGCTGACGATCCGCTTCCCATCCGGGCTGAAACACACGCTAGTCACTGGATCCGAATGACCATTGAGTGTGTGCATCTCTTGCCCGGTCGCGGCGTCCCATATCTTAAGAGTCTTGTCAAAACTGCCGCTGACGATCCGCATCCCATTCGGGCTGAAACTCACGCTACTCACAATGCCTGAGTGACCTTTGAGTGTGAACGTTTCTTGTCTCGTCACGGCATCCCATACTTTCAGCGTGCAGTCATCGCTGCCACTGACGATCAGCTTTCCGTCCATGCTGAAGTTCGCACTCCTTATGAATGTCGAGTGCCCTTTGAGAGAGTGGATTTTCTGGCCTGTCGCGGCGTCCCATACTTTGAGGGAGTAATCTCCGTCGCCGCCGACAATGTGCTTTCCGTCCGGGCTGAAACACACGCAACTCATATAGCCGATTTCACCTTTGAGACTGAGCATCTCCTCGCCCGTCGCTGCATCCCACACTTTGAGTTCACTCGGTCGTCCGGGCTGGCCGCTGCCGCAGACAATTCGCCGCCCGTCCGGGCTGAATGTCACGCGAGTCACCTCTCCCGAGTGACCTTTCAGTGTGAGTGTCTCCTGCCCCGTCGCGGTATCCCACAGCTTGATCTCGCTGGATTCGCTTGGGACCACAGTGCTGGCACTAGCGATCCGCTTACCGTCCGGGCTGAAGCTAACGCTCATCACTGCGTGCGAGTGCCCATTGAGAGTTCGAGTTCGCTGGCTGATCTTTGCATCCCAAACTCTTAACACGCCGTCCCAACTCGCGCTGACGATCCTCTTACCATCCGGGCTGAAACTCACGCCAAACACGCCGAGCGAGTGACCAATGAACGTGCCAGTCTCTTGGCCTGTTTCCACTTGCCAGACTTTGAACGTCCCGTCGTCGCTGCCGCTGAGGATCTGCATTCCGTCTGGGCTGAAACTCACGCTCAACACTCCTTCCGAGTGACCTTTGAGAGTGAGCGTCTCCTGCCCCGTCGCGGCATCCCACACCTTCAGTGTTTTGTCCAAACTCCCGCTGACTATTCGCGTGCCATCTGGGCTGAATCTCGCGCTCATTACAATGTCCGAGTGACCTTTGAGAGTAAGCGTGTCCTGCCCCGTCGTGGCATCCCACACCTTGAGAGTGTGATCCAAGCTGCCGCTCACGATCCGCTTTCCATCCGGGCTGAAACTCACGCTACCGACATCGTCGGAGTGCCCCTTGAAAATGAGCGTCTCCTGTCCGGTCATGGCATCCCACATCCTGAGAGTGTCGTCAGCACTGCCGCTAACAATCTGCTTCCCATTCGGGCTGTAGCTCGCGCTCAATACTTCACCCAAGTGACCTTTGAGAGTGAGCCTCTCCGCCCCAGTCGCGGCATCCCACATTTTGAGCGTGCCGTCAGCACTTCCGCTGACGATCCACTTCCCATCGGGGCTGAAGCTCACGCTACTCACGCCGCCGGAGTGCCCCGACAGAGTGAGTGTCGCGTGCCCCGTCGCGGCGTCCCATATCTTGAGTGTGTTATCAATGCTGCCGCTGACCAACTGAGTGCCATCCGGGCTGAAACTCACGCCATACACACCGCCTTCGTGTCCTTTGAGCGTGACACGAATCGGATTGATCCGATCGAGGTAGGCGTACTCCCATCCTCGGAATTCCGATTGAGTCTGCTCCAACCGCTGCAGTGAGAGTCTTTGATTGCCAATTTCCAGCGCATGGTTGGCTTCCGCGATCTGACTGGCGTAAAGCCGGGTCTTTGCCAGATGTTCGGCCTGCTTTGCGATTGCTTCTTGCCGGAATGCTTCGGTCCTTTGGCGTTGGGCCTCCTCCGCTTGTCGCCGTGACTCATCTGCGGCACTTCGGGCCTTTCGTTCCTCATCCTGAGCTTTGGTGGCGCTTTGAGTGGCGTCGTTGGTCGCTTTCACCAGCGCGATGTTCTTCTCATCGAGTTCCGAGTTCTTGCCGGTCACCACCACAAAGCCGATCGACAAGCCAACTGCGGCCATCAGGACAGCGGCGGTGACGGAACTCACCAGCGCGGGGTGGCGGCGGCTCCAGCGGCGGGCTCGGGCGAGGAGCGGTTCTTTCAAGGCTGAGACTGGTTCGTCGGCCAGCCAGGCTTCGAGGTCTTTGGCCATGTCTGCCGCCGTGACGTAGCGGTCGCGGATCGACTTTGACATCGCTTTGCGACAGATGGCGTCGAGTGCTTGCGGCGCTTGCGGGTTGAGGGTTCTCGCGCCGGGGATGTCTCCGGCGGTGACTCGCGTTAAGAGTTCGGCGATCGGAGCGCCCTTCAGCGGTGCGGCTCCGGTGAGGACGTGATAGAGCGTCGCTCCCAGCGCGTAGACGTCGGTCGCGGGGCCGAGTTGCTCCAGATGTCCGGCGGCCTGCTCGGGGCTCATGTAGGCCGGAGTGCCGATGACCGCTCCGGCCATTGTCGGAGCAGACTGACTGCCGGAAGTCGGCACGATCGGGAGTTCTCCATCCAGGCTGCGCGACTGCGGGTCGATCACTCCCTGCGCTTTGGCCAGGCCCCAGTCGACGACCAGTGTCTCGCCAAATTTGCCGAGCATGATGTTGCCCGGCTTGAGGTCTCGATGCAGGACTTTGCGGCTGTGGGCGTAGGCGATCGCATTACAGACGTCGATCAGCCGGTTGATCAGATCGCGAAAGGCGAGGTTGTTTTCATAACGCTCGCTCGGCGGCTTACTCGCGGCCTGCTGATAGAAGTCAGTGACGGCGTCCTGCAGGCTCTGACCTTTGATGAATCGCATCGCGTAGAAGGGGCGACCATCGGCGTAATGGCCCAGGCCATACACCGGCACGATGCCTGGATGCTCCAGCCCGCCGGTGACCTCCGCTTCGACCACGAACCGCGTTCGGGCGTCATGGTTGTGCGAGTGCTTCGGCAGGATCTCTTTGAAGGCGACCTCGCGATGTAATTCTTGATCCATCGCGACCAGCACCCGCCCCAGGCCTCCCTGAGCATGCGGCCGCAAAATGCGGAACCGCTGCTGAGGCTGCTCCGGCTGATCGAGCGTTGCTTGCGGGTAAGTTTCGAGCGCGTCGGCGTCGGGGCTGACTCCGTCACCGGGAGCTTCGTCGTTCGGCAGCGGGTCTTCCAATGGCGAGACGCTGGAACGTGTTCCGACCTCAAACCCCGAGCGTTGCGGCAACTGCTGAAGCGAGTGCTGCACGTCGTCATCGCCGAGTTGCTCTAACTTCGCGGCGGCTCCGCCATCGGAACTCAAGGCGGCCAGACTTTGCTGAGCGTCACCGCCATGCTGCTGCACATGCTCGTCAACGAGCGGTTCCAGCAACTGCCGCCTCGAAGCCGATAACACGCCTCGCTCGACGAGCAAGTCACCCAGCGTCTTTCCTTTGTCGAGCACCCAGGCCTGCATGGCTCCAATCAGCGCATCCCGCGTGATGAAGTCCATCTGCAGCGCCAGCAAACCGAACAGCAGGTTGCGATCAGACGGTCGTGACATCAGGCCCTCGGAAATACCAGGCGGAGTTGAAACCACAGCGGCGGACGACTTCGTGCAGGGTCATACATGCGTCCCGGACGTTGTTTCAATTCCGAGCGGCTCTCCTGGATGAGTGCGCCCAGCGGTATCGACTTCGCCCGAAATACCCTGCGCGGTTTCCAATGGGATGTCGGAGCACCAGATGTCTTCGTTGAACCCGCAGCCGGAGGCGCAGGCGTTTTCAGAGCGGGATGGCCGTTCGACACCTGCGCCTCCGGCTGCGGGTTAAACGAAGACATTGGGTGTGTTCTGTCTGTTGCCGGAACGGCGCGTTGCTTGTTCCGGCCTACTGCTCCTGGGTGATGACGCGGGACAGTTCGTCAATCAATGCCGGGGCCGGGCGGTCGAAGAAGACTCCGGAGGTGAGCTGCTCGTCGGAGTCGAAGCCGCGCAGGAAGTAGTAGAGGACTCCGCCGAACTGCTGTTCGAAGTCGAAGTCCGGAAGACGCTGCTGAAGAAACAGCCGCAGTGCGACGGCATACAGCGAGTACTGCAGGACGTAGTCGTGGTCCCGCATGGCAACGGCAATCGGTTCGCTGGAATAGTCCGCCACGCGCGGACCGAGGTGGTTGGTTTTGTAATCCAGAATGAACCAGCGGCCCTGCCATTCGAAGATCAGGTCGATGACTCCCGCCAGCAGGCCCTGCGCGCCGGGGATGGACATCCGCCGGATCCGGTCCGATGCGGACTGCATCAGCGGAAGCGGCGAAGACCGGAAGACCGCGGCCAGATCGTCGAGATGAAAGCCGGCTCCGCGCCGGCCCAGCCGCAACTGGAACGGCACCTCGCACACGGCGCGATCGTCGGGCAGGTCAATCAGCCGCCCGGAGAATTCCGGGCGCGAGCATGGAACTGTCAGCGTCCGGGTCAGGGCGTCGGTCAGGGGATCCAGCCAGATGGAATCCAGTTGAGTCCGGATCAGTCCGCGATTCAAGTCGCGTCGGAGGACATCGCGGATCAGTCCGGCGTCTGCCCGAACGCGGGACCGCTGATTCATCGCGCCTTCCAGAACTCGATGCACGAAGTCGCCCACGCCGGCTCCGCCAGGCATCGCGGCCAGCGGAATCAATGATTCCGGGAATTCAGAAGCACCGTCCGAAGCAGTGGCAGCAGACGACTGCTCGCGCTCTTTCGAGGGCGGCGTCCAGTCCAGCAGGCTGCGTGCGGGGGCTGGTGGTTTGCGCCGCGAGCGCGAGGCGGTTCCGGCTTCGGGAATGTCCGGCGGCGAGTCGGCTGGTTTCAGGGCAGGGCGGGGCAGGGCGGGACTTCCGGAAGCATTGATTTCAACCAGCGAATCCGAAACGCCTGTGTCGATCATCGCCACATCGGGCTTCCGCTCAGCGGACTGATCGTGGTCTTCAATGTCCTCAATGTCGCTTCGCGGGGACTCGATGGCCGAATGCGACAGTTGAGTGAAGCTGGTCTGAATCAAGGCGGGAAGATGCACGCGCTGGACTGGAATGCATTTGAGTTCCAGGGAAGTCGCGGCGGTGGAAACATAGCGTCGCGCAGGCGGTTGCGAGGCCAGTTCCCGCGCTCCCGTCACTTCAACGCGGGGAGCCGCCAGCGCTTCGGCCCAT
>Ga0172376_10004286_pt1 | contig 16374 bp, 11 predicted proteins | sample Lak35m_FD_121114 | JGI IMG/M metagenome (GOLD analysis project Ga0172376, IMG submission 121114) | Freshwater microbial communities from Kabuno Bay, South-Kivu, Congo - kab_092012_35m | ecosystem: Environmental > Aquatic > Freshwater > Lake | place: Democratic Republic of the Congo: South-Kivu... | reverse complement strand
CTCGACGAGCAGTGGTACCAGCCGCGCGGCGTCGCCGCGGTGATTGCGCCGTGGAACTTCCCTCTTGCGATTTGCTGCGGCATGACCGTCGCTGCGCTCGTGACTGGCAACACCGTGGTCGTCAAGCCCGCCGAGCAAACGCCGTCGATCGCGCGCACGATGTGCGAGATCCTCTGGCGCGCGGGCGCGCCGCGTGAGGTGCTGCATTTCGTCGCGGGCCCGGGCGAAACCGTGGGAGCGACGCTCGTCCGCGATCCGCGCGTCGCGCTCATTGCGTTCACGGGTTCGAAGGCCGTTGGCCTCGACATCGTGCAGGCGGCGGGCGTCGTCGCGCCGGGTCAGGAGTTCGTCAAGAAGGTTGTCTGTGAGATGGGCGGCAAGAACGCCGTCATCATCGACACGTCGGCCGACCTCGACGAGGCAGTGCTTGGCGTCCGTCAGAGCGCGTTCGGCTTCTGCGGGCAGAAGTGCTCGGCCGCGAGCCGCGCGATCGTCGTCGGCAGCGCGTACGAGCCATTCCTGCATCGCCTCGTCGGCGCGACGAAGGCGCTCGTCGTCGGTGATCCGACGAATCCCGGCACCGACATCGGTCCGGTGATCGACGAAGAGGCGGCCCGGAAAATCCGCTCGTACATCGAGATCGGCAAGAGCGAGGGCAAGCACGAACTCACACTCGATGTCCCTGCGGGCCTTGAGGCGAAAGTCGGCAAGCCGTACGTCGGGCCGACGATCTTCAGCGGCATCAAGCCCGATGCGCGCATCGCGCGCGAGGAAATCTTCGGACCGGTGCTCGCGGTGATTCCGGCGCGCGACTTCGACGAGGCGCTCGCCATCGCGAATGCACCTGAGTACAAGTTGACCGGCGGCGTCTACAGCCGCAAGCCCGCGCACCTTGCGCGCGCTCGGCGCGAGTTCCGCGTCGGCAATCTCTACCTCAACCGCGGCATCACCGGCGCGCTTGTCGGCCGTCAGCCGTTCGGTGGATTCGGCATGTCGGGTATCGGCTCGAAGGCCGGTGGTCGCGACTACCTGCTTCAGTTCGTCGAGCCACGCGCGGTGTGTGAGAACACGATGCGACGTGGTTTTGCGCCGGGCCTTGAGTAAGTACTGCGCGCAGACGCAACGCGCTGCGTGACTTCCATACGATTTTTCCGTGTGGAATTTTTGCCCGAAATCTCAGAGCGCCTGCAAACGTGATTTAGAACCGCGTGCATGCAGCGGATTCTCAGCTTTGCCCTCCGGGGGATCGACGCCCTTCCGGTCGAAATCGAGTGCGACGAAACGCAGTCGGACGGCGGTGCCACCGCCAGCGGTCCCGACGAGCGCTCGTCTTCGCCCGGTATGCCGATCATCGGCCTACCCGACGCGTCGGTGCGCGAATCGACGCATCGCGTGCGTGCGGCACTGCGCAACTGCGAGTTGCCCACACCACGCGGGAAGTGCACCATCAACCTCGCACCGGCCGATCTCCGCAAGGAGGGACCGGTCTATGACCTGCCGATCGCGATTGCGCTCCTTCGCATGCAGGGCGTGATCGACGACAGCGCCGATCCCCTGCTCGCGAAATTCGGGATCGCGGGCGAGCTCGCGCTCGACGGCGCGGTGCGTCCAATCCGCGGCGCGACGAGCTTCGCGGCCTTCGCGCGCGCGCAGGGCCTGCGCGGGGTCATCGTGCCGCTTGCGAATGCCCCAGAGGCAGCAGCCGTCGAGGGCCTCGAGGTGTACGGCGTCGGCGAACTTCGCGAGGCCCTTGGATTTGTGAATGGCCTCTACGATCTCCCAGCGGAGAAGCCGCCGGGCGCGTGCCCACCGCCCTTCGGTGCAGCGATCGACTTCGCCGATGTGCGCGGGCAGGAGGCCGCAAAACGCGCGCTTGCACTCGCGGCCGCGGGTGGACACAACGTCCTTCTCATCGGCCCAGCTGGCAGCGGCAAGACGATGATGGCGCGAGCGCTGCCCGCAATCCTGCCGCCGCTCTCGCCGGACGAGTCACTCGACGTCACGCGTATTTACTCGTCGGTGGGCGCGGTCCCGCGCGGGGCGGGCTTGATCCGGGAGCGACCCTTCCGCGCACCGCATCACACCGCCAGTTCCGCCGCGATCGTCGGGGGCGGCACAATCCCGCGGCCCGGTAAGGTCAGCCTCGCCCATCACGGCGTCCTCTTCCTCGACGAACTGCCCGAGTATCCGCGCGTCGCGCTCGAATCGCTCCGCGAACCGCTTGAGGACGGCTTCGTCACGATCGCTCGCGCACAGGGAACGATGCGGTTTCCCGCGCGAACGATGCTCGTCGCCGCAATGAATCCGTCGCACGCGGGCGGCTTCGCCTCGAGCCTCTCAGAGCGACGCGCGCAGGACAAGTACATCGGTCGGCTCTCCGGGCCTCTCCTCGACCGCATCGACCTGCATGTCGAGATCCGCGCCGTGCCGTTCGCAAGCCTCCAGTCTGCTCGGTCCGGCGCCTCGACCGCGGATCTGCGCGCGAAGGTGCTTGAGGCACGCGGACGCATGGAACTCCGGCAGGGACGCGATCGTCCAAACGCGCGGCTCGGCGGACGCGAACTCGATCGACATTGCCCGCTCGACGCGGGATCGCAACGTCTCCTCGAAGGCGCGATGCAGGATCTCGGGCTGTCCGCACGCGCGTACGACCGTATCCGGCGAGTCGCGCGCACGATTGCCGATCTCGATGCCCGCGACAAGGTCGCCGAGGAGCACGTGGCGGAGGCGATCCACTATCGCGTGCTCGACCGCATGCGCGGCATGCAGGGGGTCGCGTGAACTGGCTACGGCTTCTCACCGTGGCACGACGCGTGATCGCAGGATGCGTGATCGCAGGATGCGTGATCGCAGGATGCGTGATCGCAGGATGGGTGATCGCAGGATGGGCGCTTGCGAGATGGGCGCTTGCGAGATGGGCGCTTGCGAGGCAGGTCCGGACGTCAGACGCCGCCACGATCCTTGCGACGCACGCGCTTGAAGCCATTCGGCTTGCCGTCGTCATAGTCCCACACCGTCACCTCGATGGTCCGCTTGCCCCACTCGAGCGCCTCACGATGGGTCGCGAAGAGCACGTCAAGCCGCTGACCCTTGATCGCTCCGCCGGTATCCAACACGGGTACCACCGCACCGCCGTCGTAGCCAGGCACGCTCACAAGCGAACCAAGCGGGAGCACCTTGGGGTCGGCCGCCACCAGACAGCCGCCGTTCACTTGCACCGAGTACCCGCTCGCGGTGATGCCATCGGCGCTCGCACCGCAGCTTCGTTCGTCCGGGCTGTAGGCGGTCACGACCATCGACATGGTGCGAACCGCTCGCAGCGGACGTCCATCGAAGGTCCGGGGCGCGCCGACCGTGAATGTCGGGGCGGTGACCGACAGGTTCGAAGCCGAGCCAGAGTCGACCGCGAGGTCGCTTGCAGGGTGACGGTCCAGCAGCCGATCGAGGATACCCCGCGTCGACCATGTTGCGGTCACGTCGTCAGCGGCTACACGAGGACGGACCTCGGGACTCCGGACCACCGCCGCGGCGGCACCTGCCTCCTCGGCCGCGCGCTCAACGCGGGAGGAACTCTCCGCGGTTCGTCCCGTCGCAACCCCGAGGCCAACCAAGACAACCGCGACCAGCGAGGTCACCGCCAGCGCACGGGGTGTGACGATGCCATCGATCGCGGCCGAACGTTCTCGAACTCCCGACGAACCAAGCCACACCGCGTCGCGCGTGGATGCGCGCGCCGCCGATCGTGTTTGGTGCTGTGTGGGTCCCGCAGTCATCGATCGCTCCGCACGTGGCCCCCCCGCCGGTCTCGGTCCACTTCCGCTGCATCCCTGCCTGAGGCGGGGATCGATACGCAGGTTCGAACGCAGAGTTTGCTCCCGGCGTCGCACCAGCGCGAAACCGCGTCCCTCCGGTCGATCGTCTCCCATCGCCCCAGCATCCGTGCATTGAGGCGCGCTTCCGGGGCGCGCGCGCAAAGGATAGGCGATCCATCGTCGAGCGCCACGGCTCGCACCTGCCTTGCGCGACGGGAGAAGCCGCGTCGGGTCGGAAGACGTTCAGACTTCGCGGCGGATTCCGCAGTGTCCTGGTGCCGAGTTCGGGTTGCCGATGCACTCGGCAGATCCTGCGCCCTCGCGACGCGCGCGCCTCGGCGAACGTCGGCCTTCCCGGTCACGACCCTTCCACGCCTCGCGCGAACGCCTCGACCGGGGCGGAGACCCGACCCACCGCCGCTCGCGAGCCTGCGACTGCGGCCGGGCGAGTCATCTCACCGTCACCGTGGGTGCCAGCGAAGCTTGGTTCGCGGGGATGAAGCTCGTCGACGCGGAGGCATTCCGCACGGGGACTTGCTACGGTGGCGAGGCGTTGGACTGGTCGCCGATCAACCTCGCCGCCATCGCGGTCATCGGCCTCATCGGCGGCACCCTCGGCGGCCTTCTCGGTCTCGGCGGTTCGATCTTCATCATCCCGACCGTCACCATCCTCTTCGGTCCCCAGTACCACCTCTATCAGGCGGCGGCGCTCATCACGAACGTCTTCGTGGCCGCCGCCGCAACCCGCAAGCACCGCGGTCGCGGCACGATCCGTCGGGATGTCGTGTCGGTCATGTCGGTCGCGGGCGGCTGTGCCGCGCTCATCGGCGTCACGACGAGCAACACGATCCCGGCGGGCTGGCTGTACATCCTCTTCGGCGGCTTCGTCTGCTACGCCTCCGCGGCAGAACTGATCTCTCTTGCGCGTCGCAAGCCCGACGCAGCGGAGCAGCCGGTCGGCGAAACGCGTTGGATGCTCGCGATCTGCGCGGGTGGGATCGGCGGCTTCCTGTCGGGGCTGCTTGGGATCGGTGGCGGCGCCATCATGGTGCCGATCCTGCGGAAGTTCGGAAAGCTCCCGCTCAAGCAAGCGGTCGCCTCGTCTACCTGCGCGATGATCCCGATCTGCATCATCGGGGCCGCCTGTAAGAACACGAGCATTTCAGCGCTCGCCGCCGAGGGCAAGACCACGGCGACGGTCTCCGATGCCCTCAGCCTCGCCGGAGTGCTTTCGCCGATGGCCATCGTGGGTGCCACGCTTGGCGCCGTACTCGTCTACCGGCTGCCTGCGGCACTGATCCGCGGCATCCTCTCCGTGCTCCTCGCCTACGTCGGAGTCCGCATGATCATGTCCGGACTTGCGGTCTGACGCCTGTCACGGCGCGCGGCCTCAGGCATTCGATCACGGCCCGGACCGTCGCGCACCCCCGCAAAGGAACGCGCGGCGCCCGCTGGGGCGCCGCACGTTTGGTTGGGTTGGTTGTACGGCCGAGTTCAGCGGCCGAAGCAGCCGGTGGTGCCCTTCGGAACCCACTGGCCGAAGACCGCCGTCGCTTGCTGCCTGCTGTTCGTGTAGATCGTGAATGGCACGTAGTGCACGCCCAGGGTACCGGTCATGGGGGTCACCTTCAGTCGAACGTGCGTCACGCTTCCCTCGCGCTCGCTGCTCACGAACTCGACGCGCGCGGCGCTCGAGGAACTGGCCGCCGTGATGACGCGCTCGTTCTCGGGGAGGTCGCCGATGTCGACGACGAACTCGTGACTGGTGCCTTCCTCGACACGTCCGAAGGCGTGGCGGTAGTCGGTCAGTCGGAGCGACGGACGCGGAAGTGTCGACGGGTGACGCACGAACAGATCGACAAGTGGCGAGTCCTCGCGGTCGGTCTCGATGACCCAGTAGCGCGGCGCGTTTCCGTCGGGGAAGTCGCGGGCGAAGTCCCAATCGACGAGGTACTGGTTGCGCGGCTCGTCCTTCTCGGGGTCGAAGCCAACGAGATTCGGCTTCTTGCCACCCACCGAGCAGATCTTGAAGGGCTTCTTGTCGATCGACTCGACGACGATGCGCCCGGACTGCGGCTGACCATCGACGGCGTTGAGATAGGACGGGCTCACACGCACGGGAAGCGAGACCTCGTTCACGAGGCCGAGCTTCACGACCTCGGTGTATCCATCGATGAGGATCTTGATCTCCGCGCGCTTCGTGCCCGGCGCAGATTGAGCGGTCATGGCCGACTTCAGTTCGATGAAGCCACCGACGGGGATCTTCTGGCCGGCGATGTCGTTGATCGTGGTGCACTTGCAGCCGGGCTGAACCGTGAGCACCTCGAGCTCACGCTGGCCCGTGTTGATCAACCGAACCACACCTTCCGCGACCTTTCCAGGTGCGATGATGCCGAAGTCGAGGACGGGCGGATCAAGGCGCATGGGCGGCGGACCATCGACCGTCTCGACTTCCTCCTCGGCTGCGACCGCGGGAGGCGTGGCCGGAGCGCTTGGCGCCTGCGGCGCGGCCTCCGCGGGCGCGGGGGGCGATGTGGTTGCATCGGCAGCGGGTGCAGGAGCGGCGGCAGGAGCCGGAGCCGTGGCGGGCGCGTTCGCCTGCGGTGCTTCCGACGGGGCCCGATCGCATGCCGGCGCCAGCATGAGGAGCGCCGCGCCGAGCGGCAGGAGGCGCGGAAGAACGCGGAACTTCGACGAGTCGGTCATAGGAATCCCTGGGTTCGAAATCTCACGCACCGTGCGGTCAGTTGTCTCGTTCGGAGGCGCTGGTCCGCCCGGTGCGCGGGCGGGCAGGATAGCTCACCCTGCCCGGTCCATTTGCGCCTTGTCCATCGCGCCCGGCTCTGGACCTCAAGGCCCGTCCCTCGCTTCCTCCGAGTCCCGGCGGGACCCTTCGAAGAAGCGGAGCGGTGCCATTACCCCCAGTGCGTGCCCACGTTGCGACGTCCACCTCTACCCCAGAGGCAAGTTGGCGGGGAAACCCGGCTCCCTGAAGGACGGTCGTACCCGATAGGGAATCCCCCGACGGCTTGGCAAACCCGCGCCCCCTCGTCGAAGGCCCCCTTCGCTCCCTGACTCGATCCGCCCCGCCCCCTCCGAACGGGCCCCGGAGCGCGATCGAGGCGGTCGGGAGGCGTTCAGGACACGATAGGAGGACCTGAGAGGCCTGCGCGAAACAGGCAGAAACGGTGGTCTGGAGCAATCAGGAGAACGATTCCAAGAAAAATCCCCTCGGTCGTTTGCATACCCCGGATTTGGGTGCACTATGTTGTTGAGTTGAGTCGCAAGACTCCTCCTCAAGAGCCCTTTTCCCTCCCTCCGCCCCCGACTTCGGTCGGGGGTCTTTTCGTTTTAGGGCGCTCGCAACTGGCGGGCAGCCGAGGCTGCGCCTCGGGATCCCCGCCTTTGCTCGCTCTGGCCCGAGCCGCGCCAACTGGATGAGCGCTCGCAACTGGCGGGCAGCCGAGGCTGCGCCTCGGGATCGGTGCCTCCGACGGCTCCCGCGCGCTACCGAATCGGCAAGCCCTGTCGCAACCCCCGTTCAAACTGAGACTTCCGTCCGAGGAGGCGATTGTGGTAGGCTCCGAAACCCCCTGCATCGGGGGCCCAAGAGGATTTTCCACGTGAACAGCACCGAACTCACCCCCGGCATGGCCATCAAGATGGATGGCAAGCTCTTCCTGATCACCGAGACCGAGCACCGCACGCCGGGCAACCTGCGGGCCTTCGTTCAGATCAAGATCCGCGACCTCAAGTCCGGCTCGTTGATTGAAAAGCGTCTCCGCTCTGGCGAGGACGTCGAGCAGGTCGACCTCGACCGCCGCACGATGGAGTACCTCTACGACCAGAACGGCAAGTCGGTCTTCATGGACCTCGAGAGCTACGACCAGGTCGAACTCTCGAAGGAGGTCGTCGGCGACCTCGCGCTCTACGTCCTCCCGAACACGCAGATGATCGTGCTCTGGTGCGATGGCAAGCCGATCTCCGTCGAACTGCCGCTCACGGTCACGCTCGAGATCACCGACACCCCGCCGGGCATCAAGGGTGCAACCGCGACCAACCAGCTGAAGGAAGCGACCTGCGAGACCGGTCTCAAGACGCGCGTCCCACCGTTCATCACCATCGGCGAGAAGGTCATCATCTCGACCGCCGACGGCTCGTACCGCAGCCGCGCGTGAATCCCCGCCGCCGCGGGACAACCGCTCGATCGAACTCCACACCACGCAGGTCACGCCTGCGCGGTGTTCGTTTCCGGAGGCCGCGACATCGCGCCCCCGGCACGCTCGGTCAGAAGCGACACCACGACGAGCGTGAGAAACCCGAGCGGCACGGTCACGATCGCCGGCTGGCTGAAGGGCACGATCGCGGAGGACGCCGCATCGGCCGCGGTCATCCCGAACACCTTCTCGAGCGTGTCCGCGGAGCCGAGGATCCACCCGAGACTTCCGACAAGTCCCACCGTCATCGCCGCGATGATCCCCTGCTTCGTTGTGCGCTTCCAGAAGAGCAACATCACCAGCGATGGGAGGTTCGCGCTTGCCGCGATGTTGAACGCCCAACCGACGAGGAACGTCACGTTCATCTTCTCAAACAGGATCCCGAGCACGACGGCACCAAGCCCGAGCGCGATCGATGCGATCTTCGCAGCGCGCACCTGCCCGCGGTCGTCGAGCTTCATCCGAAGCACGTCCTTCATCAGGTCATGCGCAACCGCACCCGCGCCTGCGAGAATGAGGCCGCTCACCGTACCGAGCACCGTGGTGAACGCCACCGCGCTGATCACCGCGAACAGCCCATCTCCGAACGTGCGCGCAAGGAGCGGTGCCGACATGTTCGAGTCGGTCGGATCAAGCGCACCGCTCGTCATCGCACCGATGCCGAGGTAGAGCGTCAGGACGTAGAACGCGCCGATCGCGCCAATGCCGACGACGGTGCTCTTCCGCGCCGCGGCTGCGTCCTTCACGGTGTAGTAGCGGATGAGGATGTGTGGAAGGCTCGCCGTGCCGAGGAAGAGCGCGAGCATGAGCGACAGGAAGTCGAGCTTCGCCGCGAGGCGATCATCGCGTACACCCTTGAAGGTGGGATTGGCGCCGGGGAGGAGGAGATCCGCACCCTGTCGCTCGACCGGCGTGAACGTGGTCGTCCCCGTCGACGCGTCGACCGACTTTCGCCACGTGGTCACGGACGATCCCGCGAAGGTCTCGAGGTACGAGACCGGTCCGAGCGGGCCCGTCGCCACGCCCCCACCCGGCAGCGCGGCGACGCTGCCGAATCCGACACCGTGCTCCGTGCGCAGGCGCGTGTCGAGTTCGTTGTCCTCGGCAAGCGGAGCACCGTTCACAAGCACTCCCGATGGGGTTCTCTGGATCGTCTGCACCGCACCTGCCGGAATGGGCTTCGTTGGCAGCGCGAATCCCCTGTCGAGGAGCAGCGCCACCACGAACGCGCAGACGATGACGAGGAGCGTCCCCTTGATGAACTGCACCCACGTCGTGCTCACCATGCCCGCGGTCGCGACGATCGCGGTCACTGCGACGCCCACCATCGCCACACCGGCCCAGTGAGGAAGACCGAGCAGCGGCTTCACGAGCGCACCCGCGCCGACCATCTGCGGGATCAGGTAGAAGAGCGAGATCACGAGCGTCGCGATGGCCGCGACGCACTTCAGGCCGCGCGATTGGAATCGCGCATCGAGCGCGTCCGCCAGCGTGTACTTCCCGAGGCGCTTGATCGGCTCCGCGATCACGAAGAGCGCCACGATCCAGCCGGCGAGGTATCCGATCGAGTACAGGAACCCGTCGTACCCGAAGAAGGCGATCATCCCGCAGATCCCGAGGAAGCTCGCCGCCGAGAGGTAGTCGCCCGCGAAGGCGATCCCGTTGACGAACCAGCCCACCTGTCCGTGCGCCGCGAAGTATCCGCCGGCGCTCCTCGCCCGCGCTCCGAGCCAGAAACTCAGCGCGAGCACCGCGCCCACGAAGGCGGCGAACACCGCGACCGCGAGCGTGCTCGTCTCGTAGATCATGTCTCGGCTCCGATCACCGTGGGTCTCCGTTCCGCTGCGGGCCTCCGCTCACTTCTCGCCTTCCGCATCGCGCGCGAGCAGCGCGTACAGCACCGCGAGGACGAACGCTCCGATGATCAGGCCGAACCCCCCGACGACGCCCCACGAGAGGCCGGCGACGGCCTCGCCGGCAAGTCCGCCCTTCGCCGCACCGCCCTCGAAGGTCCCGAATGCCGCCGCGAGGACGAAGATCGCGTAGCCGACGCAGTAGAGCGCGAAGAGCGACAGTCCGAGGCGGTTCACACGCGGCCGCGGCACCAAACTCACTGGCCGTCCCCCGTCGACGCCGATTCCGACGTGGCTGGGTCTTCGGAATCAGGCGCGTACCTTGCAAGCGCGCGCTTCGCGATCTGCCCGATGACCGCGACGACGATCACCGCCGATGCGATGCCGGCGATCGTCACCCAGAGCGGCTGCTGCTCGAAGACATCCTTGATGTTCTGGGCGCCGGTGCCCGCCGCTCCAGTTGCGAGGAAACAGACCACCGCCGTCCGGGGAAGCATGCCGATCGGCGTCGCGACCATCGCCAGCCAGAACGGCACGCGCGTCGCACCGAGCGCGTAGTTGGTCATCGCGAAGGGTGAACTAGGCGGAAGCCGCAGCAGCGTGACGACGAGGAATGTGCGCCCGAGCGACCCGCGCGCGAGCGCGTCTCGGATCACGCGCCCCTTCGGGTGGCGGTCGATCCACCGATCGACGCTGTCGCCCGTCACTGTGCGCGCGAAGAGATATCCAATCGCAGCGCCACCAGTGAAGCCGATGATCGAACCGATCAGACCCCACTGCATGCCGAAGACCCAGCCACCGAGAAACGCCTGCGAGTAGGTCGGCAGCAGTCCGAGGCCCGCACTGATCGCGAAGACCGCGACATACGCCCAGAAACCGTGTTCGAGGTCCTTCTGCAGGTACGCCGCGATGTCCTGCAGGTCGTAGAGGATGTAGAGGCCCGCCAGCGGTGGCACCAGGATCCACAGGACGCCCAGCATGCCGCTCGCGAGAAGCTGTTGGTCGCGCCCGGTGGGAGTCGGGGATGGCTGACCGCCGAGGGCGGGGGTTTCGGACATGGGGGAAAGGTACCGAGAATCCGCCGCCTGCCGCGACCGGAAGGCCGCCGGGAAGCCGGGATCCCACCATGAAGCGCGCGCGGGTTGTGGATGCCGGGGTCGAAAATTGCCGATGACCCCCCGCCTCTCCTTGAGGCTGGAGCCATCGCATGCGCCCCTTCACCACGCTCGCCGCACTCTCGGTCGCCTCGGTCGTCGCCCTCTCGGGCGTCGGCTGCACCACCCGTTCGCAGATCTTCGACGGCTACTCAGAAGACCAACTCTGGACCGCGATGGTCGCGACCGCCCGAAGCCCCGTCTACGACGACTGGAAGGTCTCGGACAACGAGGTCTACATCGACGAGGACGCGCGCCGCATCGAGATCTTCCGCGTGCTGAGGCGCACGTTCGTGTCGCCGTACAGCGATCCACGGCGCGAGAGCGAGGAATGGAAGCTCCAGATCGTTCTCGCACGCGACGAGGAACTTGGCCAACCGCTGGTCGACTTTACGGCGCGGCAGATGGACGTCCCCGCGCACGTCTGGGACGAAGCCGATCGCTACTTCATGCAGGTGCGAACCCTGCTCGGACCGGTGAAGCCACCGACGACCGAGCCGGCAGCCGCCGAGCCGACGCCGATGCCGCCGCCGCTGGATGAGGAGAAGAGCGACGCAACGCCCGCGGAAGCCACGGAACCTGCAGTCGCGCCCGGAGCGGAGCAGCCGCTTGCAGAGCCGACCACCCCGCCGGCAGCCGCTCCCGAACCGCTGCCTGAGCGCGGATGAACGCGCGTCGCCGGTCGCAACCCGGCACCGACGACATCCCCCGCAATCAACACCGAACAACAACGCCGCGACGCACTCCACGCGTCGCGGCGTTTCGGTTTCCGAACCACGCGATCACGCGAGGTTCGTGTAGACCTTCTGCACGTCGTCGTGATCCTCGAGCGCGTCGATGATCTTCTCGACCTCCGCGAGCGTCGCCGCGTCGGCCTCGACCGTCTGCATCGGAATCCACACGATCTCGGCGCTGTCGACCGACATACCCGCCGCCTCGATAGCGGTCCGAAGGGCGATGAGATTGTTGGGCGGACCGAGCACCTGGAATGTCTCGCCGTCGCCGCGGATGTCCTCGACACCCGCGTCGAGGCACGCCTCCATCAAGCGCTCCTCGCTTCCGCCCTCCACGATGATCTGCGCCTTCTGTGAGAAGCCAAACGCGACCGAACCGGGAACGCCAATCTTGCCGCCGTTCTTATCGAAGATGACACGGATGTCGGCGGCCGCCTTGTTCGCATTCGAGATGAGGCACTCGACGATCACCGCCACGCCCCCGGGCGCATAGCCCTCGTAGCGCGCGGGCTCGTAGTGTTCGGCCGAACCCTCGCCGGTCCCCTTCTTGATGGCCTTCTCGATCGTGTCCCGCGGCATATTGGCCGCGCGTGCAAGATCGACCGCGATCCGCAGCGACGGATTGAACTGCGGATCGCCACCGCCGAGCCGCGCCGCGACGATGATCGCGCGCGAGCACTTGCTCCAGATCTTGCCGCGCTTCTTGTCGACGGCGGCCTTGCGGTGCTTGATGTTCTTCCAGGCGCTATGTCCAGCCATGAGATTCGCTCGACTCCGTCAAGGAGGCTCCGGGGTGCAGAGGATAGCGCGAAACACCCGAGGCCCCGCACCCGCCAACCATCCGACCAACCAACCCGCCAACCGTCCCCTGACCATGATTCACAACACCGGTGACGACGCACGGATCACGGGCGGTCACCGCGACGCCGCGTCGAGTTCGACGGGTCGGACCGAGGGGGCCTCGCCGCGCGCGACCTCCTCGAGTTTGCGCTCGGCACGGTCGACGATGCGCCCGTAGAGCCGGCGGATCAGCCGGGCGGGCTCGAGGAGCAGAAGACCGAACTCACCGCGCTGGAATGCATCGATGTTGCGCGCGATCTCCTGCGGCGGATAGCGAAGCCGCGCGACCTGTTCAACCTGTTGCCAGCAGCGGATCGCGCCCTTCTGGTCGCCATCTTGCCAGAGCGCGTCGCCGAGATGATCGAGCGTCTCGAGCGAGGGATCCTCGGGCCGGTTGCGCAGCGCCTGCCGGAACAGCGTGATCGCGCCCGGTCCCTCGGACGTGTCGCGCAACCAGCCCTGGCGGTAGCGCAGCACGCCGACGGTGTCGAGGATCGAGGAGTTGTCGGGAGAGAGGCGCAGCGCGGTCGCCGCGAGCTCGATCACCGCGGGATCGACACCACCTCGGTCGATCGCGATGAACGCGAGGTTGTTGTAGGCCTCCGCGGGCGGCGAGGAGAGGCGCAGCGCGGCCTCCAGCAGATTTCGACAACCCGCGTCGTCGCCGAGCAACGCATGCGCATCCGACGCGCGCACAAGCATGCGCCCGACGTCGATCGCGGAGCCTTCGGCCGCGTCGCCCGATGATGCGTCGCTGCGATCCGTCTCGCGCGCAAAGACGGAGATGCCCTCCGCGGCGAGGTCGACCACGAGCGCGCGCGTCCGCTCGGAACCGCCGCCTGCAGAGGCAAGCAGCGCGACCGCAGTGCGCGCGATGCGCCGACGCGCCAGAGGCTCGGCCCGCGCGTCGCGCGCGATCGCATCGGCGAGGAGCGCTGCAGGCAGCGGATCGTCGTCAATCCGCCGCAGCGTGTCGAGGAGTTCGAGACATCCGCCGACATCCTGCGCTCCCAGCGGACGCGATCGCTCGATCAGCCGGGTCGTGAGACAAACGAGCGTCGGTTCATCCGCGCGCGTCGCGATCGCAAGGCGCATCGCCGCGAGCATGTCGGCGCTGGTCGCGCGACCAAGCCGAGGCAGCAGCGCCTCGGCGAAGCCCGACATCGCACGAGCACGCGCCGGTTCGCGACGCGCGACGTCGGATGCCGCCGCGAGCAGCACCCCAACGGCGCGTGAGTTCCCCTCCACGGAGTCGTTCTTCGCACATCGCTCGACGATGGAAGCGGCTTCGTCGATGCGTCCGGCGGCGACGAGGGTGCGCGCGAGCGCCGCCTGCGCATCCACGGTCTGCGGACGCGACCGGACCGCGGCGATTGCGGCCTCGGCCCGGAGCGCCTCGTCGGCGAGAACCCTCGCGTCGAAGCGCGCCGACCATCCGGTTGCGGGAAGAACAGTGGGCCGCTCGGTGGTGCCCTGACCGAGTTCGAGGAAGAGCCGCAACTTGCGCCGGGCGGGGATCGATGGTGTCGAGCCAGCGGCCGCGATCGCCCACCGGGCGAGACCGATGGCCTCCGTCGGCGTACCCGTCCGCTGCGCGATCTGATCAAGCGCGCCTCCAAAGGGGTCCAGCGCATCGGACAAGGCGAGGCACTCGTCTGCGACCGGAAGCCGCGTCGCAAGCAGAGTGCGTCCACGCGACGCCAGTTGCTGGGCCAGTGTGGCGGCCGCGTCGTTCGCCGATGACTCGGCGCCCACGGCGGCAGCACGCTCCGTTGCGCGCGTCTCGTCGCCGACGAGGGTCCACGCGCGGGCAAGTGTGGGAGCCAGCGTGGCGGCGCCAGACTGCGCGACTTCGTCGACCTCGGAGAGGATCGTGACGTCCCCGAGTTCCGCTGCTGCGAGCGCCGACGCCACGAGCACGGGCAACGCAGCCGAGTCGCGACCGCGCGCGGATTCCGCCACGAGGAGAGCGTCCTCCGCGAAACCGAGCCGCGCAAGCACGCGGCTTCGCAGCGGATCGGATGCATTCGTTCGGCCGTCAGCGTCGAGCGCGGCGAGCAGCGCATCTGGATCCGCCGGAGCGCACATGTACGCGCGCGCCACCGGATCGAGTTCGTTCGGTGCGGCGAGTACGAGATCGCACGCGAGCGATGCGGCGCGGCGCGGATCGGAGTACGCCACAGACCGCAGGACTGCGCGGAGCGCCATGGGATCGAGTGCAGGACGGCCAACCAGCGCGCGCGCCTCCGCCGCCAGAGCCTCCTGCGCCGATCGCGCAGCACTTGCGCCATCGAAGCGCGACGCCCGCGCGGCGATCACGAGTGCACGCGCCAGGCGAATGCGGTCATCGCCCTCGCCCGCGAGCTCGTTCCGCGTGACCTCGTCGCAACCGGTTCGCGAGCACGCATTCGCCAACCCGAGCAGACGATCGAGCAGCACCGGGTCGGACGGGTTCGCCCGGAACTCGGATGCCACCCGGCGCATCCGCTCGTCGGTGCGACCAGTCCGCGTCGCGAGCACGTCGTGCCGGAGCGCCGCAAGCATCGCCACCTCATCCGGACGTACGCGCGATTGCGCGTCCTCGCGCACTCCGACCATCTCGGAGGCCGAGCCGGCATCGATCGGACCGTCCGCATCGGCGACGGCGCGCGGATCCACCTGTTCGAGACGCTCGAGTACCCGAACAGACTCATCCACTCGACCAAGCGTCGCGAGAGTGTCAGCGCGCAGCAGCGCCAGCCGTCGAAGCGCGGGTTCGTCGCCGATCCTCTGCCTTGCGGCGGAATCGAGCGCGACAAACGCGACCTCCGCATGGCCGAGCCTCAGTGCACAGCACGCGGCGACTTCCTCGAGCTCCCCCGGCTCCGTCGGCAGCGGGATCGACGCGCCGCGTGCCGGAATGGCGTCGGGCCCGAGGAAGTGCGCGAGGTATCCAAGCGCCTCGGCGCTTCGACCCGCCTGCGCCGCATCGAGTCCGCGAAACGCCAATCCGATCGCGTTTGCGGGCGCGAGGCTCACGATGGCGCCGAGTGTGGCGCGCACCGCCGCGCGATCGCCGAGCGAGAGCTGCGCAAGCAACTGGAGTTCAAGCGGCTCGATGCGGGAGGGCGCAAGGCGCTGCGCCTCGTCGGCCAGTTCGAGCGTCCCCACCGCGTCGCCGCGCCGAAGCGACTCCGCTGCGCGCCCGAGCAGCGTAGAAAGCTCCGCCGACATCGGCGCCAAGGGCTCCGCCGACGGCAAGGGCGCGCGAAGCGACGAGATGCCGGCCTGCAGTACGGCTGGCGACGTGCTTCGCGGCTCGATCGGAAACGTCCCGATGCGCAGCGGAAGCCACGATTCGCCGACGGAGGGCCGTGCGAACTCACCAACCGACGCTGCACCGACTTCACCCGTCCGCTGCGTGCACGAGGGCACCGAGAGCAGCGCCATCGTGACGAATCCCGCCAGCGCCACCGACGACATGGTCGTGCATGCGATGCCCGAGCGAATGATGCCGAAGCGAGCGAGACGCAAGAGGACCGAACCAACTCGATTCCGTGATCGATGGCGTCGGAGACCACAGGGGACCGATGCCACGCGCACCGTCACCGGCGCCGCCCGCGAGCTGCCGGCTTCGCCCGCGACGCGCCCTTCGACGTCCGCGCGTTCTTCGAAGCGGGCTTGCTCTTGGCCGAGTTCTTGGCCGCATTCTTGGCTGCATTCTTGGCCGCATTCTTGGCCGAGTTCTTGGCCGCATTTTTGGCCGAGTTCTTGGTCGAGCCTTT
>Ga0172376_10004282_pt1 | contig 16385 bp, 13 predicted proteins | sample Lak35m_FD_121114 | JGI IMG/M metagenome (GOLD analysis project Ga0172376, IMG submission 121114) | Freshwater microbial communities from Kabuno Bay, South-Kivu, Congo - kab_092012_35m | ecosystem: Environmental > Aquatic > Freshwater > Lake | place: Democratic Republic of the Congo: South-Kivu... | reverse complement strand
GATCAAGGATCTGGGAAGCGATCTGGCGGGCGGTGTTGATCGGGATCGCGAAGCTCAGGCCGGCTCCCGGCGCCTGCCGGATCGCGGTGTTGATGCCGATCACCTCACCGCGGTCGTTGATCAGCGGGCCGCCGCTGTTGCCGGGGTTCACGGCGGCGTCGGTCTGGATGTAGGGCACCCGCTGCCCTTCGCCGAGGGCGTTGGTGCGCTCGATGGCGCTGATGATCCCTGCTGTCACGGTGTTGTCGAGGCCGAGGGGGTTGCCGATCGCGATCGCCCACTCCCCGGGCTTCACCTTGGCGGAATCGCCCAGCGGAGCCACCGGCAGCCGGGAGGCGACCAGCTTCACCACCGCCACATCGGTGAGGGGATCACCACCGAGCACCTTGCCCACGAAGCTGCGGCCATCGGGAAGGGTCACCCGCACCTCGCTGGAGCCCTCCACCACATGGGCATTGGTGAGCACCACACCATCGGAGCGGGTGATGAAGCCCGAGCCCTGCCCTTGGCGCTGCTGGATCGCCGGACCGCCTCCGAGGATGCCGCCGAGGGGATTGACCGTGCGCTTCACCGTATCGATCCGCACCACCGCCGGTCCCACCTTCTCCACCGCCTCCACGATCACGTTGCCGGCGGGCTTGAACGGCACGGCGGGCGGAGCGTCGCTGATCCGCGCCTTCTCCGCCGGCTGCGTGCCGCCGGGAAGCCGCAGCATTCCGGCACACCCCGCCAGCAGCAGGGGAAGCATCAGGCTGCCGAACAGCGGGAGCGCACGCGGGGGCATCAGGGTGGCGAAAGCGAGATCAGGCTGTATTTAAGACGGGCCGGAGCTCAGACGCTGCCTATGATCGCGACCCGCGGGGGAGTGCAGAGAGTGGGTCTGGAGGGGTCCGGCGAACTGCGATCGGTCGGTGCCTCCGAGCAGGCGGGTGAAACGCTCTGGCAGCAGGTGCAGCAGGCGCTACAGCCGAATCTGAGCCGGCCCACCTTCGAGACCTGGATCCGTCCGGCCCGTTTTCTCTCGTTCTGCGCCGGGGAATTGCGCCTCGAGGCCCCGAACGCCTTCACCTGCAGCTGGTTGCGCAAGAACTACCAGAGCCAGATCGCCGCCGTGGCCAGCGAGATCGCCGGCTCCAGCGTGACGGTGGAGGTGGTGGCCGCCAGCGGTAGCGCCGATCCGGAGGCTCCCGATGGAGCAACTCCTCCGGGGCAAAGTCCTCTCCCCGCCAGCGGCGACGTTCTGCAGGCCGCAGCCGCTGCGGCAGACATGGCGCCAGGCTCCCGCTCCTCGCCCGCAGGGCCCGGAAGGCTGCAGGAAGGGCCGGCCCAGCAGGCCATGGGGGCAGGGACCGCGCCCCAGGCAGCTGCAGGCGGAATCCCTCTGGCTGGCCTCAACAGCCGCTACAGCTTCAGCCGCTTCGTGGTGGGCCCCAACAGCCGCATGGCGCATGCCGCTGCACTGGCGGTGGCCGAGGCGCCGGGCAGGGAATTCAATCCGCTCTTCATCTGCGGCGGTGTGGGTCTCGGCAAGACCCATCTGATGCAGGCGATCGGTCACTACCGCCTGGAGATCGACCCGCTGGCGCGCGTGTTCTACGTGAGCACTGAAACCTTCACCAACGATCTGATCCAGGCGATCCGCAAGGACGGCATGCAGGCCTTCCGCGATCGCTATCGGGCGGCCGATCTGATCCTGGTGGATGACATCCAGTTCATCGAGGGCAAGGAGTACACGCAGGAGGAATTCTTTCACACCTTCAACGCCCTGCACGAGGCCGGCCGCCAGATCGTGATCGCCTCCGATCGGCCTCCCAGTCAGATCCCACGGCTGCAGGAGCGGCTGATCTCTCGCTTCTCGATGGGCCTGATCGCCGACATCCAGGTGCCGGATCTGGAAACCCGCATGGCGATCCTGCAGAAGAAGGCGGAAGGAGAGGAGATGAGCCTGCCGCGCGATCTGATCCAGTACATCGCCGGCCGCTTCACCTCCAACATCCGCGAGCTCGAGGGGGCCCTCACCCGGGCCGTGGCCTTCGCCTCGATCACCGGCCTGCCGATGACGGTGGAATCGGTGGCGCCGATGCTCGATCCGGTGGGCCACGACGTGGAGGTGACCCCCAGGCAGGTGCTCGAGAAGGTCTCCGAGGTGTTCGGGGTGGCGATCGAGGAGATGAAGAGCCCAAGCCGGCGTCGTAGCGTGAGCCAAGCGCGGCAGGTGGGCATGTTTCTGATGCGTCAGAGCACCACCCTCTCGCTCCCCCGCATCGGCGAGGCCTTCGGCGGCAAGGACCATTCCACCGTGATGTACGCGATCGAGCAGGTGGGAAAGAAGCTCAGCTCCGATCCCACCACCGCCCGCCAGGTGCAGCAGGTGCGCGATCTGCTCCAGATCGACTCGAGGAAGCGGCGATGATCAGGCCACCGATCGCCGGCGAGTGGGGAATGGGCATGGAGAGGCCGGAATCCTCTGCATCAGAAGGGTTGCAGGCATCCGTCGAGCGCCCGCTGAAACGCATTTTACTGGTGATGATGCAGCCCCCAGGCAGCAGCGGTGTGCAGGGACTGATCTACAATAAGATCCTCCCTTTTCTTGAACTCGAAGGCTGGGAGTTTCATTTCGCCGGACCATCACCAGCCCTTGCCTCGGTGATGACAGAGGTGGTTGAGTGTCCCTCCTGCAGGCTGCACTATACGCGCAACATATCCTGGTCGCATCGATTTTCAGTTCTAAAGAATCGCCAACGCCGCAACTCGCTTCGCTATCTCTTCTTCGGCAGCCTTCAGTTCCTGAGTCGGATCTTCGAAAAACTGGTTGGCCACGATTCGCGAGCCTACCTGCTGGCAGGAATCGATCAGGTGGTCACAGCGGCCGAAGCGCGCTGGAATTATGATCTGATTGCAGGCAAAAGCCCAGACTTCCTGATCCTGGAGGCGGTCTCCCAGATCACTCAGAGGCTTGGCAAGCCGCTTGTTGCCATGGTAGTCGATCCCCACGGCAGAAGGGATGGCGATCTGTTCACCCCCTATCAGGAAGCGGAGCAGCGACAGATTCTGGCGCAGTGTTGTGGGGCGATGTTCATGTCGCCGCTCACCCTCAAGCGCTATGTCGACTCCGGCATGGTGAGCGCCGCCAAGGCCTATGCCTTCACCGACAGCTTTCCGAGTTCCGCCTCTCTCTACCGAGCGGGCATCAGCTCACTGCAGACTCCAGATCTGCTGAGCAGAGCAGGGTCCGCTGAAGTCAGAGCCGACAACGAGGCCAGGCCAGTTGCCATGCAGTTGGTGCATCTCGGCATGCTTCCCGAGTGGAGGCCGATCGATGCGCTGCTGGAGGCCGTGGAAACCCTGACGGCGCCGATCTGGATCGACATCTTCGGCTATCTCTATCCCGCTGCTCAGCAGCGCATCCTCGCCAGTGCAAAGCTGCGCCGTCAGGTGCGTTGTCATACGCCAGTTCCCTATGGAAACTCCCACCTCATTGCAGAAGACTCGGATGCTCTTCTGGTTGTGATTGGCCCTCGCCACCTTGACAACCAGCCTTCCAAGTTTTTTGAATACCTGGGCCACCGCAAACCCGTCTTTGTTGTAGGCCCTCCGGGAAACCCGCTGGAGGCCATCGTGCAGGAGCTCGGTATCGGCGTGTTCTGTGATGTCAGCGATCCGGATTCCATCCGCTCCGGCCTGCATGCACTCACCGAGAACTATGGGCAGATCCTCCAGGCTTTTCAGGCCAATCACTCCCTTCTCGCTGTCTACAGCGCTCCACAGGTTGCGGCTCAGTGGGCTCGTTTTCTCAACAGCATGCTGCACCATGCCGACAACGCCGACACCGCGCCTCCCTCCACCTGTAAGAAGGTCTGAACCGCCGGCCCGCGATGGGGCCTGCCCTCAGCCGGTGGCCGGCGGCAGGACCAGGCAGGCCGCATCCTTGAGCAGCGAGGCGAGCCCAAGATTGCCATGGCATGGCCGGCCGTAGACACCACGGCCGACCATGCCACTGAACATCATCCAGCGCTGCAACCGGCCCGTCGCCGCTGCGTAGAGGCGTGAGCGTTGCTCCAGGGCGCTGCGCCGGCGCCGGTAGGCAGACAGCGCGGCCTCCCGCCTGCTGGACTGCCGCCCAGGACTCACCGCCACCCGCTCCAGGGCCGGCAGGATCTGGCCGACCCAGTCGGCCTGCTGCCGGTAAGCTTCGGCGGAGGAGCGCCGGGCGAGCTGCACGCGATCGGTACTGGTGTGGCTCCGCACCGTGGTGATATTGCTCTGGTGGCGTCGGTAGAAGGCCAGCGGTTGCTCGATGAAGGCGATGCTTCCAAAGCTGCGCGCCAGGATGCTCGCCCAGGTGTCGTGGGGCATCGGCTGGGTTCCGTCAAGAGCGGGAGGCCGGGGCTGCTGAAAAAGGCCGGGAGTGCTCCTGCGGACGATGGTCGCGAAACCAGGAAAGTGATCCTTGAGCGGAGCGGCACTCGCGATCACGCAACTGCGTTTGATGTGTGGGGAAAGGAATCCCAGCGGTCGTAATGCGTCGTCGACAACAATGGCTGAGTGGAGGCACAACAAGACGTCCTCATCCGCAAATAAAGGCAGGCAGATCGCCAGCCGCTGCGGCTGCCAGACATCATCCTGATCGCAAAAGGCAATCAGATCTCCTTGGCAGAGGGATGCTGCTCTGATGAAGCTATCAGCATAACCAAGACGTTCCGGGTTGCGATGAATGCTCACCGGAAAGTGAGCCGTGGAGGCAAACTCTTCGAGGATCGCGATCGTGGCATCTGTAGAGCCATCATCCGTCACCACCAGCTCATCGGGCAGCCTGCTTTGGGCTGCGATACTGTGCAGCTGTTCGACCAGGAATCGCTCGCCATTGAAGGTGGCCATCGCCACCGAAACCCGAGCGCTGTCGGCGCTGCCGGCAACACGACGCATCACCTGCTCAGCAGGATCACAGCCTGCAATCGGATCTGCGCCCATCATGAGCTAGTGATGATGCTGCCTTCTCATCCTGGCATGTTGATTGCCTGGTGGTCAATCATCGCAGCCTGCTGTTCAGCAGGCGCCAGGTGCAACGGCAGCCGGGCCACAGACCCTCCGGACGCCATGCCTGCCAACCCCTCAGCAGATCCCGATCGCACCAGCCTGGCTACAGCGCCGACCGCTTCCTTCAGCGGCAGAGGTGCTGCATCAGGAGCTGATCACCGGCTCACTCCGGTCCAGCCCCTCCAGCTCACCCTGAAACACGCGGCTGGCGGTGATGTCTTCGGCTTCGATCGTCATCAGATCGAGCTTGCTGAGGCGGCTCTGCATGCTGTTGAACAAACGGTTTGCCTGGCGCATGCGGGCGCGATCGATCGCATTGCGGATCGAACGGGCGTTGGCGAAGAAGGGCAAGCGCATACGGCGCTGGATGTAATCAGCGAAAACAACCTCAGCCTCCTGACTGAGGCGGTAGTTTTCGGCAGCGAGAATCAGCCTGGCAATCAGAAGCAACTCCTCCGCGCTGTAATCCGGAAAGTCGATGTGATTCGCCACGCGTGAAGACAGGCCGGGATTGGATTGATAAAACACATCCATCCGCTCCTTATAGCCGGCAAAGATCACCACCAAGTCATCGCGGTGGTTCTCCATCACCTGCAGCAGGATCTCGATCGCCTCTGCTCCATAATCCCTCTCATTCTCGGGGCGATAGAGGTAGTAAGCCTCATCGATAAACAGCACGCCGCCCATCGCCTTCTTCAGGATCTCGCGGGTCTTCGGTGCCGTGTGGCCGATGTACTGCCCCACCAGATCATCGCGGGTGGCGGCGACCACATGACCCTTGCGCACGTAGCCAAGGCTGTGCAGGATCTTCGACATCCTCTCAGCCACGGTTGTCTTGCCCGTGCCAGGCCTGCCGGTGAACGACATGTGCAGACTGGGCGGAGCGGATTCAAGGCCCACCTGCTGCCTGGCACGATTCACCACCAGCAGGGCAGCGATTTCACGGATCCTCGCCTTCACCGGCCGCAGGCCCACCAGCTCGCGCTCCAGGCTGTCGAGCACCGCCTGAATGCCGGCGGCATCGAAGGCGCCGCGCAGATCGATCGCCTCGACGCTCCCACCCGAACCCGGCGATGGCAGCCCTGCCGCTTCCGGGGCCTTCTGCCGAGCCCCCGCTGGGGCTGCCGATCGATCAGAGGAGGGCATCGATCGCCGCTGCGAAGGCCTGCTCGCTCTCACTCACGCCAGCCTCCTCCTCGGGGCGGAGGGTAAGGTTCACATAGGTGCGGCCGAAGCTGATGTCCGGAAAGCGTCCCTCCTGATCCGCCAGGGCATTGAGCCGCTCGAGAAAGGTGCGGGTGCTCTCGTAGTCGTCGAATTCGATGCGGCGCTCCAGCCGTTCGGGGCGTTGCCGCTGCGTCCAGGGCTGATCCATGCGATGAACCTAGGCCACCGCCTTGCCGCCGCTGCCTCCGCTCGAGCCGCGGGGCTCAGCTGTCGAAGGGATCGAGACAGTCGGTGCGGGCCACGCTCAACCGCGCCGCCCAGGCATCGGCGTAGGCCGCATTGGCCGCCTGCTGCGCCGGATCGGCGGTGTTGAGCGGATGGGGGAAGGTGCCGGCGATGGCGGCGTTGGTGACGCAGAACATCGACTTCTGGAAGCTCATGCAGATCTTCACGCGCACGTCGCCTTCACCGCGGCTACGGCGGCGGTAGAGAGCATGCAGCCGCTCCGGCAGATGGCGGTACATGTCCTGCATCAGCAGGCTCGGCGGGATACCGGCCCCCATGGTGGGCAGCGGGTCGGCATAGAGGGCGCCGTAGGCGAACTGCGCCTGGTCCGGGGAGATCTGCTGCGCCTGGGCATTGAATGACACGGTCCCCAGGAAGGGCGTACCCCGCAGGAACACCGCCTCCACATAGGGCACCGCCACATCCACCAGGAAGGTGAGCCCGGCTTCCGGCGGCAGAATCCAGAAGTGCCGGCCGGCCACCTCAACGCCATAGGTGATCGGGTTCGCCGCCGCCTGCACCAGGCCATCGCGAATGAAGGCCACCACGGCTTCGATCGAGGTCACCGCGCCGCTCTGCTCGGCGCGGGCCAGATCGAGGAAGAGATCGCTCATCACCCGCCAGAACTGCCCCAGGGCATGGGTGGTGGCCGCCATCCGGATCGCTTCCGGCAGGAAGTCCGGAAACAGGGGATGGAGCACCGCCAGCAGAGGATCGCGGCGTGTCTTGTGCTGGATCACGGCCCGGCAGCCCGCCAGAAAGGCCTCGCTGTCGAGGTAGGCGTCGAGGCCGCCGGTGCCGTGCCAGAGCATGGCCCGCATGCAGTATTCGGCGTATTCGAAATTGATGCGGTCGTGGTTGAGGTGGCGCCAGATCTTCGCCGGGCTGAGATCACCATCGAGAAAGCGAAACACCGGGAATGGATTGAGAAACTGCTTCTCGGCCTGGAAGATGAGGTTGATGCTGTAGGCATCCAGCACCTCGCCATAGCTCTCCAGCACATCCACCACCTCCACCAGGTGCTCCTCCGTTTCGGCCAGCAGCGTGCGCCCCGCCAGCAGCCGCGCGGCCAGCTCAGGCGCATCGGGCCTGCCGGCGCTGTGGGTGAGCAGTGCGGGGATGACCGGCATCAGCCCACCCCTGCCGCAACGGCTGCGGCGGCGAGGCTCTGCGGCAGTGCGGCCATGGCCGCGGCGGTGGAACCGCTCAACCAGCCGAGTCCGGCGGGCACGAGCCCGAGGCCCACCACCGCCAGCGAGAGCCCCAGAGCAGGCAGGGTCTCCCGCAGGGCCACACCAGCCAGGCGGATGTCGAGGCGGGCATCGGCCACAGGGTCTGCGCTGGGGGGAGTGATCGCCATCCGGCCGAAGAAGGCGCGGTTCACCAGCAGCAGAAAGTAGACCGCGGTAAGGCCCGATCCCACCAGGCAGAGAAGGGTGGCGAGGGGGAAGCTGGCGATGCTGCCGCGGAACACCAGAAACTCGGAGATGAAGCCAGCCATGCCGGGCAGGCCCGCGCTGGCCATCACGCCGAGGATCATCAGGGTTCCGGTGAAGGGCAGGCCCCGTTCGGGGTTGAGCAGGCCCCGCAGCACCTCAAGATCACGGGTGCCGGTCTTGCGGTAGACGATGCCCACCAGCAGGAAGAGCAGGGCGGAGATCAGGCCATGGCTCACCATCTGAAACACCGCGCCGAGCAGGCTCACCGGCGTGGCGGCCGCAGCCGCCAGCAGGATCATGCCCATGTGGCCCACGGAGCTGTAGGCCACCATGCGCTTCATGTCGCGCTGGGCGATCGCCGCCAGGGAGCCGTAGAGCACCGAGACCGCCGCCCAGATCGCCAGGCCGGGGGCCAGCAGGCTCCAGGCCTCCGGGAACATCCCGAGGCAGAAGCGGAGCAGTCCGTAGGTGCCGAGCTTCAGCAGCACCCCGGCCAGCAGCACGGAAACCGGAGTTGAGGCCTGGGTGTGGGCATCGGGCAGCCAGGTGTGAAAGGGCACCAGCGGGATCTTGATGCCGAAGCCCACCAGCAGAGCCAGGAGCAGCGCCACCTCGCTACCCATCTCCAGCCGATCACTGAGCACCGGCGTGAGGCTGAAATCCACACTGCCGCTGAGCAGCGCCAGACCGAGGAAGGCCCCGAGGATCAGCATCCCCGAAACGGCCGTGAAGATCAGGAACTTGGTGGCCGCATAGGCGCGGCCGGCACCGCCCCAGATCGAGATCAGCAGCCAGAGCGGGATCAGCTCGAGCTCGTAGAAGAGGAAGAAGAGCAGCAGGTTCTCGGCCAGGAAGGCCCCGTTCACCGCAGCGCTGATCAGCAGCAGCAGGGCGAAATAGATGCGCGGTCGCTGGCTGATGTCGCGCGTGCACACCGCCGAAACGAGGGTGAGAGCACCGTTGATCAGCACCAGGGGCAGCGACAGGCCGTCGATGCCGAGGCAGTAGTCGAGGCCGATCATCGGCACCCAGCTCCAGGCTTCCTGCAGCTGCATGCCGCCCACGGAAGGATCGAAGGCCAGCAGCACCCGCAGGCTCCAGAGCAGCTGAAGGGCAAGGGTGGTGATCGCGATCGCCCGCATCCGGCCGGGAGCGGGGTCGCTCGGCCAGAGCAGCAGCACGGCGGCACCGGCCAAGGGGATCAGCAGAAGCAGGCTCAGGGTCATCGCGCCCTCATCCCCGCAGCCAGGCAAGGCTGCCCAGCAGAACCAGGATGGCAGCCACCAGGGTGAGCACATAGCTCTGCAGCTGGCCGCTCACCCCCAGCCGGAGGCTTTCGGCACTGGCGAGCGAGGCACTGCCGATGCGGTTGACCAGGCCGTTCACCAGCACGCGGTCGACCTGATTCACCAGCCCGGCGAGACCGGCCACGAAGGCCACGATCGTCGCCTTGTAGATCCGCTCGGTGTAGAAATCGAAGGCGAGCAGGTCCTGCACCATCCGCAGCGGACGGAACAGCGAGCGAGACCAGAAGGCAGCCAGCGGCACCAGGGCACCCACCAGTGCTCCGAACGCGGAGCTGGCCAGCACCAGCAGGGCGCTGGGCCAGGAGATCGCCGTGATCGCCGCCAGCGCATCGATACGCGCGAAGAACAGAGGGAGAAGCAGCACCAGAACAGCCAGGCTCACCATCGGCAGGGCCATCAGCCAGTTCACCTCCGGGGTGCGGCGGGTCTTGGGATGGGGCTGATCGAGGAACACCTGCCGGAACACGCGCACCAGATTGAAGGCGGTGAGGGCATTGGTGAGCAGCACCACGGCGGCGAGCAGCGGCTGATCCGCCTGAAGGTTCTCCACCATCAGCGCAAAGCACCAGAAGCAGCCCAGCGGCAGCAGGCCGGTGAGCCCCAGCCCGGCCACCAGGTAGGCGCCGGTGGTGGCCGGCATCCGGCGGCCGAGGCCGCCCAGCTCGGTGAGGTCCTGGCAGTTGGTGGTGGCGATGATGCAACCCAGGCTCATGAACAGCAGCGCCTTGGCGAGGCCGTGGGCAAAGAGGAGCAGCAGCGCCAGCAGCGGCTGCTGCAGCGCGATCGCCAGGAACACGAGCCCCAGATAGGACGTGGTGGAATAGGAAAAGGTCCGTTTGATATCCACCTGGGCAATCGCCACCAGGGCCCCACCCACGGCGCTGATCGTGCCCACCGCCAGCATCACATCGATCGCCAGCGGCGCGAGCTGCAGCAGGGGCATCAGTTTCACCAGCACCAGGGCGCCGCAGGTGACCACAGCCGAGTTGCGCAGAATCGAGGCCGGGTTGGGACCCTCCATCGCCTCGTCGAGCCACAGGTGCATCGGAAACTGGGCGCACTTGCCCATCGGCCCGGCGATCAGGCCCAGTCCCAGCAGGGTGGCAGCCAGCGGTGCAAGCCGGGCCCTGTCGATCCAGGCGTGGAGATCCTCGAATTCGAGTGAGCCGGCCCAGGCGGAGAGTGCCACCAGGGCCATCAGCAGCATGATGTCGCCGACGCGCTTGGTGAGGAAGGCATCGCGGGCGGCGGTGACGACCAGTGGCTGGGCATACCAGAAGCCCACCAGCAGATAGGTGGAGAGGGTGAGCATCTCCAGCAGGAAATAACTCATGAACAGGCTGCTGCTCAGCACCACGCCCGCCATCGCTCCTTCAAAGAAACCCACCAGGGCGTAGAAGCGAGCCAGCGACCATTCCTTGTCGAGATAGCCGAGCGCAAACACCTGGCAGAGCAGGCTCATGATCGTCACCAGCTCCAGGGCCGCGAGGTTGGTGAGCGAGAGATCGAAGCCGATCTGCAGCTCGAGATCGGCCATCCGGAACCAGGGGAAGGCGATCTGCTGCGGCCCCAGCTCCAGCACCTCCTGGAGGATCAGGCTGCCGTGCACCACCGCCAGCAGGGTGACCAGCAGATTGAGATAGGCCGCCGGCCGGGGCCCGTTGCGCTTGATCCAGCCGCTGGCCCAGGGCAGCGACAGCACCATGCCGCTGAAGCCGTAGAGCGGGATCAGCCAGACCAGCTGAATCGGCAGAGGAAGGGCTTCGCTCAACGGGGCGACGAGGCGGAATGGGCTCGAGGGCGGCTGCTGCCACTGGACTGTAGTCAGGCGCTCCAGAGGGCCAGGCACGATCTCGCAGGCGGCGATCGAGCCCGGCTGAAGCGGCTCCGTGAGGAGGGCTGGGAGCCCTCCTGCCCTAGAACGCCGGCCGCTCCGCCAGCAACCGGGGCTGGGCCCCGAGGTCGGCGAGCCAGCCAGCCAGATCCGCTCCGTGGTGCTGTTCATCGCGCCAGAGAGCCTCGAAGAAAGGCTGGTTGTCGGCATCACGGATCAGCACGCAGAAGCGGGTGGCCTCGGCGTAGTGATCGATCAGCTCCTGCTCCAGCTCGCTGTTGCGGCGCAGCAGGCCCACCAGGTCGGGGGCATGGGTCACCGGCTTCAGCTGCGAGGCGGCGGGCGCCACCCCGAGCCTGAGCATCCGCTGCACGATCGATTCGGCATGCTTCATTTCCTCCACGGTTTCGTGGCGGAAACGATCGGCCGAAGCGACATCGCCCCACGCCTCCAGCAGGGAGGCGTGGGTCATGTACTGCTGAACGGCGGAGAGCTCAAGGCTGAGAGCGCGACCCAGATACGCCAGGACGCGCGGATGCACGGCGTCCATCGGGATCAGAGGCGACGGGTGGCACCGCTGCCGGCGATGGCCGGCTCCACTTCGGAATGCGGCCGGGCGATGATGTGTGCGGCCACCAGGCCGTCGCCCACGCGCTCACAGGCATCGGCACCGGCACGCACGGCAGCGTTCACGGCTCACGTTTCGCCCCGCACCAGCACGGTCACATAGCCGCCTCCCACAAACTCGCGGGCCACGAGGGTGACTTCGGCAGCCTTGGTCATGGCGTCCGCCGCCTCGATCGCTGGCACGAGGCCGCGGGTTTCGATCATGCCGAGAGCGATGCCCTGAACAGAGTCAGCCATGGGAAGGGTGGGGGTGGATGGAGTGGAGGGTGGAGGGGTGGTGCCGGCACCCCGGCCTGCGGCCGGACCGGCCGGCGCCGAGCGGGAGGCGCTGCGGGTCGTCGCCGAACGGCTGCTGCCGCTGCCTCCGGCGGCGGGCAGGGCCCGGGGTGTGGGCGTGGCGACCGCCGGCGGCGAGGGGAGCGCCGGGGGGTCGATCACGTCCGTGGCCGCCGCGGAGGAATCACCCGCCGCTGCCGGAGTGGTGGCCGCCGCCGCCGTGTCGACGGCCGGGGTGTTCGCAGCGGCGGCCGGGGGACTGGAGCGGGTTCGGGAACGGGTGGGTCGGGTGGCCATGGCTGGGGTGGGGAGAGGGGCTGCAGCGCGAGGCGAAGAGGAGAGGAGGGCGGAGCTGGGCGGTCTGGCGGGGGAGGGCTCAGCCATCCGGTTCCCAGAAGTCGATGATTCCGCCGATGGTGAGGTCGGTGTGCACCTCGGGATTGCCGCAGGCGAAACGGGCGGCGGAGCCACTGGCGGTGAACACCCAGTTGCCCTCGCGGGCACCCACCGGATCCACGGCCACGCTCAACTTGCCCTTCAGCGTGCGCAGCACCCGCAGGTTCCAGTGGTCGAGACCCGGCACGCGGTTGGTGCACACCAGCGATCCGGTCACCTGCATGATCTCCATCAGCTCGCGCCTCCAGCTCCAGGTGCTGCCCCGCTGCCGTTGGGGCCGCCCGGGGGGGTGGCGGAGCCGGCGGCCGCAGCGGAGGACTGGGCGTTGGTTCCGGCGGGAGCCGGGGGGTCGGCCGGCTTCGGCGGGCTGAGGGCTGCGGCGGCGGCCTTGGCGGCCTCGGGATCCCAGTAGTCGATGATGCCCACAATCGTGAGATCACTGGGATAAGACTTGCTTCCGGCAGCTTCACGCGCCGCTGAGCTTCCCACACAGATCACCCAGTCGCCGGGTTTGGAACCCACGGCGTCGACCGCCACCTTCTGGGTGCTGCCATCGAGCACCACCTGCAGATGCTTGTGCTCGAAATCGGGGATGCGATTCGTGGAAACGAGCGGTTTCACCACACGGCAGATCAGCATGTCAGTGCCCTCCCGCTGGCGCGAAGCTGATCGTGGACCCTACCGCCTCGGCCGGAGCGAGCCGGTCCTTGTCGTGCACCGTCATCAGCACATGCAGCAGACCCTCGGCGTGCAGGGCGGCATAACGGCTCTTGATCGCCTCCATCAGGCGCTCGGAACTGCGCACGGCACGCTCGCGGGCATCGGGGACCTTGCCACTGTAATCAAAGCGGATCACCACCGGAATGGGGAGTCCTCGGGACACATTCAGACCCTGAAAGATCTTGACGCCGACATCGAGATCAGGGGCGCCTTCTTCGACTGTCTCAAGATAGGCAAAGTAGGTGAGATTACGAAGGTGCACCTCCTTGAATCCGATTCCCACCCCGATGAAACGCTCGGCATGGCCGGCATCGCTGTAACGGCCGCCGTGGTACTGGCGCACGTAATCGATCTGGGAGAGATTGTGCTCCAGCAGCCGTGCCACCAGGCGAGCCATGCCGGGATCCGGAGTGGCGGCCGCAGCCTGCTCCACCAGCGCCTGGATCCGCAGACGGGCCTCGGTGGCGCTGAGGTGGCGGGTGCTCTCGTACACATCGCGGGCGTCGAGCCAGCGCTCGAGGTTGGTGCTGCCGTCCATGCCCGGCACATGCACCCGGATCGCATCGGTATCGGTGTCGATGCCCATCAGCAGCAGATCCACCGAGGCTCCGCAGCAGAAGCTGTTCTCCACCGCCTGCTGGAAGTCGCTGAGGCGGCGCTGTCCGCTGCTCGCCGCCAGGGCGTCGTCGCTGCCGTGGGCTGCACAGCCCTCATGGGCCGGATCGAGGGAGCTGAAGTGATACAGCACCACCTTCAGATAGCGGGTGTCGGCGTGGGCGGGATTGGGCAGGGCCTCCCGATAACGGCGGTGCTCGGTCTTCACCCAGCGGTTCACCGTGTTTTCCACATCGAACAGGGCACCGGCATGGGGACGCCGTCGCACGGCGCTGTAGGGCAGGCGCAGGGCGAAGGCAATCGCATGGGCCAGCCGGCCATCAGCGCAGGGGGTGATGTCGAGCAGGTGGAAGCCGCAATCGATCAGAAACTGCTCAAAGTCTTCGGCGGCGGCACTGTCGCGCTGCCCGGCGAGCGGATCCTCCTGGAAGAAGCCGGCACTGAGCTGCTCGTAGGTTTCAAACAGGCACCAGGCAAACAGGGTGCGCATGTCGAGCTGGGTGACCCAGGCGCGCTCGAGGATCGGCAGAGGCACCTCGTATCCCAGCTCGGCCCGTGCCAGCTGCTGGGCCTGGCTGATGAAATCGGGTTCGTGCTGCAGAGCGGAGAGACGCTTGAGCACCGGCACGATCCGGTCAAACGACTCCTTCACCCGGTGGTCGTACGCCTGCAACCGGGCATTGCCGCTGGGATCGGTGAGCGGGTGCAGGCCGCTGCTGCCGGCTCGGCCCGGCCGGTTCTCGAATCGCCTGGCCGGTGCCATCGCGGAGGGACGCAGGACCGTGGCTCCATCCGCGATGGGCTCGCCGCGGCGAACGGCGGCTAGCCGCTCGCCCAGGCTGGCGTCCAACCGCTCGGAGCGGCGGCGCGCTGGAGGAGGAGCGGATGGGCGGATGGCTGTGGCCGGGCGGCGAGGCATCGCTGGATCAGCCCCGGGCGCCGCCGGAGACGGTGATCAGCGACCCGGCGGCGGTATTGCCGCTGGATCCGGTCACACGGCTCACAGGCTGGGGAAGTTCCTCGTTGCGCTTCGGCTGGAAGGGGGGCATCGCCGAGCGGCCGGTGCCGCCGCCGGCTCCGCGGCTGGGGTTGCGACGGCGCGCCGAGGCACCCTCGGTGCCGGTCACCCGGTCACCGCGGTCCCAGTCGTCGCCGGTGATGCGGTTGCCCGAGCCCTCGCCGGTCACCCGGGAGAGCGGCCGGCCGCTCGGATCGGTCTCCGGAGCCGCCAGGACCGCGGCGATCAGCGGCTGGGCGCCGCGTCGATCGTGGCGGAACTGTTCGGTGCCGGTCACCTTGCCACTGGCCATGTCGAAGGGTCCGGTGATGCGGCCGCCCGATTCATAGGTGCTGCCTGTCACGGAACCGCTGCGCTCCCGCTCGATCTGGGCCGCCCGTGCCGGCGACTGCACACTGAACTGCTGCCAGGGGCTTTCCTGCAGCGGCTGAGGGAAGTCGGCCGAGGAAGGGCCGCTGGCGCAGGCCGCCGCCAGCTGATCCGGGCCCACATAGGGGGTGCCGCTCACCGCTTCACAGGCGCCCTTGCTGCCGCCGGTCATCACCCCACCGATGCCTGGCTGGATCCCGGTCATCACGGTGCCCATGCGCACGGGGGTGCGCTGGCGCACGGCCTCCACCTGCTGGGTGGAGCAGAAGCTGCCGGCCTCATCGAGGCCCGCGTAGGGAGTGCCGGTCACGGTCTTGCAGGTGCCGGGTTCATCGCCGGTCACCTTCTCGGAGCGGCCGGTGCGGGTGCCGCTCACCACCTGGTGGCGCGGGGTCACGCTGAAGCCCACCTTGGCGGCCTCGGGGGCCGGCCGGCCGCCGCAGAAGCGGTCGTACTGCTGGCTGCCGATGTATTCGTCGCCGGTCACCAGCCGGCAGCTGCCGGGTTCGTCGCCGGTCACCCGGTCGCTGCGGCCCACGTGGGTACCGGTGATGCCGGTGCCGCGCAGCGTCTGAAGACTCGCCACCTTCACCGGGGTGCGCCCGGGTACCTCGCTCTGCTCCGTCACGTACTGGTCGCCGGTGAGCAGGCGGGTGGCACCGGCCTCGTTGCCGGTGACCTTTTCGGAGCGTCCCACCATCACACCGGAGACCGGGCGGCCGCCGCTGGTCTGGGCCAGGCCCACCATGCGCGGCGACGTCTGCTGGACGCCGCAGTAGGAGGCATCCTGATTGGCCGACACATACTCGGTACCGGTCACGAGCTTGCAGGTGCCGGGCTCATCGCCGGTCACCTTTTCCGAGCGGCCCACTTCGTTGCCGGTCACCCGGTTGCCATGGCTGGTGGCGGTCACGCGCACCTTGGCGGGCTGGCGGCTGGGGGGCTCGCTCTGGCAGAAGGTCTGAAACACCTCGGAGCCGAGATACTCGGTGCCGGTGATCGTGCGGCAGGTGGCGGCCTCATTGCCGGTGGTCTTCGGCGAGCGGTTGGCCTGGGTGCCGGTCACCACCTGACCCCGCAGGGTTTCGCTCACGCCCACCTTCCAGGAGGCTTCGGCGGCAGCGGCCTGAAGGGCCCCGTGGCGGTTGGGGCCGGTGGGCCTGGAGCCGCCGCCGTTGCGGGGGCTGCCGGCGGAGCCGACCTTGCATTTCAGCTCACGCACCTTCTGGGCGAGTTCGCGGCTGCTGAGATCCGGATTCCCGTGGCGCGCCACGCTCGCGGCGGCGGTGCTGGTG
>Ga0172376_10004272_pt1 | contig 16414 bp, 13 predicted proteins | sample Lak35m_FD_121114 | JGI IMG/M metagenome (GOLD analysis project Ga0172376, IMG submission 121114) | Freshwater microbial communities from Kabuno Bay, South-Kivu, Congo - kab_092012_35m | ecosystem: Environmental > Aquatic > Freshwater > Lake | place: Democratic Republic of the Congo: South-Kivu... | reverse complement strand
GGGGCGCTGGACGACAAGATCGAGTTGAACCGGCGGATGAACGCGACGCTGGAGGCGATGGCGCGGGCGCTGTTCCAGAGCTGGTTCGTGGATTTTGACCCCGTCCGCGCCAAACTCGACGGCCGCCAACCGGTGGGGATGGACAAGGCTACTGCCGCCCTCTTCCCCGAGCACTTGGAAGACTCCCCGCTCGGTCACATCCCGAAAGGTTGGAAGGCAGGAACTGTCGTCGAAGGCTTTAATCTCACGATGGGCCAATCGCCTCCCGGCGACACCTACAACGAAGAAGGAAAGGGCCTGCCGTTCTACCAAGGAAGAACCGACTTCGGTTTCCGCTTCCCGACTCGTCGCATATACTGCACTGCGCCGACACGCCACGCCAAGCCCGGTGACACGCTGGTCAGCGTCCGTGCCCCAGTTGGCGACATCAACATTGCCAACGAGGAATGCTGCATCGGACGAGGCGTAGCTGCCGTCCGCCACAAATCCGGCGCGACCTCGTTCACCTACCATTCGATGGCGAACCTCTATCCCGATTTCGCCCGGTTCGAGGCCGAAGGGACGGTTTTCGGGTCCATCAATAAAGACAGCTTCGAGAAACTACCCTTCGTGATTCCGCCGGATGAGGTAGTTGCCGCCTACGAACGCCAAGCCGGTTCGCTCGATGAACAAATCAGCACCCTCGAAAACCAATCCCGCACCCTCGCCACCCTGCGCGATACGCTGCTGCCGAAGTTGCTGAGCGGGGAGTTGAGTGTGGCTGCGGCAAACCATCAAATCACCTGACCCATGGCTGCGATCCAAAGAATCAAGCGTGTGCAGGGTATTGGGGTATTCCACGACTTCTCGTGGTCGGCAGGTCTCGATGACTTCCAGGCTTACAATCTGATTTATGGCCTGAACGGTTCAGGGAAGACGACGCTCTCGAACATACTCCGCTGCCTTGAATTGAAAAAATGCACCGAGGGACACTTCACGGTCACGGCAGATGGAGCTGACATTTCATCCGCAACGCTCCCGACGCATGTGGCCCTCCCGCAGATAAAGGTCTTCAACCGGGATTTCGTGGCGGACAATGTCTTCACCAGCTTCGGAACCTGCTGCCCAATCTTCTTCCTAGGCGAGGATAGTGCCGCAAAACGAAAGCAAATTGAAAAGAAGGAGGCTGAAAAGGTGAAACAAGAAGCCGCCTTGGTCGAGGTCGAGCGCAAGGAAGGGCGGAAGAAGAAGAGCCTTGAGGAGATCAGAATTGATACCGCTGGAACAATTAAGGAACTACTTCGATCAGCGGGGACCGGCAACGCTTACAACACCTACGACAAGCGAAACTTCATCGCAAAGTGTGATGCCCACAAAAAGGCAGGGACCAAACCAAGCACGATGTCTGATGCGGAAAAAGCGCTGCACAAGGCGGTCGCGGCAGGGACGGCGAAGCCTGAAATTTCAGAAATCCAGTTCACTACTCCTGACTTGGACACTGTGAAGGCAACGACTGAGAGTGTGCTCTCCCGAAGCGTCGTGTCTGAGGTGATTGAAGCCCTGAAGAGCAGGCCCGAGGTCAATTCTTGGGTCGGGCAAGGCTTGAAGCTGCACAATAAGCTGGAACTCAAAGTCTGCCAATTCTGCGAAGGCCCGCTTCCAGATGAGCGCATCGAAAAAATCGAAAAGCATTTTAGTGATGAGTATGCAGCGGTCGTTAAGGCGGTATCGGAGGCAAGGGCTGCGATAGCGACCCACAATGCCGCTCTAGCGGAGCTCACCGTTCCCGACGAAGCGCGGTTTTACGATGACTTCGTCATGCCTTACAGAACCGCAGTGAATGCAGTTGGCGGAGCACGACGCGCCATCGAGGAGTTTTTGAAGAGTTGCGATGACGCACTTAAAAGGAAACAGGACAACCCATTTGAAATCGCTGCATTCTCCGCTGAAGTGCCAGCGTCGATAGACATCACGGGTATTAACGAGCAGCTTCGTGCCCACAATAACCGCACTCAAAACTTCCAACTGAAAATCGCAGCCGCGCGGGCGGCGCTAGAGGAAGCCATTGTTGCGGACAAGTTCGACAAGGTTTTGGAGCTAGAAGGGGAAATTGCCGCCGCAGCGGCCGAGGCGGGCAGATTACGTTCCAGCTTAGCTGCGCTTCGCGCTGACGTTCTAAAGCTCGACGGCGAAATCAAAGAACACCGTCGCCCCGCCGAACAGATTAACTCCGACCTTGCGAGTTATCTCGGCCGAAAAGACATCACCCTCGCGGTTGAGGATGCTGGCTATCGCATCATGCGGGACGGGATACCCGCTACCAAGCTGAGCGAGGGGGAGAAGACCGCGCTCGCCATCATCTATTTTCTGAAGTCTCTTGAAGACCGCGGATTCGACAAGACAAACGGCATAGTCGTAATCGATGACCCCGTATCGAGCTTGGATGCAAACGCGCTGTTCTATGCGTTCAGTTTTATTCAGGACCGAACGAAGGATGTTGGGCAGCTTTTCATTACGACCCACAACTTCGGTTTTCTTCGCCTCGTTCGGAAGTGGCTGTTCCGAGTCAACAAGACGAAGAATAGGACGAAGAAGGAAGCGCAGATGTATATGCTCAACTGTCTCGGGTCGAGTTCCGGGCGACGAGCGGAACTCGCCGCTCTCGATCCGTTGTTGTCCGAGTATGAATCTGAATACAGCTACTTGTTTTCTCAGGTCGTAAAAGGGGCAAGTGAAAGCGCGGGAGAAATCGAAAGATTCTACCACTATCCAAACATTGCTCGGCGTGTGCTTGAGGCGTTTTTGGCGTTCCGGCTGCCGAACTCCGCTCACACATGGGAAGACAATCGCTTCAATAGCGACATGCATGGTTACCTCCATGAACTGGGTTTCGATGCGGCAAAGACCAATCGGATTCTCAACTTCCTTAACGCTCACTCCCACAACGCTCGCCCCGATGGTTCCGTGGACCATGACGAATCAATCCTTCTCGAAACGCCCGCCGTCTTAGCCGACGTGCTAGCGCTCATCGAACACGCGGACAGCGACCATTGCACCGAAATGAAGAAGCTAGTCAGCCCACCGCCATCCGCGTCATGAGACTCAACGAATCTATCGTCGAAGACGCCGCCCTCGAATGGTTCAGAGAGCTCGGCTATGCGGTCGGGCACGGGCCGCAGATGGCTCCGGGCGTACCGGCGGCTGAGCGGGATTCGTTTGGAGAGGTGATGCTGGTGGGCCGATTGTGCGAGGCCATCCTGGGACTGAACCCGGCCATTCCCGTGGAGGCGCGGGAGGAGGCATTGAGAAAAGTGCTGCGGATGGGGACGCCTGTGCTTGTGCAGACGAGCCGTGCCTTTCACAGCTGCTGCGCGGGGATCCGAGCATGACAGATTCGGCGAATCTCATCCAGATTGTGAACTGATCATGGCGACGACGATTCCAGAGATTGATGCCCTGCTGACTGTCCGGTCCGAGGACGAACACTTGGAGTTCAAGGAAGCAACGAACAACTTCCACTTTGAGGAGTTGGTAGATTACTGCGTGGCGCTGGCGAACGAAGGCGGTGGGCGGATGTTGCTGGGCGTTACGGACAAAATGCCGCGCCGGGTGGTGGGGACGAAGGCGTTCGAGGTGCCCGAGCGAACCGTGGCGGGAATCTACGAACGGCTGCACCTGAAGGTGACCTTTGACGAGTTGGCGCATCCGGCGGGCCGGGTGCTGGTGTTTCATGTGCCGTCGCGTCCGGTGGGGCAGCCGGTGCATTACAAGGGGCGGTACCTGATGCGGGCAGGCGAGGAACTGGTGCCGATGACGCCGGACCAGCTCAAGAGAATCATGGCCGAGGGCGACCCGGACTGGGCCTTGAAACCTGCGATGACGGAATGCGACGGGGAGAAGTTGGTGCAGGTTCTGGACACACAGAGCTACTTCGACCTGCTGCATCTGCCTTACCCGGCCACGCGGGAGGCGGTGCTGGAACGCTTCGCCAGCGAACGGCTGATCGAGCGGAGCGGCGGCGCATGGACCATCACGAATCTCGGCGCGATCCTCTTCGCGAAGAAGCTGGAGAGCTTTGACCGACTGGCCCGCAAAGCGCCACGTGTGATCGTGTATGAAGGCACTAACAAGCTGAAGACGAAGCTCGATAAGCCGGGCACCAAAGGCTACGCGGTCGGCTCTCAGGGGCTGGTGGAGTTTATCAACGGGCTGGTTCCGTCCAATGAAGTGATCGAGCAGGCACTGCGGCGGGAGGTGAAGATGTTCCCGGAAATCGCGGTACGCGAGTTGGTGGCAAACGCGCTGATCCACCAGGATTTCAACGAATCCGGCACGTCGGTGATGGTGGAGATTTACGACGACCGGATGGAAATCTCGAATCCGGGCAAGCCGTTCATTTCGCCCGACCGGTTCATTGATGAATACCAGTCGCGCAACGAGCGGCTGGCGGACCTGATGCGGCGCCTGGGCATTTGCGAAGAGAAAGGCAGCGGCGTGGACAAGGTGATCCAAGCGGCGGAGGCATTCCAATTGCCTGCGCCAGACTTCCGCGTGGGCGAGAAGCGCACCTCAGTGGTGCTGTTCGGCCATCAGGACATCGATGAGATGGACCGAAACGACCGCATTCGCGCCTGCTACCAGCATTGTTGCCTGCGGTATGTGATGAACGGGAAAATGACGAACCAGAGCCTGCGGGAGCGATTCAAGCTGTCGGAGAGCAAGGTGGCGACCGTTTCGCAGATCATCGCCGCCACAGTGGACGCCGAAAGGATCAAGGTCGCCGACCCCTCCCAAACCTCCACCCGCTACCGGAACTACGTGCCGTTCTGGGCCTGATTTCTTCTTTAAACGCAAACCGCCAAGATGAATGCCAGCGTGTTCAACCCCCTGATTTTCAATGGATTTCTTGCTTAAACGCAAAACCGCAAGCCCGTGAGCCTCAACGAATCCATGGTCGAAGCCGCCGCCCACGAGTGGTTCGGGGAGCAATGTCGCGTTGCGACCACCTGTAAGGAGCTGTTCGACGGATTGAACAACCGGCAGAAGGTGAGTGCGAACCTGCTGACGGATGCCTCGGTCCGGGAGGTGGTTCTTCAGGGGCGGACGATTCTCGCGATTGAGATCCCGCGGGCGAACCGCAAGCAGCGGCCCGTTCATCTGACGACGAACCCATTTGTCCACCACACTTTCCGCCGCCTGAACGATGGCGACCGTCCACTGCCGGACGACGAGGTGAAGCGGCTGCTGGCAGAGCAGGTTGAGGACAGCAGGGACGATCGGGTGCTGCGTGGCTATGATCTCGATGATCTGGACCAGACAACCTTCCGCGCCTACCGGCAGGTCTTTGCGAACCGTGAGCCGAATCACCCTTGGAACGTACTGCCCGACCGTGAGTTTTTGCGACAGATCGGCGGTTGGCGGAAGGATCGAGAGACGGGGGCGAGCGGCATCACCGTGGCAGGATTGCTGATGTTCGGGCAGATGGCCGCGATTCAGGAGGAGTTTCAGAACTACATGCTCGACTACCAGGAGCGAGCCGAGGCAAAGGCGGAGAGACGCTGGGTGGACCGACTGACGCTGGACGGAAAGTGGTCCGGCAATCTGTACGACTTCTACCGGAAGGTTTACCTGAAACTGACGGGCGATCTGAAGGTGCCATTCTCTCTGGAGAAGGGAGAGCGGAAGGATGAAACGCCAGTCCATGAAGCCCTTCGCGAGGCCCTGGCGAATGTGTTGGTGCACGCAGACTACTCGGATCGTGCCTCGGTGCTCGTGGTGAAGCGTCCGGACATGTTCGGTTTCCGCAATCCTGGACTGATGCGCATTCCGGCCGCCATCGCCATCCAAGGGGGCGAGCATGACTGCCGGAACCGCACACTGCACAAGATGTTCCGGTTGGTGGGGGCGGGCGAGCAGGCTGGCTCCGGAATCCCAAAAATCTATCGGGGTTGGGCGAGCCAGCACTGGCGGGCACCCGCCCTTTACGAGCGGATTGAGCCTTACAACCAGACGTTGCTGGAGTTGCGGATGGTGGATTTGTTGCCGTCGGCTGTCATGACGGCGCTCCGAAAGGCGTTTGGGGAGAAATTCGATGCCCTCGGCCAGAACGAGCGACTGACACTCGCGGCTGCGGCCTCGGAGCGGGTGGTGACTCACGCCCGGGTTCGGGAAATGACGGGGCTGCATCCTTTTGACCTGACGCGGATGCTGCAAAACCTCGTGCGAGATGGATTCCTGGAGGCCCACAACCCCGGACGCGGGGCGGTTTATTGCCTGCCGGGAGCAGCGCTGCCGAAACCGGAAGAAGTGTTCGGAGATGGCTCCGAACATTCCGTTCCTGCCTCCGCACATTTGGCGGGCAGCTCCGCACATTTGGCGGGAGATGTGGCCAGCGATGACCCTCGGGATGGCGACGGTCGCCTGCTGACCGATCAACTCGACGCCCCTGTGATTGACTCCCTGGAAAAGCTGGTTCCTGCCTTTCGTGAAAAGCTCGAAAGGCTGGCTGCCGCCCCAAGAGCCAAAGGAAAACTTCCCGCAGAGACCATGATAGAGGTCGTGCTGGCAGTCTGCGCAGGCCATTACGTGACGCTGAGTTGCCTTGCCCAACTCGTGAACCGCGACTCCGACGCCTTCCGTCAGCAATATCTCAAACCGCTGGCGAAAGAGGGAAAGCTCCGACTGGCCTTTCCGACAGCTCCAACTCACGCGAAGCAAGCTTACCGCTCAGTTGATTGATCACCGATGTCCCTTAACGGATCCATCGTCGAAGCCGCCGCGCTCGCAGTACCGAAGGCAATCCTCACCCCGGCCCTCTCCCAAGCGGAGCGGGAGCAAGAGGCCATCCTGCGGCCGAGCCCGACCCGTGCCCTATCTTGCGCTGTCGCGTCTTCGCGGGATTGGCGAAGCGGCTGAGCAGGGAGTTGGGCGTTGCAAGCCTGGACTCCAAAGTTTAAGCAACCGTGAAGCAATGCGACCGCTGTCACTGCCCAACATCGAATCGGAGCTGAGCTACGCGTATCTTCACGCGGTGGCGTCGCGGGCGGGCATGGCGTGTCGTGACGGGAACCGCCACGAGGACGGCAACGGCGTAGATGCCCAGTTGACGGCGTGGCTGCCATATGTCGACGCGAAGACGCTCACGGAGGTGGACATCAAGGTGCAGCTCAAGGCCACTATCGCGGAACCGGCCGAGGACGGGCAGAACTACAGATTCCGGCTGAATGGCGCGAGCCGTTACAATGACCTGCGGAGTGAAACCATCAGCGTTGCCCGGATATTGGTCGTTCTGTTCCTGCCAAGGGATGCTGCGGAATGGCTTCATCACTCGCCGGACCAACTGGCCCTTCGGAAGTGTGCCTACTGGGAGAGCCTGCGCGGCGCACCTGAGATCACTGGTGGCAGCGTTGTCATCCACTTGCCAAAGGCGCAGGTCTTCTCGCCCGATGGCCTCACCGAGCTCGCGGGCAAGCTGTCGCGCCGGGAGTTTCCAACCTATCCTGTCGTATGAACCTGGAGACGCTCATTCCTCCGACAGATCTTCGCGATTACGCGAAGGATCAGGGCTGGGTCCTGCTCAAGGAGGCGGCCAAAGACCGGCTTTACGTCATGACGAACCCGCGCTTCGAGCGACGGCAACTCGTCTTCCCGATGGATACGTCGGCGCCCGACTACGCTGAGGCCGTAATGTTGGTGGTGGACAAGTTGGCGGCCATGGAAGGCAGGACGCCGCAGTCGGTTTTCGACAGTTTGGTTGAAGTGGGCGATGACGGGGTATCGTTCCGCGTCACCACGCCGCGTCCGGATGAACGGGCTCTGCCGCTCGGCTTTGCCAGTTCCATGATCACGGGGGCCCAGCAACTCCTGCTCGCTTCCGCCTGCACCGTATTGAAGCCACAGGCGCATCACCCAAGGCTCAGCCGGACGGAGGCGCAGCAGTTCCTGGATACCGCCAGATTCCGTCACACGCGGCCAGGCAGTTTCATTCTCAATGTGTCCTGCCCCGTGCAGGCGATGGATGTGCAATCGCCACTTCTACCGGATGAGGAAGTGGACGCGCCCTTCGTGCGGCGCGCGACGATGGTTCTCCACCGGTCCCTGCGGAAGCTCGTCACGGCAATCGAAACCGATTCGCTCGACGGGTTGGTGGATACCTCCAGGAAGGGCGAAGGCCTGGTCGTTTCCTCGAACTTGTGCGAGGCGCTGACCCGCTTTGGGGACGAGTCGCTCAAGAACTCGGTCGAGATCGGGATCAAATGGGCTGCGGCCATTCCCCGTCCCCGCGATGAACCACGAATGTCCGTGGTCCGCATCCAGCACGATTATTTCCCACGGATCGAGGAAGTGCGTCGTGAGCTGAGGGCGAAGGAACAGCACATTGAAGATGTGTTTCCAGCCACGGTGGAGCGCCTGGACGGGGAGATGGGAGACGACGCGAAACGGTCGGGTGAGGTGATTCTTCGTCTTCTGACACCAGACGGGGATGAATTGGTGCGCGCTCGCGCAAACCTGACCGCAGACCAATACGAACTCGCTGACAAGGCCCACATGACCGACGGCGCGTTTGTGAAGGTCGCTGGAAAGCTGCATCCGGGCCGCCAACCTCGGCAACTCAGCGACATCAAATCCTTCGATTTGATGATCAAATGAGAGCAAACCATGATCGCGACAGAATTCGGCACAGGTTGTCGCGGTAGGTGCTCCCATCCCTCTCACTGCTCTCCACCGCGACATGGATCGCGACAGGAGGCTGTCGCGCGCAATCCATGACCCTCACCGAATCCATGGTCGAAGCCGCCGCCCTCGAATGGTTCGGGGAGCTTGGCTACTCCTGCCTCGGGGCAGAAGCCCTGACGCCGGCTCACGGGGAGCGGGAGTCCTACGGCGAGGTGGTGCTGGTGGGTCGACTGCGCGAAGCCATCCGGCGGCTGAACCCGACCATTCCCGAGGAGGGGCGGGAGGAGGCGTTGCGGAAGGTGCTGCGGGTGGGCACGCCTTCGCTGACGCAGACGAACCGGGCCTTTCACCGGATGCTCCGGGATGGGGTGGAGGTCGAGTACCCGCGGGCTGACGGGTCAATCAAGGGCGACAAGGTTCTGCTCGTCGCGTTTACCGACGTGCGGGCGAACGATTGGCTGGCGGTCAACCAGTTCACGGTGGTCGAGGGCCAGCACAACCGTCGGGCGGACATCGTGGTCTTCGTCAACGGCCTGCCCTTGGCCTTGATCGAGCTCAAGAATGCGGCGGATGAGGACGCGACGATCTGGAGCGCCTACGCGCAGCTGCAAACCTACAAGGCGGAGATTCCGTCGCTACTGGCCTACAATGCGGCGCTGGTGGTGAGCGACGGACTACAGGCACGAATGGGTTCCCTGACGGCGAACCAGGAGTGGTTCAAGGTCTGGCGCACGATCGATGGCGAGGGGGACGCACCGAAGACGGCGCTGGAACTGGAGGTCCTGGTGCGCGGGGTGTTCGAACGCCAGCGGTTCCTCGACCTCATGCACCACTTCATCGTCTTCGAGGAAGACCCGGATTCGGGCGCGCTGCACAAGATCATCGCGGGCTACCATCAGTTCCACGCGGTGAACGCGGCCGTGGAAGAGACGTTGCGGGCGAGCGGGATGGTGGATGAGTTCCGGGATCCTGCCGGCACGTACTGGGCCGGCAAGATGCACGGCGGCAGGCCAGGGGACCGTCGGGCCGGTGTGGTCTGGCACACGCAGGGCAGCGGCAAGAGCTTCTCCATGCTCTTCTTCGCCGCGCGCGTCGTGCGGCACACGGCGATGCAGAACCCGACGCTGGTGGTGCTGACCGATCGCAACGATCTCGACGACCAACTCTTCGGCCAGTTCCAACGCTGCGCGGATATCCTGGGCCAGACACCTGTTCAGGCCGCGACCCGCGAAATGCTGCGCGAACTGCTGGCGGTGGCGAGCGGCGGCGTGATCTTCACCACCATCCAGAAGTTTCTGCCTCCCAACACCGGTAGCAGCCGACGTGAGGAGGCTGAGTCCGGAGCAAAGTCCGATCCACGCTTCGGTGCCTCGGCTACCCACAATGGAAGGCTCCTGCCGCTTTCGGAGCGTCGGAATATCATCGTCATCGCCGATGAGGCACACCGCTCGCAATACGACCTCATCGACGGCCTCGCGCGGCACATGCGCGATGCCTTGCCCAATGCCTCGTTCATCGGCTTCACCGGCACCCCCATTGAGAAGACGGACGCGAACACGCGGGCGGTCTTCGGTGACTACATTTCCATCTACGACATCCAGCGGGCCGTCGCCGACAAGGCCACGGTGCCGATCTATTACGAGAGCCGCATCGCCAAGCTGGGCCTGAACGCCAGCGAATTGCCGAAGCTCGATACGGAGTTCGAGGAGATCACCGAGGGTGAGGAACTGACGAGCAAGGAGAAGCTCAAGTCGAAGTGGGCCGCGCTGGAGGCACTGGTGGGCGACTCCAAGCGCATCGAGCTCGTCGCGACCGATCTGGTGGCGCACTTCGAGAAGCGTCTGGAGGCGATGGACGGCAAGGCGATGATCGTCTGCATGAGCCGTCGCATCGCGGTGGATCTGTACGATGCGCTGATCACGCTGCGTCCCGACTGGGCCAGCGCCAAGGACGACGACGCCGAAGCGGAGAAGGGCAAGGCCTGCGTGGTGAAGGTGGTGATGACCGGCAGTGCGGAGGATGGTCCCGAGTGGCAGCCGCACATCCGAAGCAAGGACAAGCGCCGCAAGCTGGCCAACCGATTCAAGGACTCCAAGGACCCGTTCCGCATCGTCATCGTGCGCGACATGTGGCTGACGGGCTTCGATGCCCCGTGCCTGCACACGATGTATGCCGACAAGCCCATGCAGGGCCACGGCCTCATGCAGGCCATCGCCCGGGTGAACCGTGTCTTCCGCGACAAGCCCGGCGGGTTGGTGGTGGATTACCTCGGCCTCGCCGATCAGCTCAAAAAGGCGCTCATCACGTACACCGAGAGCGGCGGTCGGGGCGATACCACCCTCGACACGCGACAGGCTATCGCCGTGATGCAGGAGAAGCACGGAGTCGCCTGTGACATCCTTCATCCCTTCCGGTGGGACCAATGGACGACGGGCACGCCGACCGAGCGCCTTCAACTCCTCCCGTCCGGTCAGGAACGCATCCTCGAACAGGACGACGGCAAGAAGCGCTGGGCACAGGTCGTCATGGAGCTTTCCCGCGCCTTTGCCCTCTGCGCCGCCAGCGAGGAAGCCACGGAGATCCGCGACGACGTGTCCTTCTTCCAGGCGCTGCAAGCTGCGTTGACCAAGCAGGGCAGCAGCAATCGCAAGACACCCGAGCAGATCGACGCCGCGATCCGGCAGCTGGTGAGCAAGGCCATCACCACCGAGGGGCAAGTCATCGACGTCTTCACTGCGGCCGGGTTGCCCAAGCCGGACATTTCGATCCTGAGCGACCAATTCCTCGCCGAGGTGCGCGGGCTCAAGCACAAGAACGTCGCCGCCGAACTGCTGGAGAAGTTGCTCAAGGACGAACTCAAGGTCCGATCGAAACGCAACCTCGTGCAGAGCCAGGTCTTCAGCGAGAAGCTCAAGAAAACCCTCAACGCCTACCACAACCGTGCCATCTCGACGATGGAAGTGCTGGAGGAGTTGATCCGGCTGGCGAAGGAGATGGAAGCCGCCACCCGGCGCGGCGTGGACCTCGGCTTGACCGACGATGAGGTCGCCTTCTACGACGCCCTGGCCACCAACGACAGCGCGGTGCAGGCAATGGGCGATGCCAAGCTCAGGCTCATCGCGTCGGAGTTGATCACCCAGGTGAAGAAGAGCGTCACCATCGACTGGACCCTGCGCGAAGGGGCCCGCGCGAAGATCAAGGTCATGGTGAAGCGGATCCTGAACAGGTACGGCTACCCACCCGACCTTCAGGAAGAGGCCGTCCGCACCGTTCTCCTCCAGGCCGAGCTCCTCTGCGCCGACTGGGCGACACCTTGAAGCCGGCCGACCGGATCCTGGCCAACGAACGGGGGAGGACAGGATGTCAGGATGGACAGGATTTGCTGACGGGATGTTGGTTGCCTGAGGCGCCTCGTCCGCATCCTGTCCATCTCGTTCATCCTGACTAAAGAAAGGGGGAAGACAGGATGTCAGGATGGACGGGATTTGCTGAAGGGATGGTGGTTGCCTGAGCCATCTCGTCCGCATCCTTGCACGGTCGTGGAGCCCGGGATTGCACGGGTGGGGGGATTCCCGGCATCGTGTCGGGGATGACGCGATGTGCGGTAACGGTGTGTCTGGTGCCGGAGGCGAGGCAGGGTCCGTTCGTGCTGCACGGGACTTTGGAGGAATCGCTCCAGCAGGCGGCGGCGGCGGGCTTCGATGGGGTGGAGATCTTCCCGACGCATGCGGATGATCTCGATGGTTTCGCCCTCCGGGAATTACTGAAGCAGCACGGGTTGCACTTGGCGGCAATGGGGACGGGGGCGGGATGGGTTCGACGGAAGCTCTCGCTGACGGATCCTGATCCCCACGTGCGGATGTGCGCGCGGGATTTCATCGCGGCCATCATTGACTTCGCCGGCGGGTTCGGAGTTCCCGCGATCATCGGGTCGATGCAGGGCCGCGTGCCGGACGGGGTGGCCCGCGAGGAGGCGCTGGGGTGGCTGAAGGTGGAACTGGACCAACTCGGGCCGCGCGCCCATGCGCTCGGGGTGCCGTTGTTTTTTGAGCCGTTGAACCGGTACGAGACGAACCTCTTCAACACGGTGGACGAGGTCCTCGCCTACCTGCCGACGTTGAGGACCCAGAACGTCCGCCTGCTGCTCGATCTCTTCCACATGAACATCGAGGAATCGGACATCGCGGCAGCCTTCCGGCGCGCGGGTCCTCTGGTGGGACATGTGCACTTCGCGGATTCAAATCGCGCGGCGATCGGGTTCGGTCACACGGACGTCGGGCCCGTGGTCCAGGCGTTGAAGGAGATCGGATACGAGGGTTGGATCTCGGCGGAAGTGCGGCCGCGTCCGGATGCGGCAGCGGCGATGACCCAGACGCTGGCGAGTTATCGGCATTACTTTCGTTCGGTGCTGCCGGGAGACCGGTCGGCCACAGCGACAACCCGCCCGGTGGTTGGACCGTGATCCCCATTCCAATCCCAAACCCCATCCCATGCTCAAGCACACGCTCATCCATCCCGAGATCAATGCCATCCTGGCCCGCGCGGGGCATCATTCGCGCATCCTGATTGCTGACGGAAACTATCCGGCAGCGACGAAGAAGGGACCCAACGCGCAGGTCATCAGCCTGAACCTGGCGCCGGGACTGGTCACGGTGGCGCAGGTCCTGGAAGTGCTCCTGACGGCGGTGCCGATCGACGAGATCAACACCATGGGCATTCCGGTGGACGATTCCTACGCGAAGCATGGCGAGCCGCCGGTGTGGGGTGATTTCCGTCGGATCGTCCGCGAATCCGGCCTGCATCTCGGGATGACTCCGATTCCCAAGTGGGACTTCTACAAGGCGGTGGAATCGCCGGATCACGTCCTCACGATCCAGACGGGGGACCGGGCATTGTGGGCGAACGTGCTGCTGACGATGGGTTGCCGGACGGCCTGAGGGCCCGGAGGACCCAGAACCCCATGGCCGATCCGGCGAGGGCCTGGAAGGCGGCGAAGGCGTGGTTTCCGCCGAGAAGTTCCAAGGGCGCGAGGCCGAGGAGAAGGGCGGGCCCGGCAAGTCCCGCCCAGTCCGGCGTGCGGGCCGGGGCCAGCCGTTTGTTGATCCACCACGGGGCGAGGAGGAGCAGGGCGACGGGGAGGCCACCGAGGCGGATGGCCGTGATCGGCATGCCGGCGTCGCCGACTGGCGGGTTGGCGAGGCCACCCAGCAACGCGGCGGCCAGAAGGGTTCGAACGAAGAGGTGGGCTGGCCCGGGGCCCGGCAGGCGGGCGATGGTGCGGGAGGCGAGCAGGCTGGCCATCGTCAGGGATGCGGCGGTGAGGCTGGTTGGGAGTTGAAACGGGTGGAGGAATGTGGTGCATCCCTCGATGGCGGCTGCGGATGTGAGCGAGAGGAACGCGAGGGCGACAACGTTCTGCGTGGGTAATCGGCGCGCCTCCGCGCTGAGGACGACCACCCAGATGGCGGTCCCGAGCACGGGGGCGGCCATCGAGGTGACCGGCGACATCCGGCGATTGAACCCGGATCCGCCGATCGCATCCACAGATTATGGGGATTGGGGCCCGTGGGGGGATCCACAGATTTCACGGATTTCACAGATTCCGATCCCGATGCCGATCCCGATACCGATGCCGAGCCTGAGGCCACGCTTGATGGCCCGATGGGAAGGCTGGGACGCGACGGTTGCAGGGGGAGCCGCGGTTCCCTAGCGTGCGGCCATGAAATCCGCGTACGAGCTGGCGATGGAACGGTTGCAGAAGCAGGCACCGACGAAGGCCCTGACCGAGGCCCAGAAGGCGGAGATCGCCGACCTTGAATCGCTCTACAAGTCCCGGATCGCGCAGGTCGAGATCAGCATCGGCGACGAGATCCAGTCGGCGCAGGCGAGCGAGGAGTTCGACAAGGTGGATGAATTGAAGGCACGTTTGACCCAGCAGCGTGCGCGTTTGGAAGAAGAACGCGAGGAACGTAAGGAACGGGTTCGGGCGGGGAAGTGAACCCGTCATCTTCCGATGGAGCCCCCCGATCAGATCGACGAGCTAGAGGTCGAATACCGTGACCACGCGCGCCCCTGGATTGTGCTGGGGTTGGCGGTGGTCCTGGTCGTGGCCGGGGTCTACTTTGGAGGACGGCCGGCCTATCGGGCCTACAAGGACCAGAAGGCGCTGCGTCGGGTGGCGGCTATCGAGGCAGCATTGAAGGACGGCAAGCCGGAGGTCGCGGCTCCGGATGTCCGCTTGGCACTGGCGTTGGCTCCCGCGTTGCCGGAGGTGTGGCGGGTGGCTGGTCGGTTCTGTGCGATGGTCGGCAGCGAGGATGGGTTGCAGTACTGGGAACGGCTGGCTGCCAGTGCTGAGTGCTCGGTTCAGGATCGACTGGACTTCGCGGAATATGCCCATCGCTTGGGACGCGTGGACATCGTGGCGCGGCAGTTGGATCTGTTGTCGAAGCGCCCGAAGCTCGAAGCCCGTTTCTGGCGCCTCGCGGTGGAACATCTGCGCGGACGGGATGAACCCGAGCGTGCGGTGGAGTCGGCCCGACGTTGGTTCGAACTGGAGCCGGCCAATGAGGAGACCCAGTTCACGTTGGGTTCGGCGCTCTTGTCGCATCCGGACAAGCGGATGCAGTCCGAAGGACGCGGTCTTCTCTGGGGCCTGGCGCTGGGGAGCAGTCCGTGGGCCCGGAGAGCGGTCAGCGAGTTCATTTCCTTTGGGGACCTCACACGGGGTGAGCTGGAGACCCTGTACCGGTCGGGTGAACGTCTGGGCGCCAAGCCGACCGTGTTGGCCGGGCTGAGGCTGCGGATTTCACCAGACCAGCGGGAACGGGTGATCGAGGAATTGATCCGGGTCAGTTCGGGAACCAACGTGCCACTGCGGCGCGATGCGGTGGCGTTCCTCGCGGATCGGAATGAATTGGGGAAGGCCCTGGATCTGATGCCGCCTGAGGTGGTGGCCGGGGATGTCCGGCTCCGATCGGCGCGACTTCAGGCGTTGCTCGATCTGGGGCGGACGCAGGAAGCAGACCGGGAAATGGCCGCCGCCGGTGACCTGCTCGCGGTCGAGCCGCATCTCCGATTTTGCCTGGAGGCACAGGTGGCGGTGAAGGCTGACAAGCGCGATCAGGCGGCCCGGTTGTTGCAACAGGCCGTGCAGGCCAGCGGTCATGCGTCCGGCCCGTTGCGTTTCTGCGCGATCTATGCCGAACGACTCGGGTTCGTGAAGGAATCCATCTCGGCCTGGCAGAAGCTCGCCGATCATCCCCCCGTGACCGTCCATGCGTGCCGGCAGGTGCTGCGCCTCGCGATGGCTTCGGACAATCTCGTGGAGGCCCAGTTGGCCCTGCGTCGGGCCAGTCGGTTCCTTCCCGACGACTCCGCCTTCCTCGTGGGATCGTTTTACCTGGACCTGCTGATGGGCGAGCGATCGGGTCAGGATCGGATGGCCACCGTGGAGGAAGTGCTCACGACGCGCCCCCGGGATGCCTTCACCCGGGCAACGGTCGCCTTGGGGCGATGGCGGGGTGGAAACCTGTCCGGTGCCGTGACCGTGCTGGAGGAGGGCGAGGTGGACTGGGAAAAGGCCGAGCCCAGGTGTCGCGCGGTCCGCGCGGCCATTCTTGGGGCCAACCTCCAGCGCGAGGCGGCACGTCAGATCGTCCGCACGCTGGACGTCGATCGGTTGATGTCTGCGGAGCGGATGCTGGTGGAGGAGTGGCGGTGAGTTTGAAGATTCAAGTTTGAAGTTTTGAAGTGAAGG
>Ga0172376_10004271_pt1 | contig 16415 bp, 14 predicted proteins | sample Lak35m_FD_121114 | JGI IMG/M metagenome (GOLD analysis project Ga0172376, IMG submission 121114) | Freshwater microbial communities from Kabuno Bay, South-Kivu, Congo - kab_092012_35m | ecosystem: Environmental > Aquatic > Freshwater > Lake | place: Democratic Republic of the Congo: South-Kivu... | reverse complement strand
CACGGCAAGGTAGGTAAGGTAGCCAGCGGGTCAGACTAACCTCGCCGCGCTGAATCAGAGCCGCCACAATGCTTAAGCAGGTTGTCAGATGGGTGCGGTGAGCCCAGGGCAGCGATTGACCTAACCAGGTATTTAAGGCATTGTAAAGGGGGGACATAGGGTTCTCGGTTTTGATTGGTATCTAACCTTAGAACGCTATGCCCCCCTTGTACTTAAAATGTCTGAAATCACCATACCAAAAGCATTACAGCCATCTGCATCAACTTTTGTCAGTCAACCAGGGACCAGCGTCAGATCAGTAACCTGAGCGATGAGCGACGACTGATTATTTGCCTATTGGGACCACCGGTTGAGCGGTATTACTACGCATCTGGCTAATCGTTTGTCAACCTGCGGAATGTAGGTTTTAGCTGTAGAAAGAGTAAACCTATTCAGGACAACCACCATGGGAAAACCAACTGGCTTTATGGAATACCTGCGGGAGGTGGCGGAGGAAATCGCCCCCGCCGATCGCATCCGCAACTGGGATGAATTTCACCTGGCCATGGCGGAGGACAACCTCCGCACCCAGGCGGCCCGCTGTATGGACTGCGGCACTCCCTTTTGCCACACTGGTCTCACCCTTAGCGGCATGGCCAGTGGCTGCCCCATCAACAACCTGATTCCAGAATGGAACGATCTAGTCTACCGGGGGCTGTGGCAGGAGGCCCTGGAGCGGCTCCACAAGACCAACAACTTCCCGGAGTTTACCGGTCGGGTCTGCCCCGCCCCCTGCGAGGGGGCCTGCGTACTGGGGATCACCAACCCGGCGGTGACCATTAAAAATATTGAGTATTCCATTGCCGAAAAGGGTTGGGAATCCGGCTGGATCACCCCCACCCCCCCGGCCCAGCGCACGGGTAAAAAGGTGGCGGTGATCGGATCGGGGCCCGCTGGTCTGGCGGCGGCGGCCCAGCTCAACAGTGCGGGTCACTGGGTGACGGTCTACGAACGGGCCGATCGCCCCGGCGGCCTACTGATGTACGGCATCCCTAACATGAAGCTGGATAAGCGCCAGGTGGTGCAGCGTCGCTTGGAGGTGCTGGAGGCAGAGGGGGTAACCTTTGTCTGTAACACCGAAATTGGTAAGCATCTACCCGCCGCCACCCTACTACAGGAGTATGAGGCGGTGGTGCTCTGCACCGGCGCCACCAAACCCCGGGATCTGACCATCCCCGGTCGGGATCTGCAGGGTATTCACTTTGCTATGGAATTCCTCACCGCCAACACCCAGGCGCTGCTGGATGGGGCCCCTGGCCCCCAGTACATTTCGGCGGCGGGCCAGGATGTGGTGATCATCGGCGGTGGGGACACCGGCACCGACTGCGTCGGCACCTCCCTACGCCATGGCTGCCGCAGCGTCACCCAGTTAGAGATCATGCCCCAGCCCCCGGATCAGCGCGCCCCCAACAACCCCTGGCCGGAGTGGCCCAAGGTCTACAAAATGGACTATGGCCAGGAGGAGGCCGCCGCCCGATTTGGCGCCGATCCCCGCACCTACCTGACCACCGCTACCCACCTGGAGGGGGATGACCAGGGCCAGGTAAAGGCGGTGCACACGGTACAGATTCAGTGGGGTAAGGATGACCAGGGCCGGTTTGTGCCCCAGCCCGTGGCGGGCACCGAACGGGTGCTGCCGGCCCAGCTGGTGCTGCTGGCCATGGGCTTTTTAGGCCCCGAACAACCCCTGCTGGAGTCCCTGGGCCTGGAGCGGGATGGTCGTAGCAACATTAAGGCGGACTCCGGCCAGTTCACCACCTCCATCCCTGGCGTCTTTGCCGCCGGGGACTGCCGGCGCGGCCAGAGCCTGGTGGTGTGGGCCATCAATGAGGGCCGGGGGGCGGCGCGGGAATGCGATCGCTACCTGATGGGGGCAACCGAGCTCCCCTAGGATGTTCTCTGCCCTGGCCCCAGGATACTTCACCGTAGCGCAGCAGCAGGGCAATGGTGACACTCACCGCTAAGATCAACAGCATACTGAGGGCGGAGCCAAATCCCCAGGCCCGGGTGGGTCCCAAAAACTGGTTATAGATCAGGCGACTGATGTTCATGGAGGAGGCTCCGCCCAGCAGGGTGGGGACAACAAAGTCCCCCAGGCAGGCGATAAACACCAGCAGGCAACCGGCTGCAATCCCCGGCAGGGTTTGGGGTACGGTGATGCGCCAGAACTGTTGTCGAGGACTGGCCCCCAGGTCAGCCGCCGCCTCCAGGAGGTGAGGGTCCAGCTTCTCCAGGGAGGCGTAGAGAATCAACACCATGTAGGGTAGAAAACTATAGGTGAGCCCAATCAGCACCGCCGTACCGGTGTTGAGCCAGGCCTGGGTTGGTAATTGAAGCGCCTGGAGCAGGCTGTTGAGTAAGCCACTGGGCCGCAGAATGGTGATCCAAGCGTAGGCCCGCAGTAGGGAGGAGGTCCACAGGGGTAAAATGAAACCCACCAGCAGCAGGTTACGCCAGCGCCGGGGGGAGACCAGGGCTAGCCAGTAGGCCACGGGAAACCCCAGGGCCAGGCAAGCCAGGGTGGCGCTGGTGGCAAATAGCAGCGATCGCAGCACCACCTGCAGGTAAACCGGCTGCAAAATCTGCAGATAGTTCCCCCAACCGTAGCCGGTGGCCGGTTGGCCCAGCCGTAGCCCCGGCACCAGGCTAATATCCAGGATCAACAGGGTGGGAATCACCAATAATAGCAATAACCACAGCCCCCCCGGCCCCAGGAGTAGTAGTGGCCCCAGGCTACGGCGTAGCCAACGCACCGATGGCAAGTTATGGGTCATTCCGTTCCCTCCCCCAGGTCAGCCCTGATCTAGGCACTGGTGATTTCGGTCCAGAACCGATCGAAGAGGTCATTGCTGGCGGTAGCAAGGGGGGCAATGCCTTCGCTGCGGTCTAAAACCTCCTCCTCGGGATACAGATTGCGGTTGTTTTTGATCTCTGGGGGCAACTGTTCAAAGGCGGCCTGGTTAACGGTACTAAAGAGGAACCGTTCCGCCGTCACCCTGGCCACCTCCGGTTCTAGCATGAAGTTGATCCACTGGTAGGCCGCCTCGGGGTTAGGGGCGGTGGTGGGAATCGCCATGGTGTCGGTCCAGAGTGAGGTGCCACTGCGGGGAATCAGGTATGCCAGGTTGGTGTCCTGACGGGTGAGGGGAATTGCATCGGCAGAATAGGCCATGGCCACCGCCAGATCACCGGCTAGAATCTCATCTTCAAAACCACCACTCTTAAAGGCAGCAATATGGGGTTTGAGCGCTAACAACTTACGATAGGCCGCTTCAATCTGGGTAGCGTCATTAGTATTGTAGGAATAGCCTAAGGACTTCAGGGTGGCCCCCAGCACCTCTCGGGTATCGTCAAGCAGGGTAAACCGTCGGGAAATTTTCGGGCTAGCTTGCCAGAGAAACTCCCAGTCCTCCGGGACCCCTGGGGTGGCCTCGCGGTTATAGACCAGCCCTGTGGTGCCAGTGCTAAAGGGCATACTGTGGGCGTTATTGGGGTCGTAGCCAGGGTTGGCCCAACGAGACTTGAGATTTTTTATACCTGGCAACCGATCCGGATCTAACGCCGCTAGCATCCCCAGGTCCACCATCTGGGTGACCATGTAATCCGACGGATAAATCAGACTATAGGCGTTACCTCCTCCCGATTGAAGTTTGGTTAACATCACCTCATTGGAGTCGAAAATATCAAAAATAACCTTGACATCGGTCTGGTCCGTAAAAGCCGTAACCGCATCTTGATCAATGTAGTTTGACCAGGTATAGATGTGCAGGGCGTTTTTTCCACCTGAGCTGGAGTTGTCCGGTGCAGCCGTTTGTCCTGTTAGATTAGCCCGGCAGTTCGCCAGGGTAAGGGCGGCCACAGTGGTACCGGCCCCCTGTAAAAAGTGTCGACGCGTATAGCGGTAGCCAGGGTCAGGGGGCAATAGCGGCTGAGGGGGCACGGCGGTCTCCTATAGGACAATACCAATACCTGAATAACGGGTGTTGTTATCATCGGGTCCAGGCGTTGATTATAAGATGCTAGATCTTTACTAGAACTCCAAGGACTAGACCTCTATAATCATCAAACCATGCAACCACACGGATACCCAGAGTTTCCCCAAAGGGGTTAGGGTAAAAATCGGTCTAGGGCGGCCTTGAGTTCGGCAATTTCCTGCTCAATATTTCCCTCCTCGGCAGCCCGGCTAATGCACTCCGTCAGGTGATCGTCAAGGATAATCCGAGCCACTCGGTCTAGGGCTCCGCGGACAGCACCAATCTGGACCAACACCTCTGGGCAGGGACGGCTTTCCTCGACCATAGTGCGAATTCCCCGAATATGGCCTTCAATCCGGGCTAAACGATTCACAATTCGACGCAGGGACTCAGGATCATGAACATGGGGATGGACATCTCCACTACCAGTATCAGCGGTAATGGATAGGTGGTCATGCTGATGCAGGTGAGAGCTAGGATGGTGCAAAGTGAAATACTCGCGAAATGGAAACCAAGATTTTAGTTACACATTGTAGCTTTCTAAAGCTATACAAACAGAGGATTGCAGCTAAGGATACAACCCATTGCCGTAGTTCAGGGTGTAGGGGGAGATGGATAATTACTCAAGCGACTCAACTCCTCCAGGGATTTTACCCCAGGATAGAGTTGGCCGCCAATTTCCCAGGTGGGGTAGCCCTTAATTTTCTTATCTTGACAGAGCTGAAACTGGCTATTCGGACCGTCAGCCGCGCATTCTACGTAGGTTAGCTGACTAACGGCCTCCTTGAACAGAGCCTTTTGGTCGGCACAGTGGGGACACCAGTAGGCACCGTACATAACGCTATTGGTCTGGTTGAGATGCTCCGCTAGCTGGGCTTCGTAGCTAGGGGAGGGGGTGATAGCTGAAGAACTTGTACAGGCTGCTAAAACTGTGGCCAGGGCTGCCAAGCCAGTTAGCCGGGGATACAGACCTTCGGTCAAGACCTGAATCATCACCTAAGCTCCTATCTCGGTCACTGTAAAAAACTGATCAACTAGACAACAATGCCTGAGCTGCACTTCTTAAGATAGCACTAGTTTCAGCTGCAAGCCTCCCCGGTACTCTTCCCCGGCCATCCGGAAACCATAGGTTAAAACTCTTGACTCAAGGCTCTGCCTGTAGAATTAGGCAACCCTTGGGCTTCCAAAACATTTTGCTGACTGTCATTTAATACCGTCAATACTTGAGGTGGCGTAGCGTCGGCGGGGTATACCAAATCGACTTCTACCTCATTCCGGGTCTTAGCAGGCATGGTGATGCTGACTAGAGGGTTACTTTCCTGGCCTCCCCGCTGGACCAGATGCAGATAGTGGGTACGTTCTATACCCATGGGGTTTTTAAACTTGAGTCGTACCGTTCCGCGGAAGAAGATTCGATTGTTGGGTGGTCGACGAAATCGCAAGCCATCTGTCAGACTTTCATCCCCCAGGGGGGTTTGAAACTTAATACTGACAGATTGGGCTGAGTCATGGTGGTTGTAGAGGGGTAACTTGAGACTGTAGCGAACGCCATAGTTACCATGGGCCCGAAACGCCGTATCCGCATAGCGGACCACCATGGGAGCACTTTGGATTTGTCCAGTGCCAAAGGTGTTGCGATCAACGGAGCTGATCACGTAGGAAAAGGAACTCCCTGGGTCGGGGATGGTGAGGTTGTCACTGTTGGGCTCATCGGTCAGGGTCGTCCTCCAGCTGGAACCTTTGGCTACACCAGCCACCCGACCGTAGTAAAATCGGCCAAATCGATAGGATTGGGGATCGGAGGGAGGAATATCGCGGGGACCGGCTAACCCCCCCTGCTTCAGAACCCGGAGCCAGTCCCTCAGGGTAGGTACCCGTTCGTTATTGGTCGGGGTTTTCTCGGCATACTTGGCCAGACTAGCCACGTAGACAGGGCCATTGGCCGTTAAGTACATCATAGCCGTGCGACCATTGCTGGGGATGGGCCGCGGTGCCGGAGGGGCCGACGAACTGCTGCCGGAGCTCTCTTGGGGGAGTAACTGGTTATCTGCGGCGGACAGAGCGGCGGGAGGGGCGGCCGGTTGAGGAATGATTTGACCCTGGGTGTAGCTGCCATTTACCGGTACCGATAACTGGCGTAAAGGAATCGGGGTATTCATCAAGAGATGAACATGACCTGGGGGGATAGTAATGGAGCGAGACCACTGGGGCTGGCTGGTGCCTCGGAGAATATCAGTAGCGGTACGGCTCCCAGGTCCGGCAAAGACACTGCCATTGACGTTCAACCGGGACTCTGGCAGATCGATGAAGGGGGCTTCTTGACTGAGATAGCTAACCCCCTGGTGAATCTTTAGCTCTACCGGAGTCGAACTGGGGTTGTAAACCACGACCCCTAAAAATAGGGTGCGGCGATCGTCCGCATTTAACCCCCGGGCAATGTGATGGGCGAAAATGTCAAATCGCCCCTGGAAAGCATAGTCGAGATGGGCTTTGGGGGTAGCCATATCCTCAGGGGGGAAGGTGGAGAGTAAAATGCCCTCCTGCTGTACCACCTCCGGACTATTACTGTTAAAAACGGGTATGTTATCAAGACTACCGCTGAGAGGACGCACCTCTTGCCGGCGAATCACTTCAGCGTAGGTACCATCCCGGGAGACAATGACCGTTTCGGACGGTGGGACCGCGCTAACCTGATTCGCAGGAACCTGGGCAATCAGGGGAAGGATTGGAGGAAGGGTGAAAGCGACTAACGCACTCAGCATGGCTACCTGGGAAACAACCAAAACTCGACACAATTCAGTTTGCCCACAAAAGCTGCAATCTAGCGGATGGAGAAGGGTTGATAAGGTTAAGACGGTTAGTTGGGCTGATTATCCGCTGAAGGCTATGACCATCAGAACAAGGCAAAGGGAGGGTAAAAAGCCCGTTATCACTCATTAACATGAGACCTTACCCTATCAACCTTTGCCAGTTCTTGCCAACCTTCCTCCATGCTTCGCTTCGGTAGGAACTATTCCGATCATTAACTCAGCGACCGCAAGAGCTAATCAAATCATTGAGCAATGTATAGTACTCGTCCACCATAGCATCTTGATCCCTAGCTTAAACCATAGCCTGAGGGCAAAAATCACAGAATCTTTACTGATTGGTTCAGCTTTATGAATCGGGGGAGTAATCCTCTGGAAGTCAGATCAGGGAGTTAGCAGGGTTTGCAAACTTCCTTTCCCTGTAGTAAAAAAAGAAGGCTGATTCTTCTCTGCGGTGGCAACAGCTATGGTCGACGCCAGTAATGTTTTGGGTAGCTCCCTTACTTCCTGTAGTATGGATCCGGTTACGGGTTTTTATCGAGATGGCTGCTGTCGAACTGGTGCTGGCGATTTCGGCGCCCATCTAGTCTGCGCCGAAATGACCGAGGAGTTTCTAGCCTTCACTAAGACCCAGGGTAATGATTTGTCTACCCCCGTGCCAGCCTATCGCTTTCCTGGTCTGAAGCCTGGCGATCGCTGGTGCCTCTGCGCCTCTCGCTGGAAGGAAGCCCTCGATGCGGGGGTAGCTCCCCCCGTGCTGCTCAGGGCAACCCACGCCTCCGCCCTGGAGTACGTCTCCCTGGCGGAGTTGCAAGGCCACGCCCTGGATGGGGCTCAGTAACACCCTTGGGCAGTAGGTTCAGGGTCTAGTCGGTGGCGTAAATTCGGCTATCCTTCAAGAGGGGGCGGAACTCAGTACTCAGGAGAAATGGGTGTATTTACGCCAAGCAATAATCGGTTAAGTTTTCAGACACTATAGTTTTCAGACACTATTCAGACAAATGAGGGCGTCATCAGACAGCAAAGCTTATAGACAATGCGGGCTCCCACATTGCCATCCCACTCGCCGTCCCCCACCTCCGATAGGTCAAAGCCAATAATCCGGCGACCACTGGCCACCAGCCGCTGCAGCAGGTAGAACACCTCCGGTAGATCCAGCCCCCCCGGTACCGGCGTACCGGTATGGGGGCAAAGCTTTGGATCGAGGCCATCGACGTCAAAACTGACGTAGACCCGGTCTGGAAGGCAGGCGATGATCCGCTGACATTGGCTTTCCCAGGAGAGCCCTCCATAGTAGTTAGCCTTGAGGTGGGCATCATAGAAGGGGAGAATGCGATCGCCCGCCTCGGCGATTAGGGCTACCTCCTCCTGGCAGATATCCCGCAGCCCCACCTGCACCAGGCGGGTCACCTGGGGTAATTGCAGGACGTTATACATGATTGAGGCGTGGGAGTAGGTAAACCCCTGGTAGGCACAGCGCAGGTCAGCATGGGCATCGATATGGAGAATGCCAAACTCCGAGCTAAATTCCGTCAAGGCCCTGATATAGCCCAGGGGAACACTGTGATCTCCCCCCACAACCCCTACCCGTTGACCCCGCTCCAGGGCGGCTCGACTGCGGCCGTAAACCCACTGGTTCATAGCTTCACAGGCCTGGTTCACCCTGGCCAGATCCGCCTGCAGATCCGGGCGATCGCTGGGGCTTAGGCCGGCTTCAGTCGCCTCCATGAGGCGACCTGCGGCGGCCCTAGCGGTTTGGTTCAGGGCCAGCCAGTGATCCGCCAGGGGGGGCATGAAAATCCCCTGACGCCAGGCCTCCGGATAGTCCAGGTCGTAGAGGTCTATCTGACTAGAGGCTTGCCGAACCCGCTCTGGCCCCTGGGCGGTGCCGGCATGGTAGGACACCGTTGCCTCCCAGGGCACCCCCAGGATGACCAGGTGGGCAGTGTCGGCGGTAAAGGGCAGGCCATACAGGTTGCCATTATCCAGGGCTGCCCCACTGGGGTCAAAGCCCTCCAGGGCGGTCGCATGCCCAGGGGCTAGGCTGGGGGAACTAGGGGATTGGACCATGACCGGTGCAGGCTAGAGGGAGTCAGCATCCCTAGTCTAGAGCAAATACACCCCCGGCCAGACGCTGAGGACCGCCAGGTTACTCATTAGCCAACCATTCCAGGGCCCGCTCCCCCAAACTCAGGGGAATACCCACCGCCTTGCCCAGGCGGGGCCGTTCACGGGTTTCGCGAATCCAAACCTTGACGTGCTCCGCCTGCCCCCACTCGTTCAGGTATAGGGCAATCTGATCGAGGTGGAGAAGATATTGCGCCTCGCTAAGGGGGAAGGAGGCTTGCTCCAGGTAACGCCACATCACCTGCAACCAAACTTTCCCCTGGGTGCGACGCAGTTGTAGGTCGTAGGAGTAGCCCCACTTATCCAGCAAAATGGCCTGCAAGTCCCTACCCGTCATCTCGCCTCCCTTGGTTTTAGGTCCAACCAGAGTTGATACATTTCTTTACAATCCCCCACTGGGGGGGATCTGGGCTCCCCATGGTGCAATAATACGGTTAGTTAAGTTTTTGATGCTGCCACCAGAGCTGCAGTCTCTGTTCCGGGTTTCTCGAGAACGGCGACTGACGTGCTGGGGTCTGTCTTGATAATAACGACTGATACATTCGAGCGGGTAAGCCAGTTTGGATTATGACTCAAGTTTCTGGAACCTCTGATGTCCCCGATTTGGGGCGTCGTCAATTTATGAACCTGCTGACCTTCGGAGCCGCCACCGGGACTGTCCTGGGCATGCTGTATCCGGTGGTAAAGTATTTCATCCCCCCCTCTAGCGGTGCTGGCGGTGGCGGGGTGACGGCTAAGAATGAACTGGGCAACGATGTCATTGCCAGTCAGTTTCTACAGGCCCATAACCCTGGCGATCGCGTCCTGGTACAGGGGCTCAAGGGCGACCCCACCTACCTGGTGGTCAAGGACGACGGCGCTTTAGAAAACTACGGCATTAGTTCCATTTGCACCCACCTGGGCTGTGTGGTTCCCTGGAATGCCAGCGAAAACAAATTTATGTGTCCCTGCCACGGTTCCCAGTACGATGCTACCGGCAAAGTCGTGCGGGGCCCAGCCCCCCTATCCCTGGCTTTGGCCCATGCCGATGTCACCGAAGACGACAAGGTTTCCCTGACCAATTGGACAGAAACCGACTTCCGCACTGGTGATAGCCCCTGGTGGGCTTAGGTAGGCTACCTACCGAGCCGGTGCCCATGCCACCCTCCCTTGCTTGCTATATATCTAGAGCCATGACTGCATTATTCTCATCGGTGAGTCGTTGGCGGCCAGTAGCCGTTGCCTTTGCCACCGTTCTTCTGATTCTGGCTGGGGTACTGGTCCAGCCCCAATCCGCCGCCGCCTACCCCTTCTGGGCCCAGGAAAACTACGCAAATCCCCGGGAAGCTACCGGGCGGATCGTTTGTGCTAACTGCCACCTGGCGGCCAAGCCCACCAAGGTAGAGACCCCCCAGGCGGTATTGCCCGACTCGGTCTTTCCCCTCAAGGTAGAAATTCCCTACGACCTCAACACCCAGCAGGTGTTGGGGGATGGTAGCCGGGGTGGGCTGAATGTAGGGGCCGTAGTGGTGTTGCCCGACGGCTTTACCCTGGCCCCCCCCGATCGCATCCCCGAAGATCTGCAGGAGGAGGTGGGTAGCACCTACTTCCAGACCTACAGTGAGAGTCAACCGAATATTTTGATAGTGGGTCCCCTACCGGGGGAACAGTACCAGGAAATTGTTTTCCCCATCCTGGCCCCGGATCCTGGCCAGAATAAATCCGTTGCCTTTGGTAAATACCAGGTCCACGTGGGGGGTAACCGCGGCCGTGGCCAGGTCTATCCCACGGGTCAGTCCAGTAATAATACCGCCTATAATGCCTCGGTCAGTGGTACGGTGAGTGCCATTGCCCCCCAGGAGGCGGGCGGTTATACGGTCACCCTGCTGACGGAGGACGGCAAGTCAGTCACCGAAACCATTCCGGCCGGTCCTGAGTTGTTGGTGGCCGCTGGAGATGCGGTGGAAGGGGGTAAACCCCTCACCACCAACCCCAATGTGGGAGGGTTTGGGCAAATTGACACGGAAATTGTGCTGCAAAACCCCAATCGGGTTAAGGGCCTGATCGCCTTTGTCGCCGCCGTTATGATCACCCAGATCATGTTGGTGTTGAAGAAGAAACAGGTGGAACGGGTACAGGCAGCGGAAGTGAGCTTTTAAGTCAATTTCCCATGGTCTAACCCCTAGCCAGGTATGCGGTCGCATGCCTGGCTTTTTTAGGTCACTCCTCCCCTATGTTAACCAGAGGGAGGATGGAAATTTCCTGTGATCGCCCATGGTGAGGGGTGAGACCCCAGATCCTAGCTTCCAGGGCAGCCAGTACAATCTTTACCATGAGCATGACTGATTGAGTTTCCTTGTTTCCCTCTCTCTGGATAGGCCACTGTGGTGGCCTTTTTTTTGTCCTGCCCTTTGCCATCGACAAGCTACCCATTACCACTGCGGCAAGTCCTAGGAAATGTGAGATTCTCCAACCAGGGTAGAATGGCTTGACTAAGTTGGTGGGGGAATCCTAGGCTAAGCCCGTAGACCCTACCCCTGGCCCCCATGGCATCTCCAACTGCAATTTTGCTCGTGTCCTGCCCCGACCAAAAGGGGTTAGTGGCTAAACTGGCTAACTTTATCTACGCCAATGGGGGCAATATTCTCCACGCCGATCAGCACCGAGATCCGGAGGCAGGGCTATTTCTATCCCGTATTGAGTGGGAGTTGGAGGGTTTTAACCTGCCCAGGGAGATTATCGGTCCCGCTTTCCAGGCCATTGCCCAGCCCCTGGGGGCTGACTGGCAACTGCACTTTTCCGCCACGGTGCCCCGCCTATCAATCTGGGTCAGCCACCAAGACCATTGCCTGCTGGATTTGCTCTGGCGCCATCGGGCTGGGGAACTGCAGGCAGAAATGCCGCTGGTGATCAGCAACCATAACCATCTGAGGCCGATCGCCGAACAGTTTGGCATTGATTTTCACCACTTGCCGGTCACCAAGGACAATAAGCCACTCCAGGAAGCCCAGCAGTTGCAGCTATTGCGGGACTATCGCATTGATCTGGTGGTGCTGGCCAAATACATGCAGGTGCTCTCTCCCCAATTTCTGCAGGAATTTAGCCCGGTGATTAATATTCACCACTCCTTTTTACCCGCCTTTATGGGGGCTAATCCTTACCAGCGGGCCTACCAGCGGGGAGTGAAAATCATTGGTGCCACCGCCCACTACGTCACCTCCGATCTAGACGAGGGCCCAATTATTGAACAGGATGTGGTGCGGATCAGTCACCGCGATGATGTGCAGGAACTGATCCGCAAGGGCAAGGATGTGGAACGGATGGTGCTGGCCCGGGCGGTGAGGCTGCACGTGCAAAACCGGGCCCTGGTCTACGGTAACCGCACGGTGGTGTTTGCCTAGGGCGTGATCGGGTGCTCTGACTGGCGGACTGCCTCCAGCAGGTCATTATGGATCTCAGGGTTGGCGGCAATCAGTAAACCCGGACGCTGGTAGTCCTGGCAGTGGTGTAGGGGCGGGGGCGGCGCCCCATCCAGGGTGGTAACAACATAGCCCATTTCCGCCGCCATAAAGGCCAGGGCGGCGCCGTCGATAAACTGGCTACGGGCCAGGACGGCCCCCGCCAAATCTCCGCTGAGCAGACCGTTGAAGTTGGGAATTTGGGCGGTTTTAGAGTAGTCTGCCTTGGTGTGAAACACCCGATACCGGTCCTTCAGGTAGGGCACCAGGGCCCCCATTTGCCATCCCAAACAAAGGGCAGGGGTAGGATTGGCGATGGTGATGGCCTGACATTCCCCCAGATTCTGATGCAGTTGTCCCCGAAAGGCACCCTGGCCCCGTAGCGCGTAGTAGTAGAGATTTTGCCCAGGGGTGACGGCGATCGCCGCCTCGTAGTCATCGGCATTGAGAACGCTGAGGATAATCTGATAGTTTGAGTGGCCATCCAGATAGAACTGGGTGCCATCGATGGGGTCGAGGGCCACCAGATAGTCCCCCAGGGCTCCTAGATCGGTGGCTCGAAAGTATTTGGTATTGTAGGTCTGCTCGTGTTCTTCACCAAAGAAGCGCACCTGGGGAAATAGGCCCAGTAACACCACCTCCATCATGGTTTGAATGGAGAGATCAGCATCACTTAAGGCGGAGGCGAAAAAGTTATCCCCCTTGCCGTTTTTGCCCGGTTGGGGCTTAATCTTGGCCTGGATTTGCTGAGCATAGGCCCCAGCTGTACGCAAATAGGGCAATAGGGTTTCTAAGATTTGTTGCGGGCTGGGCGGACTAGCCATAGCCAAAAAACCTTTTGGAGAATATTCTTTAAGTGTAAACATATTCTGTTTACACCGATGGCCTACCCCAGGAGTTGTAATCGTTGTAGGAGTTGAGGTCACCATGGTTAGTCAGCAGCCCCGTTCCATGCCGCCCTCCCTGGGTCTAGACCCTACCCTCCCGGAGACCCATAACTACTTTACCCCACCCTTAATCAGCCAGCCCGTGGCTCGCCCCCAGGCCCCCTGGCGCTGGCTGTTGATGGCTATGCTCGGCTGCACAGGAGCGGGGGTGGCAGCCCTGGTGGCCTTGCTATGGTTAGTCAACCTACCCCCCACCACTAACTGTGAAAATCCGGCCACGGTGACTAGCGATCGGGCCCAACTCTATTGTGCCCAAACAGCGGCAGAATCTGGCAACCTGGAGGATATTCTCGCCAGCCTCGACCTGGCGGGTGGCTGGTCCAGTTCCCATCCTCTTTACTACGAGGTTCAACCCTTAGTGGAGGAGTGGTCTTGGGTCGCCCTCAGGGCAGCAGAACGGGAACTGGGGGATAATCAGCTGCAGGCGGCCCAGGCCCTGATTGCTCGCATTCCTAGCACCAGCCCGGTTTACCCCCAGGGCCAGGTGGCCCTGGCCAGGTGGCAGGCGGAGTGGGACCAGGGCAGGGGCTTGGTGGTCAAGGCAGAGAAGGCTCTGCAACGCAAGGACTGGGCTACGGCTACGGCCCAACTCCAGGCCCTGGGGAATCTAGAGAATGACCATTGGCGGGTTGAACAGGTCACCCTGCTATCCCGCCGTATTCAAGCAGAACGTCGAGCCGTGGCTCTTTTGAACCAGGCCGTGGCCTTGGCGGCGCCCGGGGGGAGTGAGGGCCTGGGGCGAGCCCTACAGACCGCCAGCCAGATTAACCCTGATACCTTTACCTACCAGGCCGCCCAGGTTTACCTCGATCGCTGGAGCGATTTACTCTTGAAACTGGGGCTAGATCGCTGGTATGCCTCCTCTCTGGAGGAGGCCCTGGCCCTGGGTCGTCAGGCGGCCCTGAACCCAAGTCGGGCTCAGGTAGCCCAGGAACTGATCTGGCTGAGTCGGTCCCGGCAGTTGGCCCAGGCCAGTCTGCGGGGGTGGCGAACCGCCCCCGACCAACTGATTACCCTTTATCAGGCCATGTTGATGGCCAACCGGATTGGTAGCGATAGTCCTTACTACGGCCAGGCCCAATCCAGCCTCAAGACCTGGCGGCAGCACCTGGAGGGAATGGTGACCTTGCAGGGGACTGAGGTACCTGGCCGTCTGGTCTATCTGGATACCCTGAAGCTGGCTATGGCCCAGGCCCAACAGATACCCCCCGGTCACCCCCAGCGGGTGCGGGCCCAAACCTTGATCGCCCACTGGCAACTGACCATCGAGCGCTTAGAGGATCGACCCTATCTGGTTGAGGCCCATCGCCTGGCCAAGGATAAAACTATGACAGGTTTGCAGGCGGCTATCGAGATGGCGGAAAAAATTGCCCTAGAACGGGCCCTCCGACCTGAGGCCCAGGGCTGGGTTTACCTTTGGCGAGTTCAGATTGAGGAAATCGAAGACCGGCCCATCCTCAACCAAGCCCGCCGCCTGGCGAGCCAGGGTAATCTCTTCCAGGCCATTGCCGAGGCTTTAAATGTGAAGCCAGGGCGAGCCCTCTACGATGAAGCCCAAGGGGCGATCTCCGGTTGGCAATGGCAAATTAGACAACAGGAACTAGCTCGACAACGGGCCCTGACCCCCACGCCCCCCGTTATCCCAACCCTACCGGCAACGGGCCCATCAACGGCTAACCCCCCCATGCAGGATAGGGACCCTGGGGCGCTAACTGCCCCCTCACCGTCCCCTTCATTGTCCTCTGATCCAGCCTCCACGATGATGGCGCCAGGCGCCGTGCCCAGGGTGCTCGAACTATCACCGCCAACCAATATACCCGCACCACCCCCCCAGGGGACGCCCTCCACAGAACCCAGTGCCTTGCCCCCTGCCGCGACGCCGCCAACCGGTGGACCCCTAACCCCGGAGCCAACCGTTGCCCCCCTAGTGCCAGCACCAGGGACCTTGCCAGAGCCTACCCCGCCACCCGATGCCCCTGCCGTGTCTAGTAGCCCCCAACCAGAAACTAACCTGAGTTGGTCGGGTTCCTAGGTATAGCTAGAGGGCTTAGAAGCCAGAAAACCACCAGCGGTGGCGCCCAACAGAGATCAAACGGCATCTCAGTCCGATTCTGGGCACCCCCCAGAGTCGGAGATCACCCTTGTCTACCCGTGTACAATAAAGAATTGTGACCCTGAGTTTATTTTCCCCAGCCTATGACCCTATTGCAAGACCTGTCTACAGGCCCAGATACCCTGGCAGGCCGTACCATTGGTCGTAGGTGGCAGGCCGTGATCCTGATGGTGATCGCGGTATTAGTGATGGGAGCCTTTGGGTTACGTCTATTTCAACTCCAGATCGTGAACGGCGATCGCAATCGTCAATTAGCCGATAGTAATCGTATTCGTCTGATTGCCAAACGTCCGGGCCGGGGCACCATTACCGACCGCCATGGCAAGGTACTGGCCAGTAGTCGCCTGTCCCAAACCGTCTCCATCTGGCCCATTGCCCTACCTAAGGAAAAATGGCCAGCGGTAATTAACCGCCTGGCGAAAATCCTCAAGATTCCCCCCCAGGAGATTCAAAGCCGACTGGAAAAGGCCGGTTACCAATCCATTGAGTCGGTGGTTGTCGCCAGTGGCATTACCCCAGGCCAGGCAACAGCCCTGGCGGAGTATAGTCAAGAGCTGCCAGGAGTCCGCCTGGAGGCGGAGGCCGTGCGCAACTACCCCAACGGCGATCTGGCTGCCCACCTGCTGGGTTACACCGGTGAGCTGACCGATCAGCAACTTAAGGATCGACAGGACCAGGGCTACCGACTAGGGGATATAGTGGGCCAGATGGGGGCTGAAGCCGTTTTTGAATCCATCCTCAAGGGGAGTTGGGGTGGTCAACAGGTGGAGGTAGATAGTGCTGGCCGGGTAGTTCGTATCCTGGGGAATAAACCAGCGATCTCTGGACAAGATATTCAGCTGACCCTGGACATTGAACTACAAAAGGCGGCGGAGGCGGCCTTGGGTAAACGGAAGGGGGCGATCGTGGCCATGGATCCGCGTAATGGAGCGATTCTGGCCATGGTCAGCCGACCCACCTACGACCCTAAT
>Ga0172376_10004269_pt1 | contig 16417 bp, 10 predicted proteins | sample Lak35m_FD_121114 | JGI IMG/M metagenome (GOLD analysis project Ga0172376, IMG submission 121114) | Freshwater microbial communities from Kabuno Bay, South-Kivu, Congo - kab_092012_35m | ecosystem: Environmental > Aquatic > Freshwater > Lake | place: Democratic Republic of the Congo: South-Kivu... | reverse complement strand
CGCTTCGCGTCGAGAGGGCGCCGGCGTTGCCGGCTTGAGGCGCCGCTTCGCGTCGAGAGGGCGCCGGCGTTGCCGGCTTGAGGCGCCGCTGCGCGGCGAGAGGTCGCCGGCGTTGCCGGCTTGAGGCGCCGCTTCGCGTCGAGAGGGCGCCGGCGTTGCCGGCTTGAGGCGACGCTTCGCGTCGAGAGGGCGCCTGCTTCGCAGGCTGGAGGCGCCGCTTCGCGTCGAGAGGGCGCGGATTTGCCGACGTAAAAAAACTCGAAATGAACTGGATAGGCCGTAAATTATCTCACCCTCAACCCTCAACCCTCAACCCTCAACCCTCAACCCTCAACCCTCAACCCTCAACCCTCAACCCTCAACCCTCAACCCTCCACCCTCAACCCTCGTCCCTCAACCCTCTCCCCGCTACGCGCAGCGTCGCCTCACCCCAGCACGTCTTGTCCGATGTCGGTCCGCTGGTACTTGCCCTCGAACTGGATGGTTGCGGCGGTGGCATAGGCCTCGGCCACCGCGTCAGAGAGCGTGTTGCCCAGCCCGGTGCAGGCGAGGACGCGTCCGCCTGAGGTCAGGATGCGGGAGCGTTGGAGCCGGGTTCCGGCGTGGAACACCAGCGAGCGGTCGCGGTCGGCGGCTTTCTCCAAGCCCGTGATCTCCCGGCCGGTGACGGGGGCGTCGGGATACCCTTCGGAGGCGAGGACCACGGTCGCCGCAGCCCGGGGGTCGATGTCCACGTCGACCTCGGACAACAGCCCGGAAGCGGTCGCGATGCACACGTCGAGCAAATCGCTGCGAAGGCGGGGAAGGATGGCTTCGGTTTCGGGGTCGCCGAGCCGGCAGTTGTATTCGATGACATACGGCTCATTGCCGACCTTCATGAGGCCGAAGAACACGAAGCCGCAGTAGGGAATGCCTTCTTTCGCGAGGCCTTTGATGGTGGGGATGACCACGCGGTTGAGGACTTTGTCGTCGAACTCGGGCCCCGCAAATGGCACGGGAGAAACGGCACCCATCCCGCCGGTGTTGGGCCCGGTGTCGCCGTCGCCGATGCGCTTGTAGTCCTTTGCGGCCGGCAACATCCGGAAAGTCGTCCCGTCGGTGATGCAGAAGGTGCTCAGTTCGATGCCGTTCAGAAATTCCTCGATGACCATGCGTTGTCCGGCTGCGCCAAACTTGCCGCCGTCGAGCATCGCCCGAATCTCCGCCTCCGCTTCAGCCCGCTCCGCGCAAATCAACACCCCTTTTCCGGCAGCGAGCCCATCGGCTTTGAGTACGTAGGGCGGCTTGAACCCGTCAAGGAACGCACACGCGGCAGCGGATTCGCCCGACCCGAAGGCGCCGTAGCGGGCGGTAGGGATGCGGTGGCGTTCCATGAAGGATTTGGCAAACTCCTTACTTCCTTCAAGTTGCGCGCCAGCAGCCCCGGGCCCGATGACCAGCGGCGCCTGCTTCTCCATGGCGCGCAGCCGATCGGCCAACCCCGCAACCAGGGGCCCTTCGGGGCCGATGAGCACCAACCCGATGTCGTGCTTGCGGACGTACCGTTCGACGGCGGAAGCATCCGCCGGATCCAGCTCCGGCACGCATGTGCCCACCCCGGCCATCCCCGCATTACCGGGAGCCACGTGCAACGAGCCTAACAACGAACTCGCGGCCAACTTCCAGGCCAGCGCATGCTCGCGACCGCCGCTTCCTACAAGGAGCACATTCATGGGCACAAAGCTACGGCGCTACCTTGCGCACATGTTGCTGTCTGTCGTCGTCATTGCGCGCAACGAAGCGCACAACATCGAGCGGTGCCTCCTAAGTTGTGCCGGGGTCGCCGACGAGCTGCTTGTGGTGGATTCGGGATCTACGGACGCGACCGTGGAGCGGGCTGAATCCTGCGGTGCCCGGGTACTGTTTCATCCGTTTTCAGGTCACATTGAACAAAAAAACTGGGCAGCGGCCGAAGCGCGCGGCCGCTACCGCCTGGGCCTCGGCGCGGACGGGGCCCTGTCGCCAGAACTTCAAGCGAGTTTGAAGCGCTGGAAGCAGGAACGCCGCCACGCGCTGGGGGACGGAGCGGAAGCGGGGGTGGGGTGGGCAGTGAACCGGTTGACGAACTATTGCGGGACCTGGATCCGCCACGGCGGATGGTACCCGGACCGCAAAGTGCGGCTGTGGCGGGCTGGAATGGGGAAGTGGGGGGGTGAAAATCCACACGACCGCCTCGAGCTGGCAGACGGAGCCGCTCCGGCGCTGCTTGAGGGGGATTTGCTGCACTACAGTTACAGGACTGCGGAGGATCATTATCGACAAATCGAGTTTTTCTCAGACATCGCGGCGGCGGCGGCGGCGCGTCGTGGTGCACGGGCATGGGCGGGCGCACTGCCGGTGAGGGCGGCGTTTCAATGGGTGAAGAATGCGGTGGTGCGGGGAGGGTGGCGCGACGGGGAGGCCGGTTGGGCGATTGCGCGTCGGAGTGCTTGGGCTACGTGGCGGAAGTACCGAAAGCTGGGGTGGATTGTCCGCGGGATGGAGGCGCTGGGGGAGCGGCCGGTGCGGCGACTGCTGCTCGTGCGAACGGATGGCATCGGGGATGTGGTGGTGTCGTTGGCGGTGGCAGAGTGGTGTGCGGCGCATGCGCCCGAGGTGGAGGTCGAGGTGTTGACGCGGCCGTATGCAGCCCCGGTGGCGCGTGCGTGTGCGGCGGTGCGACGGGTGATTGAGTGGGAACGCGGCACGCCGGTGCCATCGCTGAAGGGCTATGACATCGTGGTGTTTGCGTTCCCCGAGCGGGCGGTGGTGCAGGCGGCGGTGCGCGATCAGGTGCCCGTGCGGGTGGGGACGCTGCGGCGGTGGCATACGTGGCGGGCGCTGACGCACGGGGTTTGGGAATCGCGCAAACGGAGCGGGGAGCATGAGGCATGGCACAGCGTGCGGTTGCTGGATCCTGTAAAGTGCCTTCCCGGCATGGCGCGACCGGGGGCCGCCCTTCCGCGCCGCGGCTGGCCGCACAAAGGGGAGTCGGTGATCCGGTTGCGGCCGGGGGATGGGATCGAACTGCCTGAAGTGCTGCGGGTCCGAGACCGTCCGCGTGCGGTGCTGCATCCGGGCAGCCATGGCAGTGCGAACAATTGGAGTACAGCGAGTTATCTCGAGTGCGCGGTGCGGTTGGTGAAGGAAGGTTGGCAGGTCGTTTTGACCGGAAGCACGGCGGAAGCCCTTCATTACCGGGAGATTGCGCAGTCACAGGGCATCCTTTTGATGGATTCCGGGGTGGTGGATGTAGGCGGGCAGCTGTCGTTGGATCAGCTGCTGGTGCTGCTGGACACGGCGGACGCGGTCGTGGCCGCGAGTACGGGTCCGCTGCATCTTGCGGCGGCACTCGGGCGACCTTGCTTGGGTGTTTACGGGGTTGAGCCGCCGGTTTGGCCGGAGCGGTGGCGGCCGGTCGGCCCCTGCGCGGACTGGATTGCGGTCAAGGAGCTTGCCCCGGAAGGGGGCCTCGCGGTGGACGTGGAGCACGTGATGGAGCGGCTGCGCGCGCTCCGGAAAACAGCCCGATGAACACCCCTGCGAACGTCGCTCCTGCTTGAGATTCCAGCGTGTCTTCCGTAAGGCAGGACAGTGCGAGCACGAGCGCGAAGATGCGCGCGGCATTGCGCCATGTGCCTGGAATCGAGCATATTCCGATGAGAACGGCCAGCCAAGCTATCAAGGCAGGGAGGCCTGCGGCGGCCCAAAGTGTGGCGTACTGGTTGTGCGGGCGCAGCCTGAAACCTTGATCCAGAGGGGTCTGCACCTCTGCGTACGCCCGTTGCATCGCTGAATCCACGTCCCCGATGCCGACACCGGCCCACGGGTGGAAGCGGATGAGGTGCCCGGCGGCGCGCCCAAACTCCACCCGTTGCAGCACGGAATTGCCCGAGGGATCACCTCCGTCCCGCCGGTTGGCCCACTCGAACGAAAGCACTTCCCAACGACGCCGCAGGCCCCGGTGCGCGAGCTCGGAAACGGTCGGAATCCCCTGCTGAATGTGGGCAATCGAGGCCGCTGGAAGGGCGTCAACGCCGTCTGCGTCCTTTCGCAAACCCAAGGACGTCAGGTGCCGGATGGCGGTGGTACGGAGGTCTTGGCCGCGCGCATCGGGTCCTGCGAGGGGCTTGCCGGTTCGCACATGCCAGGCGCTGTCCAGCTCTTGTTCACAGACATAGGTCCACACAAAGGCTCCGTTTTCACGCAAGGTCTTGCTCCCATCGTGGCGGTATGTTCCTCCGCGTCGGGTCGTCTCCTCCAACTTCGCCACCACCGGATACTGCGCCCGGAGCGCCCAAACGGCGGCGCCCCCCCCTGCAAGCGCGGCGAGGAATGCCGTCGCGAGCAAACGACGCACGAACCGCTTTTTGCCCTCGAGCGCGCAGGCAGCCCCCACCGCCAGTGGGATGAGCAACACCCCGGTCATGGACCCCGTGCGGGCGACCGTCAGGCCTCCGATGAGCGCGATCGCCGCCGATGCAACGGCCGGGAGCTGCTTTCGAAAGGCCAAAAGGGTCCTCCAACCGCTGGTCCACGCCACCAGCAAGCTGAACCGCACGTGCGAAATGAACGGGGACCAGTCCCGTGGCCGCAGGAACTCGCCCTGCGTTTCCCGCCAAAGGCCAAACGTCCACATGGCCGCGCAGGCGCTCAGGACGGCTCCACCCAAGAGCATCGGCACCCAGCGTTCCGCCCACGCCCGGTCCCACCGGCCTACCGCAGCAAGCGCCACAAACCCGAACAGAGGCCCTTCGTTTCGGAGCAGCCGCAGCCCGGCCTCCACGTCATCGGACCACAGGAGGCTCACCGCCTGGAACGCTCCCATGGCCAGCACCCCTCCCGCAACCGCCTTCCCTGCGGGGGATATGGCACGCAACGGGAACGGCCCGCCCTGCCAGCGGTCGCATGCCACCGCTCCGGCAAACAGCAGGAGGCCCACCGACATCAGGGGGTTCGAAAGTGGCAGCCCGATGAGCACGGCCCCCCACCCCCAACGGTACAACGGCTCCGCCGCCCTCATTTGCGACTTCCTGCGAGCAGCGTGCGGTAGGTACCGCTCGAGAGTGCCTCGACGGCCGCCTGAAGGACCGGGTCGTGGGGCATGCTCCACAGAATCACCCCTTCTTGCAGGTGGTACCGCATCACGATTTCTTCTTCCAGGGCGCGGACGATGTCCGTGCGGTGACGCGCCATGTCCTTGAAGGCATCCGGGCGAACGGCGGCTTCGAAAGCAAGCAGGGCCGTGGAATCTGCGGCGAAGGTGCCCTCTTCGCGGGCCACCGAACGGAGCGACTGAAGCGCGTCGTAGGTGCCGGTCTTGTACGTGAAATCTTGCTGTTTCCCGATGAACTCCACGAAGGCACTCCAATCGGCATCCGCAAGCTGGAAGTCCTTCGGCGCCGCAACTTCCGCGTGCTGCGCGCACCACAGGTTTGCGAATTCGAACAACATGCCAGCATCGTAAAGCGCTTCAAGCACCGGCGGCATGTACGTCGGAGGGATGACCAAATCGGGTTCGATGCCCTTCCCGTCCAGCACCTTCCGACCATTCCGGGTCCGGAACTCCCTCCGCAAGGAATCGGGCACCTCCTCGGCCACCCCATCTTTCTTGCGGCTGTAGTCGAGCCGCTGGATGCAGCGTCCGCTGGGCGTGTAATATTTGGCGACGGTCACCTTCAACTTCGTTCCGTACGCCAAATCCTTGTTCTGCTGCACCAACCCTTTTCCGTAGCTCGCCTCGCCCACCACGATGGCGCGGTCGTGGTCCTGCAAGGCGCCGGCCACGATTTCGCTGGCCGAGGCAGAAATGCCGTCGATCAGCACGGCCACCGGGAGGTTGGGGACCACAGGGTCCGCGAAGGTCTTGTACACTTTCGTCCATTCGGGGACTTTGCCGCGTGTGGACACCACCTCCAACTCCTTCGACAAGAACAGGTTTGCAATCGAAACCGATTCGTTCAGGAGGCCTCCCCCGTTTCCGCGCAAGTCCAGTACGATTTGCTTGGCACCGGCAGAATCGGTCAGGTACCGGATGGCTTGGCGCAATTCGCCCGCACTGCCTTGGGTAAAGGCGCTGAGAATGACATATCCTGTCACGTCGTCCACCATGCCGCGGTACGGCACGGCGGGCATTTTGATCTTTTCGCGCGTCAAGGAAATGGAGCGGTCGTCTGCTTCGCCGGGCCGACGGTACCGCAACTCCAGCCCGGTCCCGGTGGCCCCTTGGAGCATTTCAGATACCTGATCGGAGTCCAGCCCCTCCACTTTTCGTCCTCCCACGGAAATGATCACATCGCCGATGCGAAGCCCCGCTTCTGCAGCGGGAAATCCGGGGTACACGTCGACGATGGTCACCTTGCCGTTCATTTGCTGGATGGTGGCACCGACCCCCCCGTATTCTCCAGTCGTCATGAACCGCAGATCCTCGACCCGGGATTCGGGGTAGTACACCGTGTAGGGGTCCAGCGAGGTGACCATGGCCTCGATGGCTTCATCCATCAAGGCGCCGGGTTGCACCTCGTCGACGTAGAAGATGTTGAGTTCTCGGAAGACCGAGTTGAGGATTTCAAGCTGCTTTGAAATCTCGAAGTAGTTTTCTCGAACCGGCCGAATGAAGCTCGACAGGAGGAGCATTGCGGCAAGGGTCCACCCTCCGCGGATGACCCTACGCGTTCCCCGGTTTCTGCGTTGCTCCGATGCAGGGTGTGGGGGTTTTGTGTGCGCCGCCATCTAGCTCAGTTTTCGCTGCAATTTCTGCAAAACATCGCGCATCCGAATCCGGAGTTCGGAGAATTCTGGCAGTTCTTTTCCCACGTACAAAAAGACCATGGCCCAGCGGAGATTTGCGTTTTCGAGCGCTGCGTCGAGCCCATGGCGCTCATGCCGCCACGCCTCCCGCAGCAACCGTTTGACGCGGTTGCGGTCCACTGCGCGCGGAAACCGCCGCTTTGAGACGTTAAAGGCCACTTGGGACGGGACCTGTCCAGGGAGCTCCCATTCCAGGTGTTGGGCGATCAAGGGCCACGATTTGGTGGCCGTTCCCCGCTCAAACAGCGCACTGATGGCCTCCCGAGACTTCAGTTTTCGGGCTTGAGCGAGCGTGAAATCGGGCGAATCCGTCAAGTTACTTGCCGAGGATGTAGTGCTCGATGGCCATGGTCATCGAGGGTGCGCTGACCGTGGGCGCCGGCACATCGACCCGCAACCCCGCCTCCTTGGCCGCTTCTTGCGTGGTCGGACCAAACGTGGCAATCCGCGTTTCCCCTTGGACAAAGTCAGGGAAGTTCCGGAACAGGCTCTCGATTCCGCCGGGGCTGTAAAACACCAGCATGTCGTACTTGACGTCGCTCAGATCGCTCAGGTCCGAGCACACCGTCTTGTACATGGTGGCCCGGGTGTAGTTGATTTTGCCCTCTTCGAGTGCTTGAGGAATGGAGGGCTTCAGCAAGTCGCTGCACGGAAGCAGAAAACGCTCGGTTTTGTGCTTCTTGATGAGGTCCATTAGCTCTTGGAACTTGACTTGGCCGTGGAAAATCTTCCGCTTGCGGTATACCACGTACTTCTGCAGGTAGAACGCCGTGGATTCGCTCAGGCAGAAGTATTTCATCGTGTCCGGCACCTCGAATCGCATCTCTTCGGCCAACCGGAAGTAGTGGTCGACGGCGTTGCGCGAGGTCAGAATGACCGCCGTATGTTCAGCGAGGTCGATGCGTTGTTGGCGAAACTCATGCGCGTCCACGCCTTCCACATGAATGAAAGGCCTGAAGTCGATGGTGAGCTTCAGTTTCTCTGCCAAATCGAAGTACGGAGATTTCTCCGTAGTGGGCTTCGGCTGCGAGATCAGGATGGTCTTGATCTTTTGGGCCATGCGGGTTTCGACGAGGTTGCACTCAGTGAAGGCCTCAAGCCCACACCTTCCAAATTCCCCCCGCGAGGAGGGCAGAAGGTATGATTTCGAGGGTGCAAAGGTAGGCAAAACCCCAACCCAAGTGTACCCCTTCTCGAACCAGCCGCACCAAAGCCCACAACCACTTCATTCCCAACCAACCCACCCACACGTACGCCACCCCGCCTGAGGCGGCTTGCAACGCGGCGGCCGAGGGCAAATGGGCGGCAATGCCGAGCCAGAGCAGGGCCGTTCCCCAAGCCCACCACACCCGCAACCGCCGGTCCATCCGGGTCATGCCCGAAAGCAAATCCGGCCGCAACGTCAGCCACGCTCCCAACCGCCCCCCCGCCCAGCGGCTGCATTCGGTGGCCATGCCGACGAGGAGTCCCGGACCCAGGAGTGACCACGCGCACGCGTCTCCGGGTTCACCGTGGGACCACGCCCACGCCGTGCCTGCGAGCATCCACCCGAGGATGCCCAGCGCGACCACCAACCAGCCGCCGCCTTCCCGGTGTTCGGCGGTGCCGCCTTCACGCCACGGCAACACGTTGAACCCCGTGACGCATCGCCATTCCCGGTTGAACCCGTGCCGCAAAGCAGCGGTCCCAGCGACCAACGCGAGCAAGAGGAACCACAGGGGTCCCGCGGCATCGAATGCCGGAGGGGGGATGGGCTTTCCGTCGAACACGGATGCGAAGATGCGGGATTCACGGGGCAACCCGGAGCCCTGCCCACAGGTACCTGCACGGTGCCCCTTCCACACAGGCTTCCAGCCGCACCCAATAGGCGCCCGGGGTGACGGGGCAGCACAGGTCCCGGCGGCCGTCCCACGACCACGTGCCTGTGGCTCCGCCGGCAAGCGTTGTGGAACCGGGAAGCGTCGCTATGGGCGTTCCGGAGCAATCGAATGCCGTACACGTGGTGTGCCAAACGCCCGGCGCGGGAGCAACCCAGCGAATCTCTGCCGTGTTCGGTGGCGGGGAGGGGTGGAGCCGAAGGGTCCGGGGAGAGCAGGAGAGTGCTGCTGCTTCCGAGGCCGCATCGCGCATCCACTGCGAGTTCAAGGACCCGGGGGTGGAAGTTTGGGCGGCAGACACCCACGCAGCACCGGGGTCGGAACGGGTGCGTTCGAGCGAAATACCGGTGCGGGAGGCCAACCAAGGAACATGGGCAGCCGCTCCGATGTCCACGGCTTCGCGCACTTCGGAGGGGGTGCCCAGCAACACCGTTCGATTCCCGGAAAGGCCGGGCAATTCAGCTGGCAGCGCCCGCTGCGTGGGCAGTCGGTTTGGGCAGCGCGCAAAGGCCCATTCTCCTGCAGGAAGTGCGAGGGTGAGTCCTTCCCATTTTTCAGTCAAATTCACCCAATCCGACGGATCCGGGAGGGCGGTGGCCGCGAAATAGAGGTTCTCCAAGGCCTGCCCGCCGTGGCCTTCGAGCCGCAATTCGATGAAGGGTTCCGCCGCGGAGCCGGGCTCTGCCAGCACTTCGTTGAGCAGCCAAGCTCCGGCTGCTTCGGTGCCGAGGGGCGGAGTTTTCCAAGCAATCCACTGCGCATTTCCAGCCGCATCGCTCACGGGTCCGGCATGCGTTGCAACCCAGGCCCGATCGGGCCAAACGTCCTGTCCGGTCGCACCGATCCAGGCGCTCCAACCCGTAGGCACCTGTGCGAGGGGCTCGTCAAACAGCACCACCGTTTCCCCCGTCGTGGACTGCCCGGTACTCAGCAATTGCGGAGGATGTGCATCCTTCCAAGGCGCTTCACGCGGGTCAGCAGTACCGGGGGAGGCCCCCAGTTCGGCTGTGCTGCTGTCCCAGTTCCGGAGGTCGCTTGCCGGTCCTCGCGGGTCGAGCCGGACCAACGAGCGCCCGGAATCTTCGTCGCGGCGGTCGCGGTGGGCACAGGCGGAGTACACCACCCGGTCGAGGAGGGTGCCCGCGAGGTCTGTGAGGACCACCGTTCCCCCTGCATTTGCCAGCGGCCCTGCGTTCAAGGCCGTGCGTTCGCCCGGGCCCAAATGCCGCATCGGGACCGGCACCGAATTGACCCGAAGCCCCTTGCATTCGAGGGTGTCGCCGGAGAGGTTCATGATTTCGACAAACTCCGCGAGCGCCTCCGTCCTTCCGGCAGGTGCTGCAAGCACTTCCGTGATGGCCAAATCCCCCGCCCGCGGGAACCGAAACACCGCCCCCACACCCCGCAGCGTATCCGAACGCAAAGGGGGTGCGCTGCAGGCCCGCACGCCGGCGACCTGGAATCGCACGGCCTCCGATTCACGGTCCTCCCGCCACCGCAAATACAGGGTGTCCGCCCGGCATTCCACGGTTCCGTCGAGCGCCGGAACGAGCCGTGGGGCACAGGCCGGATCGAGCGGTCTGTCGCACCGCACGGCCCACAGCCGCGGCGAAATCGGAACCACCTCTACCACCGCCGGGGCGACTTCCTCGGGTCCGTGCTCCATCGGCGCCGGCGCCCCGGGGCTGGCCTCCTGCGGACCCCAATTCGCCGCCGACCCGCAGCACCGGGGGCAGGCGGCGGACACCGAAGTTCCGCCGCCCGCCCCATCCCACCACGCCCGCTCGTAGTGCAACACGGCGGCCCAGCCCTCCGCGCCGAGGAGGCCGATGCCGTCCCCCGCATCGAGCAGCGTGCCGCCGCCCGTCCACCGCATTTGGCGCGGCCGCACCGCCCCCGTCGGGTCGACCGGCACCGCCCCGCCCGATAGGAGCGCCCGCTCCCCCGGCGGCAGCAGCCCATCCCACCCGAAGAGCGGCTCCAACCCCGCCATCCCGGTCCCTTCATCCCACCACGTTGCGCGCGAAACGTCCACCGCATGCGGCCCGGGATTCAGCACCTCCACCCACTCCAGCTCTGCCCAACGCGTCGCCGGGGTCGGGTCGGCCAGGACTTCGGTGAACACAAGCGAGCCCGGTGGGAGCCCGTCGAGGGCCCGCCAAACCGTGAAGCCGGTATCGGGCAACAAGGCCCCCGCGGGGTCGCTCCACCCCGCCAGTGCAAAATCTGCGGAGCTGCCCGGCGTAACGGCCGCGGGGAGGGGAACCCGGAAGCACCCGGACGGCCCCGGCCACCCCGAGGAATGTGGAACAGCAGAAGCTGCGGCGAGTGGCCCTTCGGCCCCGAGCACGTCGCCAGGCACGGCCGGCGCGGTGAAGCACAGCGAAAGGGTGTCCGGGGCGGCAAGCCGGGCGAGGGCCAGGCGTGGCGGCGCTGCGGGGACCGGGTCGGGCAGCAGGGCGAACCGCACGGCTTGGGCGTTTGAAGCGGTCACGGTGGCCAAGATGCCGATGCACGCGGGCACGGCATCGAGGTCCCACGCAAAGGCAGAAGCGGGGAAAGCGGGCGGAGTGGCTTCGAGGGGCGTACACGTCAGGCCGTCTGCGGTGGCTGTCCACGCCGAGGCGAGGCCGGCGGCGAAGTACCCGGGAAAGGCCTCGGCGCTGAGGGCGGGCGGGGAGCCGGGAGCCCAGTGGTGCAGGGCCACCGGATCCAGGGCGCCGGAGGCCCCGAGGTGGAGGTACTGCCCGGAGGAGGAGTCCGCATCGAACAGGTACACGCGGGAGAAGTTGGCGGTGGAGGGCGCAAAGTGAGCGTGCCATTCCCAGTGGCGCAGGGCCGTGGGGCCGGGGCATGTGGCGAGCCACGCCGTGCCTGCCCCGCTGAGGTTGAGGGTCCAGCCGGTGCTGTCCGCCAGCCAGGAGGCGAGGTCGCCGGTCCACGTGGATTGCGTTTGGGCCGTGGCGGCACGCCACGGAAAACCCCAAGCGAAAATTGCCAGAAAACCCATGAAAAATCGCCTCATGCCTCCGCCGGATTCGTTAGGCCACAAAGGTCGAGCGGGCCCTCAGAATCCGTGCAAACGTCCACAAAGCGGATGTGTACCTTCGCAAAATGAAAGACGGACTCCGGGTGGCCGTGGTCGGGGCCACAGGCCTTGTCGGGCGCAAGATGTTGCAGGTGCTTGCCGAGCGCAATTTCCCTGTGCGTGAGTTGATTCCGGTGGCGAGCGAGCGGAGCGTGGGCCAGGAAGTGCCTTTCCAAGGCGGTACGGCCCGCATCGTGGGCCTTGCAGCAGCCGTGGAGGCCGCACCGGACGTGGCGCTGTTCAGCGCCGGTGGATCGGTGAGCCTCGAGTGGGCGCCGCGATTCGCTGCCGCGGGAACGACCGTCATCGACAACAGCAGCGCGTGGCGCATGCATCCGGACGTGCCGCTCGTGGTGCCGGAAGTGAACGGGGCCGCCATCGGGGCGCAGGACCGCATCATTGCAAACCCCAACTGCACCACCGCCCAACTCGTGATGGTGCTCAAGCCGTTGCACGACGCCTTCGGGGTGGTCCGCGGCACCGTCAGTACCTACCAAAGCGTCACCGGAACTGGAGCCGCCGCCATCGCCCAACTCGAGGCGGAGCGCCAAGGCCTTGAAGGGCCGGGGGTGTACCCATATCCCATTGACCGCAACGTGATTCCGCACTGCGATGTGTTTGGCCCGGACGGCTACACGAAAGAGGAAATGAAGGTGTGGAACGAGACGAAGAAGCTCCTGGGCGACGAGGGCGTTGCGGTGGTGTGCACGGCCGTGCGCGTGCCGGTCGTGGGCGGACACAGCGAGAGCGTGCACCTGACCTTGGGCCGCGATTTTACCCTCGAGGAAGTGCGGTCGCTGCTGGCCGCGTTTCCGGGCGTCGAAGTGCTCGATGACCCGGAAAACAAGGTGTACCCGATGCCGTTGCATGCCCACGAGCGGGATGTGGTGGGGGTCGGCCGCATCCGCCGCGACCTCGCCGATCCGCAGGGCCTTCACCTGTGGATCGTGGCGGACAACCTGCGCAAGGGGGCCGCGACGAATGCGGTCCAAATCGCAGAACACCTCCGCGCCGTCGGACGCTGGGACTGACGGCCCTCCCCCGGTCCGGACGCAAAAAACCCCGCCGTGGGGCGGGGTTTCCTCTGAGCCGATATGCGGACTCGAACCGCAGACCTACGCATTACGAATGCGTCGCTCTACCAACTGAGCTATATCGGCAAAAGCGTGGGCAAAGATACGGATTCTCTCGGCCGAAGGTTGCAGGGGGGGTCAAAAATCTTCCTCAGAAGTCGCGGGCGACGCTTCGAGCAAGTCGCGCAACAGCCGCGCCAACTCCGCCCCTTCCCGGTCCGCATGCACTTCACAATGCGCGAGCAATGCCGTCGCGGTCGCGCGGCCTTCGTGCACCTTGCGCAACAGTCCGTTGATGGAGGAACGGCGCTCGTCCCGCTCCACCGCCTCGCGCCGCGAGGTATGAATGATGCGCCGCAACTCCCGGGCTTCCCAGGGTTTTTCGAGGTACCAATCCACATGCCCGAGGTTCACCGCTTCCTTGAGCAAGTCCAGCGTTCCGTAGGCGGTAATCATCACCCGCACCACATCCGGAAACGCACGTACAGCTGCCGCGAGCATCTCCAGCCCCGTTCCTTGCGGCATTTTGTGGTCGGTCACCAGCAGGTCCACCGGCTCGGTTTCGAGCAGGTACATGGCATCGGGCAGATTGCTGGCAACGAGGATGCGCGCGTCTCGACGAAACTCCGCTGCGAAGGCCCGGAGGTTGTGCACCTCATCGTCCACGTAGAGCACCGTGTAGCGGGGGTCCACTAGCGGGTACTCGGGGAAATGCATGGGTTTTGAGGTTCAGCGCGGCTGCTTGCAAGCGGTGACAATGTAGGTCAAACGCCGGAATCTCACCGCACCGTTGAGCCGGCGACGGGCTGTTCTTCCGGCGTGACGAACCGCAGCGCTCCTTCAGGCGTCTCCGCGAGCAACACCATCCCGCGGCTCTCGATGCCACGGATGGTGCGCGGGGCGAGGTTTGCGAGCAACAACACGTCCCGGCCGACGACGTCCTCGGGCGCGAAATGTTCGGCGATGCCGCTCAGGACCGTCCGCGTGTCGATGCCCGTGTCGAGGGTGAGTTGGAGCAGCTTGTCGGCCTTCGGGACTTTTTCGCAAGCGAGCACCCGGGCGACGCGGAGGTCCAACGTGGCGAAGGTGTCGTAGGTGACTTCGGGTTTGAGCGCAGGAAGGTTCGCTGCCGCAGGAGCGGATTCAGCGGGGGTGCCGAGAGCGGCGCGTGCAGTTTCCACCGTGGTTTCTTCGATTTTCGGGAACAGGATGGGCAAGTCGCCGAGGGGCGTGCCGGGGACCGCGAGGTCGGGCCCCGCATCCGCCCAACTGCGCCCCGTCACGCCGAAGGCCACGGCGAGCTTCTCCGCAGTCCGCGGGAGGAACGGCGCGAGGAGGACGGCGCAATTTGCTGCGACTTGGGCGCACCCGTGCAGGATGGCCGCGGCGCGTGCGGGGTCGGATTTTGCCACCTTCCACGGCTCCTCGTCGGTGATGTAGCGGTTGCCCGCCCGGGCGACGTCGAGCGCCGCGGCCAACGCCTCGCGGTACCGGTGCCGTTCGATGAGGGCGCCGACCCGGTCGGGGGCGGCGGCGAGTTCGTCGCGCAACGCGAGGTCCGACGGGGTGGGGGCGGAAGGGGGGGGCGGGACGGCGCCGTCGGTGAATTTGGCCGCGAGCACGTGCACGCGGTTGACGAAGTTTCCGAGAATGTCGGCCAGCTCGTTGTTGACGCGCTCGCGGAACTCCACCCACGTAAACTCACTGTCCTTCTGCTCGGGCATCAGCGCGGCGAGCGTGTAGCGCAACTCGTCCGTGCGCCCGGGAAAATCGCGGAGGTAGTCGTTCACCCACACCGCCCAATTCCGCGAGGTCGAGATTTTATCGCCTTCGAGGTTCATGAAGGCGTTCGCAGGCACGTTCACCGGCAGGTTGTACCCGCCGTGTTCGTGCAGTAAAATGGGGAAAATCAGGCAGTGGAAGACGATGTTGTCCTTGCCGATGAAGTGAATCAGGTCGGCTTCCGGGCTTTGCCAAAACTCCCGCCAATCCCGCCCGTTCGCTTCGCACCACTCCATCGTCGCCGTGATGTAGCCGATGGGCGCGTCGAGCCAAACGTACAACACCTTCCCCTCGGCGCCTTCGACCGGCACGGGTACCCCCCAGTCCAGGTCGCGCGTCATGGCCCGGCTCTCCAGCCCCCCTTCGATCCAACTCCTGCACTGGCCCAGCACGTGCGCCTTCCACGCCGCTGGGTCGTGGTGGGGCTTTCCGTCGAGGACGCCGCGTTCGATGTATTCGCGGAGCCACTCGGTATGCCGTCCCATGGGCAGGTACCAGAGCGTCGTGTCGCGGAGTTCCGGCGTGGCGCCGCTGATGGTGGACTTCGGTTGGAGCAAGTCGGTGGGGCTCAGGGCGGAGCCGCATTTCTCGCATTGGTCTCCGTAGGCGCCGTCTTCGTGGCACTTCGGGCAGGTACCGATAATGTAGCGGTCGGCGAGAAAGGCCCCCGCGACGGGGTCGTAATACTGGGCTTCGGTGCGCACTTCGAAGCTTCCTTTCTCCAGCAGGGTGGTGAAAAAATCCTGCGCCACGGCGTGGTGCCGGGGGCTGCTCGTGCGGCTGTAGTGGTCGAACGCGATGTCGAGGCCGCGGAAGGCCTCCTGCATTTCCACGTGGTACCGGTCGACGATTTCGCGCGGAGTGACGCCTTCTTTTTTCGCCCGCAGCGTGATGGCAGCCCCGTGTTCATCCGAGCCGCAGATGAACAGGACTTCGCGGCCGGCGCTGCGGAGGTAGCGCGCGTGGATGTCGGCGGGCAGGTAGGCCCCGGCGATGTGACCGATGTGCAGGGGCCCGTTCGCGTAAGGAAGGGCCGAGGTCATCATGACGCGGCGGGGGGAAGGGGGGCGTTCCATGTTTGGCCAAATTTCGAACGAACTTGCCCTCGTGGTTCGAAATTCTTTTCAGCATCCTGCTGCGCCGCTCCGGCTGCCGCGACCGCTCGTCCCCGGCGATGCCATCGCGCTCGTCACGCCTTCCCGCTTCGCCGAAGACGCCACGTGGGAAGCCGCTGCCGCCGCCGTCGAAGCGGCCGGTTTCACCCCGGTCCTTCCTCCCGCGCCCTCCCGCCCCCGCGACGGCTCCCTCGGCGGTTCGGACGCCGAACGCGCTGCCGCCCTGAACGTCGCCTTCCGCGACCCCGCCATCCGGGCGGTTTGGGCCCTCCGCGGCGGCTACGGCGCCGCTCGCTTGCTGCCGCTCCTCGACCCCGCACCGTTCCGTGCCGACCCCACGTGGATCGTGGGATTCAGCGACATCACGGCGTTGCACGCCTGGGCCGCGGCCCAGGGCGTCGGGGCGCTCCACGCCCCAGTGGCCATGACCCTTGACCGCGTGCCCGGGACGGACCGCGCGGCCCTGTGGACGGCACTGGTCGCCGGCGTTGCCGGCTCTGGGGTCGCGGCTTCGCCGCTCTGGGCCGCCGGCGTTGCCGGTTCTGAGGTCGCGGCTTCGCCGCTCGAGGCCGCCGGCGTTGCCGGCTCTGGGGTCGCGGCTTCGCCGCTCGAGGTCGCCGGCGTTGCCGGCTCTGGGGTCGCGGCTTCGCCGCT
>Ga0172376_10004268_pt1 | contig 16418 bp, 7 predicted proteins | sample Lak35m_FD_121114 | JGI IMG/M metagenome (GOLD analysis project Ga0172376, IMG submission 121114) | Freshwater microbial communities from Kabuno Bay, South-Kivu, Congo - kab_092012_35m | ecosystem: Environmental > Aquatic > Freshwater > Lake | place: Democratic Republic of the Congo: South-Kivu... | reverse complement strand
TCAACTTAGCGGCACAATACCTTCAGCAGTTCTCGGTAACTCAACGGTTTACATTGGAACGACTGCGATTCTTTTGAATCGCGCAAGTGGATCTCAAACCTTGACTGGCGTAAGTATTGATGGAAATGCGGCAAACGTTACAGGAACAGTTGCAGTCGGCAATGGCGGTACAGGAGCGACAAGTTTTACAGCTGGTAGAATTTTATTCGGAAATGGAACAAGCGCAATTAATACAAGCGCTGATTTATTTTGGGATAATAGTAATTCTAGATTAGGAATTGGAACAGCAAGTCCAACGGCTAAACTTGATATTGTTACTGCGACTGCTTCGAGCACTGTATTTTCTGCTCGCGGCACAAATGGTACATTATTATCTATTATTGATGATTTGAGCGATAGTTTATTGAGCGTTAATAATAGCGCGGGTCTTCCTGTGCTTGAAGTATTTGCTGATGATAGAGTGGTAATGGGGCAATATGGACAAAATGATCTTGTTGTTAGAAATAATAAAGTAGGAATTGGGGTGTTAAATCCAGCACAAAAATTAGAAGTTAATTCAGCAACTGCTACTGCTGGTTTTGGAGCTAGAATTGGCGAAACTAGAATTGGTACTTGGATTGGAAATACAGGATATGCATTTTTTGCACATCAAAATGTAGCTGATACATCTGGGTCCTATTCTTTGTTACAAGGTAGCGATGGAACATCATTTTTGAATTCTGCGTCTGCTAGAAATTTATATTTTAGAATTGGCAATAGTGATCAAATGATGTTAAATAGTAGCGGTAATCTCGGTATAGGGACAACGAGTCCCGCAACAACTTTACAAATCGGACAGCTAACTCCGACATCTGCAACTGCTGGATTGCAGTTTGGTGATGATACAGGAACTCGAATTTATCGCTCTGCTTCTAATACTTTGACGATGGGTGGAACGTTTGTTGCAACAACTTTCAGTGGTTCAGGCGCTTCGTTAACAAATCTTCCTGCTGGTCAACTCAGCGGAACAATACCTTCAGCGGTTCTCGGTAATTCTACAGTTTATATCGGAACGACTGCGATTCTTTTGAATCGTGCAACTGGATCTCAAGCTTTGACTGGTATTACGAGTATTGATGGAAATGCGGCAAACGTTACAGGAACAGTAGCTATTGCAAATGGTGGTACAGGAGCTACAACAACGCCAAATGCTAGAACAAATCTTGGTGCGACAACAGTTGGCAGTAATTTCTTTACATTAACGAATCCAAGCGCCGTTACATTTCCGAGAATCAATGCGGATAACACTGTCTCCACTTTGGATGCGGCAACTTTCAGAACTGCTATCGGTGCTGGTACAGGTAATGGTTCTGTTACAAGCATCATAGCTGGTGATGGTCTTTCTGGTGGCACAATCACTTCAAGTGGAACAATCGCTGTCGATTCCACAGTCGTCAGAACAAGTGGAAATCAGACTATTGGTGGAACGAAAACATTTACTACAAGTACTTACCTTGCTACAAGTAGCGGTAATGTTGGCATTGGGACAAGTAATCCTGCTTATACATTAGATATTAATGGCGTCACAAGATTTAGAGATGTTGTTAGATTTAAAAGTGATGTTTGGAACGTGTCGGATGGTGATGGAAGGGCAAGACTTTATTTCGCTGGTAATAGCAGAACATATTTCGGATCTCAAGACGGATATGAATGGAGAAGTTCTACAGACGGAGCTTTAGGGGTTTTGCTTAATAATGGAAACTTAGGCGTAGGAACAGCAAGTCCTACCGTTAAATTACATGTTGTTGATTCCGATCCAACATTATTATTACAAGGAAATCAATTAAGCGGACTTCGTTATGGTAGAATTCAAATTGCGAATCAACCCGGAAATTTAGTGTCTGAAATATATGCGGGATACTATGGTGTTGGTGGATTATATCTTGCTAATTATTCAAATAATGGAATATTTTTTGGAGTAAGCAATGCGTCTGGAACATTTACTGAAAGAATGCGTATTACTAGTGATGGCAATGTAGGTATAGGTACATCAGCACCCGCAGTTCTTCTTCATATCGGCGGTAGCAGTCAAACAACAGCCGCTTATGGCTTACGATTCGGCCTTGATACGAGCGCTAATCTATATCGTTCCGCAAGCGCCACAGTACGAACTGATGGCTCATTAACTGTCGGCGGCACTGTTACTGAATTATCTGCTTTAAAATATAAAGAGAATATATCTCCTTTAAATAATGTATTGAATAAGTTATGTTATGTTCAACCTGTAACTTATAATAAAAAAGGAGAAAGTAAAAAAGAATACGGCGTTATCGCAGAAGAAATCGCCGAATTATTCCCTGAATTAATTTCCCAAAATGACGCGGGAGAAATTGAATCAGTTAATTATTCAAGATTAACAGTATTGTTAATTCAAGCAGTAAAAGAACTTAAATCTGAAATAGATAAATTAAAGAAAAAATAATTTATGGCAAGTCTACAAAGTACAACTGTAAATGGTATATTAACTGTCAATTTGTCTAGTGGCACGATGATAAGTTCATCTGCCATGACAGACATGATTGGTTGGAACGCTTCTTACGGCGCTTATATTGGTAGTACTGTCGGAAGTACCACTTATCTTTATGGTAATGGTTCTTTCTATGATGGAACAGCAAATAGAACTTTATTACATTCATCAAATGTTGGTACTTATGCTTTTCCTCGTAGTGGAAGTTGGGCGGCGGATCTTGTCACTAGTTATGGATTTACTCGCGAGCATGGAATGCAGATGACTGGCGGCTCAGAATTTGTAGTTCTTTCTAAATCCGGTCAAGGATATTTATTAGTTGATGGATCTTATTATGCGGCTGAAGGTGGAGGATTTTATTCAACTAATAATAGTAGCGGCGGAACTCTTCTTGGATTTTATGCTGATACTACAACTTCTCTTAATTTTAATACAGCAACTGTAAAACTTAATTCTAATCAAATTTTACATGCTGGAAACTATGGAGGATATTCGACTTTTTCTGGTTCTGTTACTGCTGGTAATGATGTTACTTGGAGTGGTTATAATTCTGGAAATGCACGATCTGTTCGAATTGGTTATTCTGGTGGTAATTATGGAGCTATTGGTTATGGTATAAATTTTACTACAACAACAAATACTCATACATATGCAATAAATGATAATGTTACTCGCGTTGATTTATATGATGGAATTGTGGTATATGGAGCGGCTGGTGGAACAGTCGGAACTAATGTATCATGGACTACTTTGTTAAATGCAAGTCGAGGCAATACCTTTATGCAATGGAAAGGTAATAATGTTTTAGACGCTTCTAATTATAATTCTTACGCGCCAACACTGACTGGTACAGGAGCAAGTGGAAATTGGGCAATTAATGTTACTGGTAGCGCAGGAAGCGTTGCTTGGTCTGGTATAACAAGTAAACCAACTACATTAGATGGATTTGGAATTACTGGCGGAACGACGACAGGAATGATTAGTAGTTATACTAATTTGACAAATACTGACGACTGGACTAATAGTCCAATTAGCTTGAGAGAAAGAGGATTAGTAGGAAATGCTCAAAGTTCTGATATTTATGCTCCAAATTTAAATTTTCATTGGGGAAATTATGTTTCGAATAGCTTATGGATGAATACCTCTGGGCATTTATCTTGGGGAAGTTATAGCGGGACAGGGGTTCCAGCTTCAGATGGCGTATTCAAAACTGGTAATTTATTAATATCTAATGCTATAGGAATAGGAACAACAAATGCCGTTTATTCATTGCATGTAATTGGTTCTGGCGCAATTACAGGACAATTTACAGTTGGTTATGGGTCATTTGCTGCGCCGGGTTTGACAGTTGGTGATAATCAATATGGTTTATATGCATCAGCCGGTAATCTTTATTATAAAAGTGCTTCTAGTGGAGTGCATTATTGGCGAAATATTGCTAATAGCGCCAATCCAATGACTTTAGATAATAATGGTAACTTAACAATTACTGGCGCGTTATCTGAAGGCGGATATACCGCTTATCCTGATAGAATTTATACAATTAATTTATCTGCTCAATCTACCGCTAACTTTTATCCAGTTGTTCTAGATGAACCTCCCGGAGAAGTTGTTTGGCATCATCGTTTTTCTATAGAGATGGCATCTCAAGGCGGAGCATCTAGTTTTAATAATCATACTCTTGTTGCTGAAGTACGAGGTCAAGGATGGAGCGATCAACAATTATTTTATAGAGCTTTTCATACTTATTATGATTCAGCAGAACGTTCGATTTTAGGTATTTGGAGAGGAACTCAATCTTGGTATGGAGTAGTTGTCTATCTTAGAGGTGGTCAGACATATTATGTTAGAACTAATTCGAGATCAGTAACTGGATATACTTCCGCAGTAACTTTAAATTCAAATGCAACTTTTGCTATTAAAAATTCTTCTGGAACAGATGTTTCTGGCACATCTGCAAATATTCAATTTTTATTAAATTTAATAACTAATCCATCAGGATTTTATTATAGTGACATAGTTGTTGCGCCTAATATATATGCTGGTCGTTTTTATGATAATGATAATTCAAGTTATTATTTAGATCCAGCGAGTACTAGTATTTTAAATACTGTTACAACTGGAGCAATAACAAGCACGGTTATTAAAGGAGATTCTGGCGCGGATTATCCACATAGTTTTACAAATACAGATTCTGGAAATACTCATTGGACGAATAGAAATAATAGATTATTAACAAGCAACGGAACAAATTGGGCGACAGATGGGCGCGATCCAATTATGGCTCTTGTCACAAGCGGAAATAGTGCCGCGACAACAATTGCTAATAGTATTGGATTAGCATTACATAACGAAAGTCAAACTAATAATACATTTTCTCCAGCTATAACTTTTAGTAATAGAAGTAATTCTGGAAGTTATAATACAACTTATGCCGCTATTATTGGCAGAAAAACAGGTCAAGGATCTGATTCGAATTGGTCTGCTGGTGAATTGCATTTTTATACAATGCCTGTTGGAGGTTATATTAATGATACTCCATCATTGATAATAAATTCAGCAGGAAGAATTGGTATAGGTATAACAAGTCCGGCTTATAAATTAGATGTAAATGGAACAACGAGACTTGGCGGAATTGTTTATGACGAAGCAGTTCAAACAGATGATTTCAATTATTTTAATTTACAACCATACATTGAATCAGAAACTTTAAGTACTATTTTAAATTTGGGCGGCACTGCTCCCTCTTTTATTACTTTGACTGATACTACTTCGCCATTTAGCAAAGTGATGTCAGTTAGCGCTTATGGTGATGCCGCATTAGGAGATTATATACCTGTTCAAGCAGGAGAAACAATATACGGAGAAGTCTGGGCATATAGAGCTACTGGAGCAGCGGGAACAGCAGGCGCACTTTATTGCGGGGTAATGCGATATGACAAAGATAAAAAGATGATAGATGCAAATTCAGGATTAAATACTTCTCCATCTGGTTATTTTATCGCTTCTAATGTAACAGTGCCTTCAAATAGCACATGGACAAAATATAGCGGAACATTAACATTGCCAACAAGTCATACTTCATATAGTACAAGTGATGGCGGACCTGTAAGATATATTCGTCCATATATAATATATAATTATATTGCTGGTACAATACCTACTTATATTGGAGGTTGGAAAATAAGAAAAGTAGAATTAACAAGAGATTCAGGGGTAGTTGCAATAAATGGTAACATCATTTTTCCAAATACAAGTAATTCAGGTTTATCAACCACGGATGGAACTGCTTTGTTAAGATTGGATGATACATACGGAAATATATACTTGCTGAATAATGCAGGCGGATTTTATGTAGATGCTACAACTCATAATTTTAGAAACGCATCTTCAAGTAATTTAATGGTTATTAATTCAAGCGGCGATGTAACTGCTACAAGATATCTTGTCGGGACTTATGTTAATACAACTGATAATGTTCCTACTTCTGAGAATATCACTTATGTAATGGCGAAATTTGGTGATAGCTATCATCGTAGCGCTAGTGCCGCAAAAGTTGCAGGTTTTATTAGCGGTCAATCAATGAATATTAATGGCAGTTCGACTAGTTGCACGGGAAATGCGGCTACTGCTACAACTTCAAGTCAGTTAGGCGGTGTCGCCGCAGCAAATTATGTAAGAAATGATGTTGATGGTACAGATTCTATAGATTTATTTAGATTAAAAACATTTACAAAATCATTAACTATAACAACAAGTTGGTTAGATACAGGTATATCTGGAACAGATTTAGCGACAGGAGTTTATGCAATAAGTTTATACGTGGATAATTATTCTGTCGGTGGAGGACATTATGCTGAAACTTATGCAGGAATCATAAGTTGGTATTCAGGAGGAACCAATTCTAACGACTATGATGAAATTACATTACATAAATCTGGTCACGCTCCAAACACTAGATATATAAATTTAAGAACACTAAGACAGGGTACTCCAAACCCTTTAAAATTACAAATTATATCTAGTGTCAATACATCGGGCGCTTCAAATTATATATTTAAATTCAGAAGAATGATTTAATAACCTTTTTATATTTTATGTCATTAAAATTAAACGAATTATTAGTAACTAATACAATTACTGGAAGTGTTACGGGCAGCGCTACAAATTTAAGTAGTTCTACAAATAACGCTACGCTTTATGCGAACACAGGATCATATGGTTCTTGGAAAATAGGCGGTACTAGAGGCGGTTGGTATGGTATTGAATTTGAATCTAATGTAAGTTTAATGGCAAATAGTACTGAAGTAGGATTTCATAAAAATGGTATTGGATGGCAAATGAGATGGTCTGTTGGAACCGGCTATATTTATAAAGGGGCTAATGGAGGAGGAACAGAAGCTACAATATTGGATTCAAGTAATCAATCTTATGCTTGGAATTTAAATCAAAATTTAAGAATTACAGATAGTCCTACATTTGCAGATTTATTTATTACAGGTCAATATCAAATAAGAAATGCATCTCCAACAATTACTCTTAGAGACACAGATCATAGAACTGGTTATATACATGTAAATAGTAATATATTTTATGTGTTGACAGGTCCGGTAGATTCTGCATCCGGGGGATGGAGTGTAGTAGCTAATAGCAAATGGCCTTTGGAAATTAATTTAACTAATAATAATGCAGTTTTTGGCGGCGATGTTAATGCAATAACAATGACATCTCCAATTTATTATGATGCTAATGATACTAATTACTATGGAGATTTTGCTAGTACTAGTAGATTTAATGAACTTAGATTGCTTGGAGTTGGAACTAGTAATTATTATTTAATGAAATATGGGAGCACAAGATCTGGAGATTGGCAATCATTTACTAATTTAGAAGGACAAATTAACGTTGTTCAAGTTGAAAATATTTCTTCAGGAGCGCATAGTAATTATCCAGCTGGAGTTTATGCTTGGGGTGGTCTAATGAGTTGGCGAACAGGAAATCATTCATTCCAACTTTATGCAGCTCACACAGGAGATCTTGCTTATAAAACTCAATGGAATAATGATAATTATAGTAATTGGAGAAGAATACTAGATAGCAGTAATTATCCACATGCTGCTAACATGAATCAGTATGTTAGGACAACTGATAATGTAACTTTTGGAACTGTTACCGCAGCATTAAATGGAAATGCAACTACCGCTACTAGTGCTGATAATATTGATGGAGTATCTTTTGTTAATACAAGCTCAAATTCTGGTACTAACGCAGATTCAATAAATAGTAATGGTATCAGTTATTACACATCAGGAGTAACAAATTTTACTGGAAATGCTACTGATGGAGGTTTATATTCTCAAGCGTATAGTTCAAGTTGGCAGCACCAAATTGCGGGAGATTATCGTTCGGGCGAAATAGCTTTAAGAGGAAAAAATAATGGAACATGGCAGTCTTGGAGAAGAGTATTAGATTCTGCAAATAATATATTTATTACTGGTCTTAAATATTTCCAAAGTGATCTTGGATCTACTTCTGGAGCTTTAAATAATCCTCCTCTTCAAGTTTATGCTACTGGCGGAAATTCTGCATTCATGAGTTTTCATCGAGGTGGAAGTTGGGCTGTAAATATGGGTCTTGACTCTGATAATGTTTTTAGAATTGGAGGTTGGAGCGCTAGCGCGAATAGATTAGAATTAGATATGAGCGGCAATATGAATATTGCTGGTAGTTTTAGAACTGGTGATGGTTCTCTGTCTGCTCCTAGTCATTCTTTTGCATCTGACACTGATACAGGAATGTATCGAATTACGACTAATCAATTAGGAATGGCCGCTGGTGGAGTTCTTGGATTTTCAATGACATCAACTGCCATGTCCACAATTTTACCTTATTTATTTGTAGGTGGCATGACAGCATGGAATACAACAACTCCCGGAACAACAAAAGGATTTCTTCATCTTGGAGACGCTAGTAGTACATCAAATACTGGCGTCGGAATAACTTGGGGCGCTCGCGATAGTTCTGCTGGAACAACTGCTCAAGCTGGTATTTATGTTATTACAGATGGTACTTATGGAACCAAAATGTATTTTGCTACAACAAATAATTATACCACTGGGGCACAGATGGCAATGAGAATTGAGCATACAGGAGATGTTATATTTTCGCGAGGTAGTGTTGGTATCGGTACATCTCCTGCTTATAAATTAGATGTTAACGGCGCTTGTCATGCTAGTTCTTTTCCAACTTCTTCAGACGCCAGATTTAAGAAAAATATCAAGCCCATTTTAAATAGTTTAGATAAAATTAATAAACTTAATGGCGTTGTATATGAGTGGAATGAATTTGTCCATGCAAGAAGAGATGGATATGAATTAAATACTCCAATTATTGGTGTTATTGCTCAAGATTTAGAAAAAGTATTGCCAGAAGTTGTTAGTAAATGGAATTTATCAGAAGATTGTACTGATGCGCGAGCCGTCGATTACATAAGAATCATTCCCGTTCTTATCGAAGCAATCAAAGAACTTAATAATAAAAATTCAATTTTAGAGGCTAGAATATTAGCTTTAGAAAACAAACAATAAATAATATAATAATAAAAAAAATGAAAACAATCGTACTAACAACAGATCCAACACCAAACCTAAATTGTACTCAAGTCAATATTGATTTTAACAATTTTGATCCTCACACAGGACCAGCGTTTTGGGTAACATTCTATAATTCTAATAATAATATTATAGATAGAAAAATTCAGGCGCTTTCTCTTGAAGAGTGGCAGAATTGGTCAGCAGAAGAAGATGAAATTGCTGATTATCTATATGTAGCGGATAAGGTCACCGAAAATTTGGGCATCACTTATAATGAGATGGTCAGTCCTTCTGCTCCAGCACCAGTTCCTCCTGCTCCTGAACCTACTCCCGGACCAACTCCTGAAGCATAATTTTTTTTGAATTTTTAAAATTGCTGAAATATAATAAAGGGAAGTTAATTAACAACCATATGGAAAATACAAATAGCAATCCTCAAGCAACACCATCTCAGCCCTTGACCCCTGATGTAGCTCTTCAGAATCTTGTTGTAGCTGCTCGTCAAGCTCGATTATCGTATCAGGAACATGCGATTATCGATGCCTCAATCAACGTTCTCGCAAAGCTCGTTCAGGAGGCTGGCGGTGGTCCTGCGCCACTCTCACCAGAGTGAATTAAATAATTAAATTATTTAGCCCGCGCTTCGGCGCGGGTTTTTTATTTCCCAAATACGTTACTTTTGAGCGCGTTATTTATTTTATCTTTTACCATTTTAAATGATATAGATTTTGAGCACTCAAAGTTTTTATTTCTTGGGCACCAGTTCCAATTTCCACCATCAAAATCATACTGAGTATCATTCCAACATCCATGACAAACTTCGTCATTTATAACTCTGTATTTTGTATTGAATTCTGAAAAAGGAAGACTAAATCCGCTAATTAAAATTACTTTTTTATTCAACGCCCAAGCTAGCCAACTTATTCCTGATCCTAAACCAATAAAGAATTCGCAATTTGCGAGCCAAGATATTGCTTCGTCTAAAGTTTTTGTTTCAGGGTGAGTAACATTATTCAATCCTTTTAAATCCATATAATTCAAATCTTCTTTTTGAATAACAACAACTTTATATCCAAGATCATTTAAATAATCTACTGTTTGTTGCCAACCCGTTTCATTTTGCCAATGTTTACAGCCTGCTGTTGACGCTGTAGAAATACAGACATATTTTTCCAACATTCGGCGCGAATTATCTTCCACAAAGATTTTCGTTTTGATTTCTTGATAATCTAAACCTAGAATATCCGCGCCAATTTGTTGTAGATTACGATGTCTGACATCATACGGAGTTCTGTTTTCTTCTTTTTTGAAATAGCCTAATTTATATATGGCATAATATTTGGCCGCTGGTTTATCATTGTAATTGAAGAAATTTATATTATTATATTCCTTTTGAAATAGATCTTTGTTCGGAGTGTATAAATCAACTTGACAATTATGTTTCTTTTGAAATTCACTGATCATTGGAATCCAAGCGATAACGTCGCCCAAAGAAGGAGATTCATTTACAATCTTTACGATTTTATCTTTCAAGTCTAAATTATATACTGTTTTTTCTTTTGTCTCAAGATCTGTTGCTTCGATGTTCCAATCTACAAAATACTTGGTGCTTGGGGCGCACCACATATTGTTTTTAATTCTTGATTGATAAATTTCGGCGTTATTCTTTTTATCTCTGAATACAACATCATATTCTTTAGAGTTCGGCCCTGTTATTTCAAATCGACAACCATCATTCAAATCTACTAAAAACTTATTCTTGACTTCTTTGCTCGTTCTGTTCTTCCGCTCTGTTATTCTGTAAATATTTAATAACTGATCTTTCATTTGGAATTTTTTGTATTCAGATATTAGTTTTTGTGCGATATTTTTCCAAGAATGTGTTCTTATGGTCTCAGCGCATTCTTCTTCGTATTTAGAATAGTTTTGAATAACTTCTTTTATTTTCTGCGCGATATCTTTAGAATCTCTTGTTATTTTAATCAATCCTTTCAGTTCATTATTATCTTCAAATGTGGATAATGTTGGTAACTTGCAACTGATTGCTTCAAGAAGCGTTAGATTTGGATGTCCAGCTTCAAGTATAGAAGGATTTAAAAATATATCATGTTCTTGATAAGTTTTTAATAATTGTTCTTCTGATAGATCATAAATGATATTTAATTTATCATATTGCGGATTGTATTTATCGAAAAAGTGTTTATTTATTTTCGGCCCAGCAATTGTAATTGGCAGATTTAATTCTTGCGCCGCTTCGATTGCAAAACCGAAACCTTTGCGATCTTCTGAAGCGTCATGACAAAAGCCATTGTTCGCAACACACAATAATCTATTTTTATTTTGTTTATTTTCAACAGGTTTAAAGAAGTCACTGTTTGCTGCGTGACTAAGATAAACTATATTGGACTCATCAAAATAATTAATTAAATATTTAGCAGGGACAAAAGTCTTGATCGAATTTTTAATTGCTTTTAAATTGTCTAGAAAACATTGAGACTTTTTACCATACAAAACAGCATGATGATCATGAAAAGAAAAATAATATGGAATGCCGCGTTCGTGCGCAAGATTTGCTAAATTAGCCATATGAATATGAACAATCATATCTGGCTCATATTTAACATCGTCTAGATATAATATTTGCGAGTCGTATCCTAGTTTCAAGCAATTCTGATGATATTCCCAAATAATTTTTTCAACAGCGCCCCAACCATTCGGAGGAATCGGCAAAATTCCTGTTTGAACATGTACAATTTTCATACTTTTTCTATTCCTAGATAATTTTTGTCGCTCATTTGCTTGTCAATCAATGATTCTCCTTTTGCTTGAAGAGAATAATAGTCTTTAAAATATCCAAATCTTTGTTTCGGTAACACATAACTTGTCCATAAATCAAAAACATCCCAAGGAGAAGATTTTATCCATTCTTGTACTTGAGCGATTTTTTCTCCCGGAATTATGTAAGCATGAGCTTCAAACAATTTTGTAGATGACAAATGACTATCGTAAGTTTTTGATAGTTCGTATATTGGTCCCAAAGAAAAGAAATTATATCCATATTTTTTACAAAGAATATAAGCTTCTTGAACTTTATTTAAAAATTCTTCTGGTGGAATTGTGATAACAGCGTCGCCTTCAAAGAACAAATATATCTGATTATTTTTTGGCGCGCATTTTAAAATTGCATCAGTATGCGCTTTATAACAACCATAATGTCTTGACGTTAATTTATTAATTCCAACAGTATCTGAAATATCATTCGGTCTGTAGCACGATTCTTTCGGCGGCGTTGATTCACAAGGAGGATTAATATGCTGATAATAAGAACAATATTTAGATAGTGGAGAAACAGATTGTATTGATTTTATTTCTCTTTCTGTATTAGGCAAACTTGATAAATGATGTATCTCAATTGGAGTTTGTTTTTGGCGCGAAGTTTTTACAAGTGATTTATTTTTAGCAAACAAAGTAATCATTTGATGTCGAATCAAATTTTTAAAATCAACAACAATATTGTTATTCAAGTGATCTCTAAATTCCAAATCAAATCCTTCTTCAAAAGCTTTTAAAACTGTGTCTATTTTTTCTTGATTCAAGAAATGGCATTCTATCAAAAAGTATTTAACTTTATTCTTTTGTTCTTTTGTCATTTGTTTTAGCAAATCAAATTCTGCGCCTTCAATATCTATCTTCATCACAGAAACATTGTCGATTTTATAATCAGAAAAGAATCGCGATAGCGTTATTGTTTCAGCCAAGAAGAAATCTTGCTTTTGATCATTTGAAATTGCAGCAAGAGAAGTTACTGTTGAAGTATCATTATTTATGCAAAACTTTACATCATATTCGTTCTTGATATAAACAGCTTTGTCTACAACAACGACATTTTCATTATCGATGAATTTTTCTTTTAAATATTTGATTGATCTTTTATCAGGCTCGACACAATAAACTTTTTTAGCGCCGCGATTCAAAGCCCATTCTGTAACTAAACCATCATTCGCGCCGAGATCAACAAAAGTTTCGACATCTTCAATATCATAATCGTCAAAATATTTCTTAACGAAGAACTCAACATAATTCATATAAGAACAATTGAGCGGATTTTGCGCTAAAGTTTTTTCATAGTTCGTAGCATATTCATCAACAATAATTTCTTTAGAGAATGCTAATTGCTTCGTGTCTTTGTGCAAAAAGTCTATTTTATAACCTTTGAAATTATTATGATCGCAAACTTTGTTGAAGAAATAATCTTTCGGACAAGGAACTGTCCAATAATTAAAATGTGGTTGAATAGAAAGTGGATACCAATAAACTGTATGATCTGATAAATAATCTTTAATAACAATTAAAAATTCAGCGGCATTATTTGAATTATTTTTTATTGTGATTTTATTTTCAGATTGCTCGAATCCAATTTCGATATCGTCGATAGACATTTCAGTAGTTAATTGTAATTCTTTTAATATTTTTTGACAGTTATTATCCAAGCTATCAAAATCTAGATATTTAATATTATCATGTCTATCAAAATAATTAAGATAGACAGGCAAATTATAGATCAAAGAGGGTAAATTCCAAGAAATAGCCTCTCTTATAACGAGCGGCATCGTTTCTTTATCGTTAATGGTCCCTCTAGAAGTAAAAAGGAAAAGATCTGCGAATTCGTAAAAAACGTCAACGTTTCGCTTTTCTCCCCACCAAGTACAATTAGTAGGCAGATTTTGCATCAACGGTTGCCAATAATCTTTAAAATTTTCCGCCTGATTTCCTATAAAATGAAATTGAATAGGATAATTTATTAATTTGCGCGCGTATTCAATAATTTCCGCTTGATTTTTTCTTGGTGTAAAAAGTCCAACATTAACAATATGTTTCTTTTGAGGATCTAAATTGAAGTTTTTGAGCGCTTCTTCTCTGCTTTTTGATCTGTTTTTATATTCAATAGGATATTCAACAACATAACTTGATATATTTAATTTAGAGAAATGATTCTTTTGATATTCGCTGACAAATGCAAAAGAGTCTGGAAAAAAGAGTTTATCATCAGGATTGAAGCTGCTATCATGAGAAGTTTCAATAATTTTATAATATCTATTTTCTGAATAAATCTTCTTAGCTAATGAATGATTACAAAAGAATTCTGGCATTTCCTCAAAATGAATGACATTTGGCGCAATATTCTTAATAATTTCTAGCAGTTTATTTTTATCTTCATCGAGAGTGATTAAATTCGCGCCCAATAAATCTTTGATTTGTTGTCTTTGAACAATAAGAACGCCGCCTGTTATATCTGAATATTCGACACAATAAATCGCGCATGATTCTTTTAATTCCTGTATTTTTTTGAGAAGATACTGCGGCGCGCCTCCTGTAGACAGATTAGGAGTTATAAATAATACTTTTAGTTTATCCATTCCTGTTCATTATTATAATATGATATTTTGATTTTGTATTTAAATTAGCCAAAAATTGTGTAATAACTCTATATGGCATACGACATTTCCTTAACCCAAGGGGAAGATTATAACTTGACAGCTGAACTTAAAAATTCAGACGGGTCAACAATTAATTTATCTGGATATTCTCTTAGAGGTAAAGTCAAATATAATTATGGTTCAGATAGTTATTTATTAGATCTTGCTCCAACTATTTATTCTGATCAAAGCGGTATAGTTACTGTTAATTTAACTGCCGCTCAAACAGCGGCGTTACCAATAACAGTCGCTTTTTATGACATCGAAAGATTTACTTCTGGAGATAATGAAGTTTCTAAAATTTTAAATGGTAAATTCACTATTAGTCCTGAAGTAACAAAGTAAACATATGGATGTCATAGTAACAACAAATACGAATCAAACAGTTGTAACTCCTCAATCTCCAAATGAGGTTGATGTTATTATAGGCTCAGGCGGAGTCGGTCGTCCCGGCTCTAGCGGTACTTCTGGATCAACGGGTTCAACAGGAAGTGCTGGCTCTAGTGGTAGTTCAGGCGAAAGTGGATCGACAGGTAGTTCTGGTTCTGGTGGTACATCAGGAACAAGCGGTACATCAGGAACGAGTGGTACAAGTGGTTCGTCTGGCACAAGCGGCAGCAGTGGATCATCTGGAACGAGTGGCAGCAGTGGAACGAGTGGTACAAGTGGAACAAGCGGAAGTGCTGGTAGCAGTGGTACAAGTGGCAGTAGCGGAACCAGTGGTACAAGTGGTTCGTCTGGCACAAGCGGCAGCAGTGGATCATCTGGAACGAGTGGTAGTAGTGGTTCTGCTGGAACAAGTGGTAGTAGCGGAACAAGTGGGACAAGTGGAAGTTCTGGAACGAGTGGTTCAACTGGAACGAGCGGAAGTTCTGGCACTAGTGGCAGCAGTGGAACAAGTGGTAGTAGTGGAAGTTCTGGTACAAGTGGTAGCAGTGGAACGAGTGGCACAAGTGGTAGTTCTGGCACAAGCGGCAGCAGTGGATCATCTGGAACGAGTGGCAGCAGTGGTTCAGCTGGAAGTTCAGGCACGTCTGGTCAAGACGGTAACTTCGGCGGCGCATCTTTTAAATACAATTTTAGTTCAGTAACAACTGATATTGATCCCGGATCAGGAAATTTCATATTCAATCAATCGACTCAGAATACATCAACAAGAATAAATATTGATAATGTTGATTTAAATAATTCTGATATACAAAATTATCTTCGCACAATAGATGATTCAACATCTACAATTAAAGGTCATGTAAAAGTTAGTAAATTATTTGATACTGGAGTTTTTATTCTATTCACAATTAGTGCATTAATAGAAGATAGTGGCTATTTTAAAATTACTGTTTCTCCTATTGATAGTTCTGCTTCTAATCCTTTTATTGATGGTGATGATTGCGTTTTAACATTCGCTAGAACTGGTGATAAAGGTGATAGTGGATCGAGTGGTAGCTCGGGAACAACTGGGTCAAGCGGTAGCAGCGGAAGCAGTGGATCTAGTGGTACAAGTGGAACAAGCGGAAGTTCTGGTACAAGCGGTTCTACTGGAACGAGCGGAAGTTCTGGAACGAGTGGCAGCAGTGGAACAAGCGGTTCCAGCGGTACAAGCGGAACAGATGGAACTAGCGGATCTTCTGGTACAAGCGGCAGCAGTGGAACGAGTGGATCATCTGGCACAAGCGGTAGTAGTGGAACAAGCGGTTCCAGTGGTACAAGCGGAACAGATGGAACTAGCGGATCTTCTGGTACAAGCGGCAGCAGTGGAACGAGTGGATCATCTGGCACAAGCGGTAGTAGTGGTTCTGCTGGAACAAGTGGTAGTAGCGGAACAAGTGGGACAAGTGGAAG
>Ga0172376_10004267_pt1 | contig 16424 bp, 16 predicted proteins | sample Lak35m_FD_121114 | JGI IMG/M metagenome (GOLD analysis project Ga0172376, IMG submission 121114) | Freshwater microbial communities from Kabuno Bay, South-Kivu, Congo - kab_092012_35m | ecosystem: Environmental > Aquatic > Freshwater > Lake | place: Democratic Republic of the Congo: South-Kivu... | reverse complement strand
ACTTGCGACGATAATAGTTTTGGAAACGGATTGTTCATACCAAGAGTGTATCTAGCAATTAATTAGGATTCAAAGATGAGCCAGTCAGCCCCAACAAGCAATAATCATGCAATAAAGCAATTGGTCTATCCATATGGGGAGACCCTAGTGCCAGAGGGAGCAACGTTGGAAGTTGCTCCTGGTGTGTATTGGATACGGATGCCGCTGCCATTTGCCCTAGATCACATTAATTTGTGGCTTTTACGGGATCGATTGGATGGCCAGGAGGGTTGGACCATTATTGACTGTGGGATTACCAATGAACATACGAAGTCGTGCTGGGAATCCATTTTTACTAATCATCTCCAAGATTTGCCTGTTTTACGAGTATTGGTGACTCATATGCATCCAGATCATATTGGGCTTGCCAATTATTTATGTGAGCGTTGGAATGTTAGGTTATGGATCTCCATGAGCGATTTTCTGATGGCTCAATGGTTGAGCAGTAAGGAGGGTGGTGCTGCCATTGGTTCTACTCCAGGCAATGGTGGAACGGCCGATCACTATGGGCGCCATGGCTTGCGGCATGCCGAAGATCTCGAGCGCATTCGTAGTCGTGCAGACTATTACAGTCGCTTAGTGCCCGAAGTGCCTAAACGGTATCGTCGCATCATGGATGGTGACCATATTCAAATCGGGGAGCATGATTGGGTAGTATCGATGGGGTATGGGCATGCACCTGAACATGCCACGCTCTATTGCGTATCCTTAGGAATTTTTATCTCTGGTGATATGGTCTTACCCCGAATCTCTACCAATGTCAGTGTCTATGATGCTGACCCGGATGCAAACCCCTTAGACCTCTATTTACGATCCATTGATCGTTGGCGATCATTGCCTGCCGAAACTCTCGTTTTACCATCGCATGGCAAACCTTTTGTGGGTTTACGCGAACGAATCGAGCAGTTGCATGAGCATCACCGTGCTCGGTTGAGTGAGACCCTGATTGCCTGTCAAGAGCCGCGAACCGCTTATGAGATCCTTCCAGTCTTATTTCGGCGACCGCTTGATAACCATCAGCTGAGCTTTGCCATGGGTGAAGCTATTGCTCACTTGAATTATCTGTGGCACCAGAAGATTTTGCAGCGCTCTTTGGGCGAGGACGGGATTTGGCGCTTTTGCGCTCTTTCGACTTAGATTCTGACGAACTTTCAGCGCCCGATGGACTTGGTGGAGGATTTGCCATTGCTTCGCCAAATGATTTGATCGCCATGAGAGTGGCACGCTGCACCTCAAGGGTCTGAATCGTTGACTTTAGAACATTGAGGTTGAGGCTCAGCCAAGACTCAACGCTTTTGAGGTCTTTAATGCGTTTATCAAGCTCCTCGATATCGAAGGTAGGCATTGCCCCATTAAAGCCTGACATACCGGCGCCCATATCTGGCATAAATGCTGCCCCAGGTGCCCCAGTTGCATTTTGACCCCACATGGTTTTAAACATTTCAAGACTTTGATTAAAGTCCGGCACTGCTCCAAACATAATTACTCCATATGGGCTAAATGTACAAATTACGAATAAAATACTATGTTAACTAAGATTAAAGCCACTTTTAAATTAATGCAATCCCAATATAGTCAACTAAAGCCATATAGTCGTGGAGCTGAGTTATCAAGTCTACTCGGTAAGCGCATATTAATTTTGGACGGCGCCATGGGAACAATGATTCAGCAAAAAAAGTTTTCTGAAGAAGATTACAGAGGATTAAAGACGACCCAACGTTTTGCAAATCATCCAATTGATCTTAAAGGTAATAATGAGCTTTTGGTGCTTACTCAGCCAGATATCATTAAGAATATCCACGCACAGTATTTGGAAGCGGGTGCCGATATTATCGAAACAAATACCTTTGGTGCCACTTCAATTGCGCAAGAGGATTACAAGATGCCAGAGCTGGCGCGCGAGATGAATGTCCAGGCAGCTAAGCTGGCCCGTCAAGCCTGCGATGAATACTCAACATCCGACAAACCCCGTTTTGTGGCTGGCGCAATTGGGCCGACTCCAAAGACCGCTAGTATTTCGCCAGACGTGAACGATCCAGGCGCTCGTAATGTTAATTTTGATAGTTTGCGTGCTGCTTATCGCGAACAGGTCGAGGGACTATTTGAGGGCGGCGTCGACTTGCTATTGGTGGAAACTATCTTTGATACCCTTAACGCCAAAGCAGCTTTATTTGCGATCGATGAATTTTTTGAAGAATCGGGTGAGCGCTTACCAGTCATGATCTCAGGAACGGTCACAGATGCATCGGGCCGAATTCTTTCGGGGCAGACTGTAGAAGCGTTTTGGAATAGTTTGCGCCATATTAAGCCTTTGACGTTTGGCTTAAATTGCGCTCTTGGTGCTGCTTTAATGCGACCTTACATTGCCGAATTAGCACGCGTTTGTGACACTGCCATCTCCTGTTATCCGAATGCAGGATTGCCAAATCCTATGAGTGAGACCGGATTTGATGAAACGCCAGAAGTAACCTCGAATCTTGTTGATGAATTTGCGCGAGACGGTCTTTTAAATATAGTTGGGGGGTGTTGCGGCACTACACCCGAGCATATTAGACAAATCGCAAAAATGATGGCAACAAGAAAGCCAAGACCTTTTCACAGCGATACTGCAGAAGAATAAGAATGACCCAACAATTACTTAAGCCAATGCGCTTATCAGGGCTTGAGCCGTGTAATATTTCACCTCAGATTGGGTTTGTAAATATTGGTGAGCGTACCAATGTTACTGGTTCAAAAGCATTTGCTCGAATGATCTTAAATAACCAATTTGATGAAGCCCTAGCCGTTGCAAGACAGCAAGTAGAAAACGGGGCACAAATCATTGATATCAATATGGATGAGGCGATGCTTGATTCTGAAGCCGCCATGACGCGATTTTTAAATCTGATTGCCTCTGAGCCAGATATCGCGCGGGTACCCATTATGTTGGATTCATCCAAATGGACTGTGATCGAAGCCGGACTGAAGTGCGTGCAAGGTAAGGCGATTGTGAACTCAATTTCGCTCAAAGAGGGCGAGGAGCAGTTTAAGTATCACGCCAAATTAGTTAAGCGGTATGGCGCGGCCACTGTTGTAATGGCTTTTGATGAGAAAGGACAAGCAGATACATATCAAAGAAAAATTGAAATCTGTGAACGTTCATTCAAGATTCTGGTAAATGAACTCAATTTTTCTCCAGAGGATATTGTGTTTGACCCCAATATTTTTGCGATTGCAACCGGAATTGAAGAGCATGATAACTACGCAGTTGATTTTATTGAGGCAACTCGCTGGATAAAGAAGAACTTACCGGCCGCTAAAGTGAGCGGTGGGGTATCAAACGTTAGTTTTTCATTTCGCGGGAACGATCGTGTTCGTGAAGCAATTCACACGGTATTTTTGTACCATGCTATCAAAGCAGGTATGGACATGGCTATCGTAAATGCTGGACAGCTTGGGGTATATGCTGACCTAGATCCTGAGTTGCGCGAGCGTGTTGAGGATGTGGTCCTAAACCGCTTCAAAGAAAAAGATGGTCAAACCCCCACTGAGCGTTTATTAGCTATTGCCGATCAATATAAGGGCGGGGGCATTAAGCAAGAGGAAAACTTGGTGTGGCGCGAGGCGCCGGTGCGTGAGCGTTTAACTCATGCACTTGTTCATGGCATCACAAACTTCATTGTGGACGATACCGAGGAGCTGCGTGCGGAGATTATGGGTTCAGGCGGAAGGCCTATTGAGGTGATTGAGGGGCCCCTCATGGACGGAATGAATGTGGTCGGAGATTTGTTTGGTGCCGGCAAAATGTTTTTGCCCCAGGTGGTCAAGAGTGCGCGGGTGATGAAACAGGCGGTGGCTCATTTAATTCCGTACATCGAGGAAGAAAAGAAGCAATTGGTTGCTGCTGGTGGGGAAAGTAAAGCCAAGGGAAAAATCGTAATTGCAACCGTTAAAGGCGATGTGCACGATATTGGAAAGAATATTGTCACGGTTGTCTTGCAATGTAATAACTTTGAGGTGGTCAATATGGGTGTGATGGTTCCTTGCGATCAAATTTTAAAGAAGGCAAAGGAAGAAAGCGCCGACATTGTTGGTTTATCTGGATTAATTACACCCTCGTTAGAAGAGATGACCTATGTTGCCCAAGAAATGCAACGGGACGATTATTTCCGGGATAGAAAAATCCCCTTATTGATTGGTGGTGCAACGACTTCGCGTGTTCATACTGCCGTCAAGATTGCTCCGCATTATGAGGGTCCAGTGGTTTATGTCCCCGACGCATCGCGCTCAGTATCTGTTGCTTCAAGTTTGCTATCGGACGAGGGTGCAAAAAAGTTTGTGCAGGATTTACTGACCGATTATGAGCGCATTCGTCACCAGCACGCGAATCGAAAGAGCATCCCGTTAATTAGTCTAGAGGCTGCTCGTGCCAATCGTGAGTCAATTGATTGGACAAATAGTCAGCCTGCTAAGCCTAAATTTATTGGTCGGCGTGTATTTAAAAACTATTCTTTAGCTGAGATTGCCAAATTCATTGACTGGACTCCATTTTTTCAGACCTGGGATCTTGCGGGTAAATTCCCCGCTATTTTGGACGATGAGGTCGTGGGGATTGAGGCTCGTCGCGTCTATCAGGATGCGCAAGCCATGTTGGAAAAACTCATTAAAGGCCAATGGCTTCAAGCCGATGCGATTATTGGCCTTTTTCCTGCCAATAGTGATGGCGACGATATTTTGTTTTATGCCGATGAGGAGCGCTCGCAACCTTTCCTTGTATGGCATAACTTAAGACAGCAAGCGGAGCGTCCTATCGTCGATGGTGTGATGCGCCCCAATCGGTGTTTAGCAGATTATGTCGCTAGTAAAGCCAGTGGTGTACGCGACTACGCAGGTTGCTTTGCGGTGACTACGGGTCATGGGGTTGACAAAAAAGTCGCTCAATTTATGGCCAAGCATGATGACTATAGCGCTATCATGCTCAAAGCTCTGGCCGATCGTTTAGCGGAGGCATTTGCGGAGCTCATGCATTGGCGGATCCGAACCGATCTTTGGGGATATGTGGCCAATGAGCAACTAACTCCAGATGATTTAATCGATGAAAAGTATCAAGGCATTCGTCCGGCCCCTGGTTATCCAGCCTGCCCTCAGCATGATGTAAAGCAAGCGATGTTTGATGTTCTGAAAGCAGATGAAATTGGTATGAGCCTCACAGAGTCATTGGCCATGAATCCCGCGTCGAGTGTAAGCGGTTTTTACTTAGCTCACCCGAATGCCCAATACTTCAATGTCGGGAAGATCGGGATGGATCAGGCAGACGATTTGGCCAAGCGGAGCGGCCAATCGCTTGATCACATCAAGCGTTCGTTAGCAAGCTCATTCGATTAGTACTTAGGTACCCCAGACAACAGGCTCTTGGCTTTCCTGAGCACGACGTAAAAGCTCAAGAAATGGATAAGCTCTTCTTCCCAAAGGGCTAAGACCAGCCGATTGATCGTCATTATCATCGCTAGCGCTTGAACTCGATGCATCATTTTGTTCAGCATTAATTGCAGCTTGCAGTCGTTCAATATATGCCGGAATTTGTTCTGGCAGAAAAATACCCTGATTCTCAAATGGGCGGCCAATGGCATTAAATATCCGATGCGTTAGATCATCAAGCATGATGACAGGGGCTGCATTTTTAGTCTGAAATTGATGAATCATGCGCTTAGCTTACCATCACTGATAAACTTTCACTTCTATGTTGTCCAGCCAAAAAATTCAACTCATGCAACACATCACCAATGCTCTGAATGCCTTAGCGCAAAAGCGTGGGCTCTCAGCCGGAGAGTTTCCGGTTCCACATTTAGAGAGACCTAAGGTTGCTGACCATGGTGATATTGCTTGCAATATTGCATTGCAAATCGCGAAGGCTTGGAAATCCAATCCGCGTGACTTGGCACAAGCCATACTTAGTCAATTAAATGAATTTTCTGAATATGGTCAACTGATCGCAAGTGCTGAAATTGCGGGGCCTGGATTCATTAATTTTCGTTTGAGTGTTACGGCCAAGTCTGCGGTAGTGGGTCTTATATTGCGTGATCGCGCGCGTTTTGGCCGTCGGGATGGCATGGGTACATCAGATCCGGGCTTGCCCCAGCGGGCCATGATTGAATTTGTGTCTGCCAATCCCACCGGGCCCTTACATGTTGGACACGGGCGTCAGGCAGCTTTAGGCGATGCATTAGCCAATCTTCTAGACAGCCAAGATATCGATGTGCATCGGGAGTTTTATTACAACGATGCCGGCGTCCAAATTCATAATCTAGCGCTATCGGTACAGGCGCGTTTACAGGGTTTAAATCCCAAAAGCCCCAATTGGCCACAGCAAGCCTATAACGGCGAATACATTGCTGAGATAGCCGAGTCCTACCAAAGTGCCGGACATGATCAGTCTGATCTAGAGCAAATCCGTCAATATGCAGTCGCCTATTTGCGCAAAGAGCAAGACATTGACCTAAAAACCTTTGGTGTGCAATTTGACCAATTTTATTTGGAATCCTCTTTGTACACCGATGGAAGCGTTGAGCAAGTAATAAGCGATCTTCAGGCGGTTGATAAAACCTATGAGGCAGATGGCGCTTTGTGGTTAAAGACCACGTTGGATGGTGACGATAAAGACCGTGTGATGCGCAAGTCCGATGGCACGTATACCTATTTTGTTCCGGATGTTGCTTATCACATCAATAAATGGAGTCGCGGTTTTGAGAAAGTGATTAATGTTCAGGGTAGTGATCATCATGGCACGATTACTCGGGTCCGCTCTGGAATACAGGGGGTTGCACAAAAAAGGGATTGGCCAATTCCGACAACTTATCCTGACTATGTGTTGCATAAGATGGTAACGGTCATTTGCGATGGCGAAGAAGTCAAACTCTCCAAGCGCGTTGGCTCGTATGTCACACTGCGAGATTTGGTCGAATGGTCTGGCGGCATTCATCCACAAATGTCCGATGATGAGCGCAATTTGGCGTTGCAGCGTGGGCGTGACGCAGTCCGCTTTTTTTTAATCTCTCGTAAAGCCGACACCGAATTTGTATTCGATGTGAGTTTGGCTTTGCAACAAAATGATGAAAATCCCGTCTTTTATGTGCAGTATGCTCATGCACGTATTTGTTCCATTCTCCAGCAATGGGTTGGGGACTCCAGCGCTCTAGAGCATGCTAATTTAAGCCTACTTGACAGTAAAGCAGCCGATCATTTATTGCGGCGATTATCTGAGTATCCAGAGGTATTAGCTAATGCTGCGCACGATTTGGCCCCCCATGCTGTTGCGTTTTATCTGAGGGAGTTGGCAGGAGATTTTCACACGTTTTACAACGCAGACCGCGTGCTGGTGGACGACGAGCAACTTAAATTAGCACGCTTGGCCTTGCTAGCTGCTACACGGCAAGTCTTAGAAAATGGCCTAAAAATTTTAGGGGTTAGTGCCCCACAAAAGATGTAATACCAGCTGCTTGCTCGTATTTTTGAGCAACGGTTAAGATAGAGGTCATGGCTGACATTAAATCATCTGATGCATTAGAAAAGCGATATGCGACCCAACTGCTGGGCTCATCTGAGTCTGGTGGAATGATCATGGGTGTTTTGATCGGTGTTTTTGTTGGGGTTGGTTTAGCACTCGTTGTGGCGTGGTATTTAATGAAATCGCAGCCGCAAGAAAAACCAGGTGTCCGAGCCCCAAGCGCCCCAGCTTTTATGAAGCCGCTACCACCAAAATCGGACAACGAAACTGAGGAGGAAACCGCAGTAGGTGCGCCGCAGCTTGATCTAAATAAGCCGTTACAGACCAAGGTCCCCGGTATTGGTGGAGCCGACCCCACGCGCGATCCAATTGCAGATATTGCAGCGGGTAAGGCCCCTGAAGTGAAACCTGAGCCAAAAGCGGATACCTTGTTTTATGTTCAGACCGGAGTATTTAATCAGCGCACCGAAGCCGATGCACAAAAAGCAACTTTAGCGATGCAGGGTATTCAGGCACAACTGAGTGAGAGCGCAGTCGATGGAAACTCGGTTTGGCGAGTTCGGATTGGTCCATTTGGCACTATTGAAGATACCACTTCAGTCCGTAGTAAATTAACCATCCTTGGAATTAAACCTACTGTTATTCGTGTGAATCGATCATGAAATCTTTATTCAAAACTATTGCCCTAATCTTGACCCTTTTTGGTCTGCAATCATTCGCGCTTGCACAAGCCCCGATTAAGGTTGAAGAAGGTTTTGATTACCGCGTTTTACCAATCGCCCAGCCAATCGATGTGAAGGGCAAGGTTGAGGTAATTGAATTCTTTTGGTATGGTTGTCCGCATTGCTTTGAATTCGAGCCCGATCTAAAGGCTTGGTTAAAGCGTCAGAATAAAGACGTCGTATTTAAGAAAGTACCAATTGCTTTTCGTGATGAACTCATGCCCCACAGCCTATTGTTTTATGCCCTAGAGTCTTTGGGAAAAGGCGAAGCGCTTAATGACAAAGTGATGTTTGCAATGCATCGTGAGAACAAGCGACTTCTAAATGAAAACGAGATTGCAGATTGGGTCGCCGCCCAAGGCGTTGATCGCAATGCTTTTTTAGCTGCTTATCGCTCGTTTGCTGTTCTATCAAAAGCCCGCGCCGCTAATCAATTGGGCAATTCCTACCGCATCGATGGTGTGCCAACGGTGGCGATCCAGGGTAAATATATTACATCGCCATCGATTGCTGGCTCACGCGCGAAGTCAATTCAGGTGATGGATTTTTTGGTTAATAAAGTCCGGAAAGACGGCTACAAATAGACTTAGATCTTCACAAACTTACGCAATATCCAAAAGTAGATTGGGTAGGGCAAGATACGTAAGAACTTTAAAAAGCCTGAAAAGCGTTTGGGAAAATGAATATCAAACTCGCCACGCGCAATTCCATCTAAGATTTCATTAGCAGCGGTCTGAGCAGAGATAAGCGCCGGCATTTCAAAGTCATTTTGTGCAGTTGCCTCTGTTTCCACAAAGCCTGGGGAAACCATATGAACCCCGATACCCTTGGGCTGCAGATCATAAAATAAGGTCTCACAGAAATTAATCATGGCCGCCTTTGTCGGCCCATAAGCCAGCGCCTTGGGTAAACCGCTATAGCCTGCAACACTACCAATGATTGCAATATGTCCGCTACTGCGATTAAGCATAGCCGGCAATACAGTAGCAACTGCGCGCATTGGACCCAAGAGATTGGAATCGACAGTTTTCTCAGCGTCAGCCATATTGAAGGTATCTGCTCGCATCGGAATATAAATACCGGATACAAAAAGCAGTAAATCAATGCCACCCCATTCCTTCTCAATCTTCTGATATGCCTCTTGAATATCAGCTTCACGCATGACATCAACAGGTAGGATTAAATGATCTTTTTCTGGGTAGCTTTGTGCGATTGCTTCAAGTCGATCAACGCGACGGCTTGACAATGCAACTCGTGCACCCTTTTGAAAAAGAGCCCTGACGCAAGCCTCACCAATGCCACTTGAGGCCCCAATTACCCATATACGACATTGTTTAAAGTTAGAAATCGCTGGTTGCTTCATTGGCTACCTTATTTCGGTTGGTGGCTAAGCATAAATTGAACTACATCAATGTTTTGCTCTTTGAAGCCAGCTGCACAATACATTAAATAAAAGTTCCATAGCCGAATGAAAGGATCATCAAATCCGAGTCCTCGGATTTCTGAGAGCTTTTGATTAAAGTGCTCATACCAAATACAAAGGGTTTTGGCATAGTCATGTCCAAAGGCAAATTCACATTCGATTTGTAGACCCGCTTGCTGCGCATAATGCTTAAAGGCTTCTCGTGAAGGCAGCATTCCACCCGGAAAAATATATTGCTGAATAAAGTCTGTACTTTTACGATAGCGGTCAAACAAATTTTCTGCGATTACGATCGTTTGGATGCATGCTTTGCCATTTTTCTTGAGACAGCGAGAAATTGTCTCAAAATACATTGGCCAATACTGTTCACCAACAGCCTCAAACATTTCAATGGAGGCAATCCCATCAAACTGATCCTTACAATCTCGATAATCTTGCAGTCGCACTTCATGACGATTGGGCCATTGATGATTCAAACGATCTATCGCAAATGACTGCTGCTCAGTTGACAGGGTAAGACCTGTGACCTGGTGACCGGCAAGCGCCGCTTCCTCCATAAATCCACCCCAACCACAACCAATCTCAAGAATCGTGCTATTTGGTTGGAGTGCTAGAGACTTTAGGATGTTTTGATATTTTGCCCGTTGCGCAAGCTCTAAACTGGTATTGGGATCAGCCTGAAACCAAGCGCTTGAGTAGGTCATGCTGGGATCAAGCCACAGGCGATAAAACGCATTACCTAGATCGTAGTGCGCATGAATATTTTTTTTGCTACCTGTCTTATTATTACGATTTAAAAAATGACGAAATCGATATACCAAGGATCCAAACCAATTGCCATAAATGGCGCGCTCAAGAATATTGCGATTTTTGACTGCTAAATCGAGCAGTTTCTCAAGGTGAGGACTGTCCCAATCGCCGCGTATGTACCCTTCAGCAAAACCGATATCTCCGTGTCGCAAAATATCCTGAAATGCTGACCAGCGATGAAATCGAATCTCGGCATGTAACGAATCAGTTCGATTTCCAAATTCACGCTGTTCCCTATTTGGAAAGGTCATCACTAGGTGACCGATGGATAACTGTTTTAAGAGGCGCTCAATGGTCCGAGCGGCAAGGGTTATTTTTCCATCTGCTGGTAATTGGTCAGTGCGCGACACCGATAATTTATGAAGCAGGGTTTGTCCGGGTCGAATCATGAACTCACTTCAATTCTGGGAGGCGTTGGTTTTGAGTGAAATGGTACCCCCTTTAGCCAAAGTTTGAGCGCTTGCCAGTGTATGCGTGCTATGACCCCAAATGTCATCATTGGGTAGCGAAACTTTGCACGGTTTAAAGCAGAACGGGATAGGGGAAAATCTTGACCACTAATGCTGGTATAGATTAGTGGCTGATTGTCGGTGTACAGCTCAATACGACATACCGAATCAATTTTGCGTTGGCTATCTTTGGAAAAAAGGAACCGAAAGCGATACTCACCAGAAACATCGCAAAATGGTGAAACATGAAAAATTTTTTGGCTAATAAGCGTCTCGCCAGAATGCAATTCTGATCCATCACTTTTATGAAGTAGGTAACAATGCCGTTCACCAAAGGTATTGTTTACTTCAGCCAAGATCGCTCGTACTGCATGATGTGTATCGGTATAGATCCAAAAGCTGACAGGATTGAAAACGTAACCCAATATTCTTGGAAATGTTTGTAGCCAGATTTCACCCTCAGGAATTGAAATACCCCCTTGTGCAAAAAGAGACTCTGCCCATGCGAGGCTATCTTCAGTGCCCTGACCATGATCGCGGTCATAAAAAGAGTAAAAAGCCCAATGGTTATCACCAATCCCATGTTGCTTCAAAAGAGTGGAATTGCGATTACGTTCTCGCATAGGGATCTTTAATGTAAAAACCCCATAACTAAAGCGGTTGCTCACCGGTCTTAAGCGACTATGTTTTACTTGACCAAAATTAATGAGTAGATGAGCCATCACTTGCAATGCTAATGCTTTATCTTAGTTTGCTGATTGAAGAGGCGGACGCTTAAGAGGGGCATGCAACGAGGCAACCAGGTCGGCCGCTACTAACTCTCCCGAGCGAAGACCATCTTCATGAAAACCATATCCAGTCCAAGCGCCACAGAACCAAATACCCCCCTTACCCTGAATTAATGAAAGACTCTTCTGTGCTGAAATCGCTTTGGCATCAAAAATGGGATGTGAATAGGCAATTTCCTTAAAAACTAAATCAGGCTTTGGCTCAACTAAGGGGTTAAGGCTAACAATAATTGGCTCATGCTGCAATGCAGCTGGTAAGGGTTGGAGCTTGTTGATGAGATAGTCAACACTGACCGCTTGGATTTGATTATTGGAGTAATTTGTCTTGTAGTTCCAGGCCGCCCAGCAGCGCTTGGTCTGAGGTAAAAGGCTGGCATCACGGTGCAACACTGCACGATTTAATTGATAGGGGATGGCCGCCAAGAGAGAGCGATCAAATTCATCAATCCCATGGAGTAGCTTTAGGCTTTCATCACTATGGCAGGCCATAACGACCTCATCAAAATAATGGATACCTTGAGCGCTAATCAATTCAACGCGTTTATCAGGACTTTGCGGATCGGGCACATTCACTTTTTTGACGGCCTCACGAATTAACTTAAATCGCTCGGGATGCATGGCATTGATTAGTCTTGCCACGTACTCTTTTGACCCACCCCTAACCGTTAACCATTGAGGACGATTGTTGACCTGCAAGAGGCCGTGGTTGTGACAAAATCGCACCATGGTTTCGATCGGAAATTCCAGCATTTGTTGGGTGGGGCAGGACCATATCGCACCAATCATCGGTAAAAAGTACCACTCCCGAAACGATTGACCTAGTCCATGCTCATCCAGAAATGATGCGATCGATTGCAGTTGTTTCGGATCGGTACTGTGTCCAGAATTTACCTGTTTTGTTGCTAGTTCAGTTGCTAAGCGATTAAAACGCACAATATCGGCAACCATTCTCCAAAACGCTGGCCGTAGTAAATTCTTTCGTTGCCCAAATAAAGTATTGAGGTTATCACCCGACCATTCTAGGGACTGATCAATGGAAACTGAGAAGGTCATTTCAGATAAAGCAATTGGAACCTGCAGCTCCTCGAACAAACGCGTTAGGCGTGGGTAGGTTTTCCGGTTAAAGACTAAAAACCCAGTATCCACAGTGCACTTGATCACACCATTGCGACCTGGAACCTCAATCTCAACAGTATTGCTGTGTCCGCCAATATGCGATGCTTCTTCAAATAGCGTGACATGAACCCCTGCATTTTTTTGTAATGCATATGCGCAGCCCAAGCCGGAGATGCCGGCGCCAACAATCGCAACTTTTTTTTGGGGCGTGGAATGGGAAGAAGCGTTCACGAGGCTTTAGACTTTAGTAGTTTTTCAATTTCAGAGGTAATTGATTTGCTATCCGGTTTCGTTAGGCTATTAAAGGAATCAACAATATTGCCGTCACGATCAATCAGATATTTGTAAAAATTCCACTTCGGTGTGGTACCCGTTTTGGCAATCAACATCTTAAATAGAGGATTCGCTTCTCTGCCACTAACGGAGCTTTTAGCAAACATTGGAAATTTTACATCGTAGGTATTTTTACAAAACTCGGCAATTTCTTTATTCGATCCGGGCTCCTGTTGTCCAAAATCATTCGATGGAAAGCCAAGAATCACAAAGCCACGATCTTTATAACGCGCATAAATTTTCTCAAGTGACTCATACTGGCTGGTGAAACCACAAAAGCTGGCTGTATTCACCACCATCACGACTTTGCCTTGGTATTGGCAAAGATTTTGGGGGATTTCATCCTGAAGCCTTGGAAAGGTATGCGAAAGTGCAGGGCTGCACTTATTTGCCGATGGGTTGGCGTGGGCATCATTTGGACTTAGCATGGTCGTTGCACCAAATACGGAAATCATGATTAACCATTTCATCAAGAATCCTCACTTTTAAGCTAGAAACCTTGAAGTCTACCGTCTTCCGCCTTCTTTTGTATTTTGGGAAAAATTACCCCTTTAATTCCGGATCGGGTAGGGTTTTGGGTTGGAATCATCTAGAATTTGCTTTATGACGCAGCCAATCATAAAGCCCCCTGATTTTGAAGCAAAACTATGTACCACCAGTGGGGATTTAGAGGCAAAGTTAAGGCCCTTAGCTTGCCCCATGGTTTTTACGAACGGCGTATTCGATCTTTTGCACCGGGGTCATGTGAGTTATTTGGCACAAGCCCGCCAGCTAGGAATGAGCCTTGTTGTTGGCGTCAACTCCGATGCATCAGTGCGAATGCTAGGAAAAGGCGCTGATCGCCCGATTAATGGGCAAGAGGATCGAATGGCCCTCTTGGCGGCACTTGAAAGCGTTGATTTGGTGGTAATGTTTTCAGAGCAAACCCCTGTCGAGTTGATTCGGAAGATTCGTCCAGACATTTATGTCAAAGGCGGAGACTATGCAATCGAGTCTTTAGAGGAAACCAAGGTCGTGCGAGTATGGGGTGGAAAAGCATATGCCATTCCTTTTATTTATGAGCGCTCCACTACGAACCTGCTTGGTAAGATTCGTTCTTAGTTCGCTGTGACCTGAGTGTTGAGCCAGGCCCAAAGTCCTCGGAGTACTAAACCTGGGATTTTTTCTACGGGTATTTGATTTTGAATCAGCCCATCAAATAAGGTGGCGGCATGACCTCCATCAATCCATATACGGGTAACGGCTTGATGCCGCTGTTTGGCAAAATTCATTGCCTCATTAATTGCTCCCAGGTGGGCTAGTAGTGATCCTTCATCAATTGCGCTTGCAGTATCCAATCCGATGCCAGTCGATCGCTGATCAAGGCTCGCTATATTGAGACCGGCAGTCTGTTGCAATAGACTTTGTCGCATTAGACCCAAACCGGGCAGAATCCAGCCGCCATAGTGCATACCGTTGCCACCCAGAAAATCAATGGTTGTTGCGGTACCGGCACTAATCACCAAGGTGTTGTCATTGGATAGCTCTCGTGCAGCAATTAACGCAGCCCAGCGATCGGCACCCAGGGTTTGGGTGTTTTGGTATTGCGTGCGCAGAGCTGGGTATGATGAGTTTCCGAGCAGACGAAACTGAGGGCAGTGTTGCCAGGGCCGAAGTAGTTCATTGATTTGCTCCACGGCAGTTTCTGTCGCCACACTGCAAAGTCCAATCGCACTTGGGGTTGGAATGGTATTGAGAATGTAATGAGCCAGTTCATCACGGTGCTCTTTTGAGCCCAGTAATTTAGTATCAATGGCACCGGAGTGATCCCATAATTTTTTATCCCGCTCAATGGGGTTACGTTTGCCATCAACGCTAGCCCACTTTATGCGCGAGTTACCGATATCAATCAATAAGAATGAGCTCATACATGCTTTCTTAAAGATACATCTCCGGCATAGATCGCCGTTAACTCAGTTTTACCTGGCTCTTGCAGTAAAAGTGCACCCTCTTCATTAATGCCATGCGCATTGCCCGTTTGTTTAATCACGCCAGACTCAGAAATACTCACTGGCTGATCGCGGTAGGCGTCCCAAAAATCCCATTGCGAGCGAAACGGTAGAAATCCTTTTTTAGCAAAGAGCTCTAGATGGTCGCCTAGGGCGTTGAGAATGGCGAGCCAAACTAAATCGGCTTCCATCGGCATGTGTTTTTGATTGAGTTCCGACAGAGCGCTAATGGGTAATTGGGTAGCATTCTCCAGGACCTTGGAATGGGTTAAGTTCATACCAATCCCAATAATCATCCAAACTCGTTCATTCGCGTTCGAGCTTGAAAGTTTCCCCCCTTCAATCAGAATTCCGCCTAATTTGCGTTCGTTAATGAGAAGATCATTGGGCCACTTCAGTGAGAGACCATGTTGTCGCAGATTCATTTCATCAAGTCCAAGACTCTTGGAAATACCCTGGATAACAGCCAGTCCACAAACAAGACTTAGCCCATGTAGAAATTGTTGTGGTTGATTAAATGGATAGGCAAGCGAGAACGATAAGGAAGAGTTTGGCTCGGCAAACCACTGTCGCCCTGCTCGCCCTTTGCCCTTGGTTTGGTGTTTAGCTAAGCGAGAGACGGGATCAATGAGTTCCCTTGAGCGCCAACGCGCCATCAGGTCATCGTTGGTTGATTCAGTTTGGGCGACGCGCTCAAGAATGCAATTCCAGTTCATTTGTCTATTGTAGAAAGGTCTCGCTAGAATGGGTACTTATGTCAGGTAAACACGAAAAAGACCTTATCCAGGAACGCGCGGATACCCCAAGAGTGCCTCAGCGTATTCATTGGCCTTTACAGGCGATGCCACTGGCTCGAGCGATCGCGATTATCTATGTTTTCCTGATTGGCTATGGCTGCTTAAACCCTTTTAATGTGGATTGGAAGTTTGGTTTAGATCCATTTGCGTGGTGGACTGGTCCCCTACCAAAATACATCACCTTATTTGATGTCACGATCAATATATTGGGATACATTCCTTTAGGCTTTATTTTGGTCTTTGCGCTTTATCCTCGCTGGCAGGGATTTCAAGCGATTGCTATAACCGTAGTATTTAGCGCCTTTCTATCGGGATCGATCGAAAGTGCACAAAGTTGGCTGCCTACTCGAGTGCCTACACAAATTGATTGGATTGCTAATCTAATGGGTGCTTTTATTGGTGCATTATTGGCGCAACCCTTAGGTCCACACTGGTTATCTGGAACAGCGCTACGTAAGCGTTTTGATTATTGGTTT
>Ga0172376_10004266_pt1 | contig 16424 bp, 17 predicted proteins | sample Lak35m_FD_121114 | JGI IMG/M metagenome (GOLD analysis project Ga0172376, IMG submission 121114) | Freshwater microbial communities from Kabuno Bay, South-Kivu, Congo - kab_092012_35m | ecosystem: Environmental > Aquatic > Freshwater > Lake | place: Democratic Republic of the Congo: South-Kivu... | reverse complement strand
GGCCCGCGCTCTCCGGATTTCGCGCCAGCAGGCGGTTGATCTGCCGGCTTGCATCGGCAAACTCGCCGGCCTCGATCAGCGCAAACACCGCGCGCAGCGCGGGCTGGCGGATTGCGCCGGCACTAATGGCGATGCCGGGCGCACCCTGCTCGGTTGGCCAACCGGCACAACCGGTCAGTAGTGCAATTGCAGCGATAACAACAAATCCAGGCTTGTCCAACATGTATTACCTCTGCCCAATGTCTGATCGATACGCACATGGAAGTTAGATCGCCACATGCGCCGTGGCAATACGCTCCTGAGCGTATTTTGCGGAGGACGAAGGCGAAGGCAGCAAGAAGTCGGCGCTGGCGAGACGGCGCCCAAGAGAAAGCCGGCACGCAGGCCGGCTTTCATCGGTTTCACGAGATCGCAATACTGTGCGGAACCCAGTCGTAGCGCCGGTTATCAAGCGCCTAGAGCCGGAAAGGCTGATCTCGCCGATTGGTATTGATCATTTCTGCGGCGTGCCGCGCACATTGATCGAGTAGCGCGGTTGGTGCCCGGGCACAATGATCCTTGCAATATTGAACGTTCGTTAGGTCGCTGAAGATGCCGGCACAAGCGTCGCTGACGGAGGGCACAAATGGGTCTCGCCTGCCGGTATTGATCATCTCGGCCGAGTGCATCCTGCATGCTTGAAGCTGACTGAGCGGCGCCTGGGCGCAATGATCCTTGCAATAATTGATATTGGATTGATCGGTGTACAGGTTGCGGCACCGATCGACGATGGGGCCTACTTCCTTGGCGCAACTTTCGATTGCCGCACCACGACCGGAAAGCGCTTCGCATCGCTTGATGCAAACCGCCTGATTCCCCGCATCGCTAAACATTGCCCGGCAAATGTTGATCACTGGAGCAGCTGCGTTGGAACAATAGTCGATGTCCCCCGATGTTTTTGCGTGCTTGCAGCGCGTAAGGCACACCGCCTGGTTGTCGGGATCGGTGAACTTCCCCCGGCACGCAGTGATAACCGGCGGCGTACCCGCCGCGCAATCGGCAATGCCGTCGGGCGAATTAAGCCCCGGCAGGCAACGTTGCACGCAGTACTCGATATTGCTGGAATCCGTGAATACTCGTGCGCATGCCGTGCGGCTCTGGCCGGTGACCTCGTTACGTGCGGATGCAGCCACGGCGGCAAATTGCGCCAGGATGATCGGGCCCATTTGTTTGAGTTCCTTGTTGGACTTGACCTCCTCGGCCAACCGGCGTACGCCGTCCTTGATAGCTTCGTCGCTCAGCCCGACCCGATCCCGTGCAGTGCCGATGGCTGCCCCTTTGACGGTATGGGCGCTGTACCATGAATAAGCTGCGTACTGGTCTTCGGCGATACGGATGGCTGAAGCTTTCATCGCTTCAGGGCTGCTCCAGTCAGAGGTTGCCACGGCATAGTAGAAGCTGTAGCGGTAATACTCGGAAAAGTCCATGTTGCCTTCTTTAAGTCTCGTGGCCAGGGTGCTCGCATCGTTCTTGTAAGTGGCATACAGGTTCCGGTAGGTTTGCGCCCGCATGCCGTTGGCTTCCTGCTCGACCTTGGCCCGGAGATCATTGGCGACCCGTACATACTGGCCGACCTGCCCCGGCGCGATGTCCGTGATCATGCTAAACATCGCATCCCTGAACGGCCCAGCATTGGTCAATTGGTTGATCACACCATTGGCCACGCCGTCGATGTCACCGTGCACCGCAGCGTTGCCGATACTTGCCGCAGAATCGGCCATTTGTTTGAAGTAGTCAAACGCGCCTTCGTAGAAGCATTTGTTCCACGGCCAGCAGGCACTCTGGGATGGCGTGGAAAAAAACGTCATCGTCAGGCACAAGGCCAACAGTAAAGCCTTTTTCATTTCAGTCTCCCGCATCAGCTATACAAAGAACTACCTAGTCTCAAACTTAGCGGGTGATAGCGTCACTGTCGATACGCTCCGGAGCGTATTTTACGAAGGTCGGGCGTGAGAGTCGGCGCTGGCGGGACGGCGGGCCGCCAGCGCCGGCGCACTGGGTGCCGATGCTAATGTTCCGTCTTGGACAGGATGACGATTTCGAACACGACGCTCTTGGCTGGCGCTTCATGCCAGAGCCATGGGCGCAGATAGGTCATCGTCAAACTCACCTTGCCGGGCTGCGCCGCCGCGAAATGGAATATATCGCTGCCCGGTACCCCGACGAGGCCTTTTGCCTCCGCCGCGCCCGGCTGGTAGCGGGTTCCCAGATAGATCAACCGCTCCAGTCCTTCAGACTTGTCGAACGGCAGCGCCCACAAATATCCCGTGCTCCGATTGGCCGCAAGGCAGACCGAAAACCGTTCGCCGGCCGTGACCTGCAACCTGGACGCCGCACCGTCCGATTCGCGGTGCCTTATGTCGCAATCAGGGTCATCTGCCGCCGCCACCTGGGCGCACAAGACCATCGCCAGAGATGCGGCCAAGCGTTTCCAAGGGGATGGCGACAGTCGATGCACGATTCATCTTTCCATGAAGTAGGGGAATGCGGCGGGACGGCAGGCAATATCCAATACTTGGCGCAGCTTTTCTTATTCTCTACCCGGGAATAAGCCATCCGTAACCAGGCAATACTTGATATCCCGTTGGGCAAACTGGCGCAAGTCCGGTATGGGATACCACCCGTAAGGTTTTCCACCACCTACTAATACATACAACGCCGTGTTTTCCCAGGCAGGGAGCCTTTTCCCATCCGCCCAGGTGCTACCCCCTGGGCAGCCAAACCCATATGGGACTACTAGTAGCGATCCCATGTATGGAGTTGTTCCCGAATATCCTTCTCTGCTGGGGAAAAGTCCCTTCAATGCCAAGCAATTACGTACCCCCGGTGTATCGGCCGCTATCTTCGGCAAGGCGAATGTATCGCGCCCATTCCCGCCGAAGATCCCGCCTATCAGTGCAAAGAGTGCCTGATGCTCGTTGCTATTGAGCAGGCGGCCATCGGTTTCGGCGTAACCCGCCGGGCAGTTTGCCGATGCAATGCGCCTGATCTGCCCTAAATAAGTATCGGGCCCCTCCACATCTTGCAGGTAGTAACCGTCGAGATTTCTGCAATAGCGCATGCCTGGCACGGGAGCCGCTCCCATGCCGGGATGTCCGGTAACGTCCTGGGTGTGCGAAGGACAATAGGGCGTTGCAAACAAGCGGATTTCGTCACGATATCCCACCCAATCTTCTGCGACGGCAATGCCCATGATGCTGAAATGAAGAACAGAAATACATAGCCCGCCCCAAAGCATTCGATATCCAAATTTCATGATTTCACTCCTCGAAACATGCGAAACATCCGTATCTGCATGCTCATTTCAGTGTCTTACGAAGGATTTGTCGATACGCTCCAGCGCTGATATTTTCACAGAGGATAATCGGCGCTGGCAGGATGGCATTGCTGCCCGTTTGGGCGGTTCCGCTACATGGAGTTAGGCAAGGGCAAAGCAGTCACGGAGCCATCCGGAGCAACGCGGAAGACACCTACTTCGCCACGTCGGAGGGCGATGACACGGCTACCGTCTGGAAAGGCGACGCCGGAGGGACCAGCGCTATTGACTAAGACTACCGGTGCATTCACAGTCTGGCTCTGAAATGCCGCCGCATGAATGAGGTACCGGTTGATGGCCGGATGGCCGAACGCACTGGTATCAGCGGACACCACAACCAGTTCCGGGTCAGTTGCGACCCCGCGCAAGGCGGATCGCATGAAAACCTCGAAACACAGTAACGGCGCGATCCTGACGCCCTGACCTTCCAAAGTACGCGGCACATCAGGGCCTCCGGCTATCCAGTGTCTTCCCTGTGGCCCGCGCATGGACTCGTAATAGGGAATCAGATAGCGTTTTGGAACAGCGCGTTCGATCAATGTCCCATTCCGGATGATGCTACTCGACCGCTCGAAGGCGTTGGGATCGCTCGTCTGATGTGCGCCGTTGAGCAATATCTCTGTTTCGTAATGCCGACTGGCCTTGAGAAACACTTCCAGTGAGCGCGACTGTTGGGTCAGGTGAAGCTCCTTGAGTTCGGGAAACAATAACATCCCGTTCCCCCACCCCGAGGCGCGAGCGATTGCGATTCCGGCCAGCAGGTGTCGGGGTTCATCGGTGGATTGTTGATACGGGCCAGGCTGGATCCCGACGACCTGGATGGCTGGCCAGGCTCGCGTCGCCCCTGCCAACGGGTTGCCCAGACACAACCAGCCGATTACACCAGTGACGGCCACCAGCCCGACAAAGCGGCGTAATCCAGTCAGCCGCGATGCCAGGGCGAGCGCCAGCGAAGAGCCGATCATCACAACGACCAAACCTTCTTCGCCAAATATGCGCACCAACCAGAGCGGCGCCGGGTCAAGCGCCAGCGCGTACCAATATTTAGTCCCCAGAAAACTGTCGGTTGCGAGCCATATCAGGGATACCGCAAGTGCAAGGATGGGTAGCCTGAGCCTACCAACCAATCCATGTTGCAACCAGCGCGCTTCGATGAAATCAAGGACCCGATAGGGAAATATCGTGGCCACGACGAGGCCTAGGTAAACCATGGCCGAGCGTGAAGGACTTACCAATTCGAGTTTGAGTGCCTGCTGATACGGCAGGAGCAGCAGGCAGTTCATGAGGACGGCGAAAAGCGTCCACCGCAGATATTGCCTTGATGGTGCGATGAAGAGTGGCAATAGCGCGATCCATGCGAGCCAGCGGTACTCATCATGGGTAGCGCCGGTGACAAGCAAAGCGGAAATGCATGACACGGCAATTGCAGTACAACCAGCACACATGGGAAGCACATCTCCGGTAAGGTTGTGTCTTGCCGGGGATATGCCGCCCAACATTCTGCTCGTTACCACTCCCATGGCCACTTGCAAAGATTGATCGTTGCAGGTCCGGGACATAGGTCGACAAACGAATTAAGCGTATTGCAAAAGCCATCCTTGATACGGGGTTGCTGCTCTGCCGTAGAGACGGCGCAAGCTGCCGTCGCTTGCGCGACAGCTATCCTGCCTTTACCCTGAATCGCATTCGCAGGCGGGACAAAGCTACATACGGCTGCCGCTATGGCGATCTTGGCAGCGTCCTCGGCCACCTTGGCCGGATCGGTCACCCGGTTGCAAAACGATGCGCCGCTGAAGCCGCAATAAGTGCCACCAAACGGAGCGGTATTGCATTTGACCGCCACCTTACATCCCTCATAAACAGGATTGGGTATGTCCTTGCAAATCATATCGGGTCCGGGTGGGTCACCGCCAGCGATGACGGGTGCGGCCGAACCAAGCAGGATGGCGGCAAGTGCTGCGGTAGACCAGGCCAAACTCAAGTTAGCACGTGTTTTCATGGTGGTCTCCTATAGTTTGAAGTTGTATTCGTGACCCGCAGAGGTTCTCATGTGCGCCACGATGGAACCATCCCTGTGAAGCAGCCAGGTACCATTCGCTTCGGGGCCTTCACCGCCCGAGCACCGCGCTTTGATCAAACCTCCGTGGCTACCCACTTCAGCTCGAACCACCCCAACAGTAAAAGTGAATTTGCACTCTCCGAACGGCGTCTTGATCTCTCCAGACCTGTGATCCGGGTTAGCGTGAACTTGAATATCGACAGCGGTCGCATGTGGTTGCGGCGCCTTCGCAACCTCGGTGTCATGGCGAAGAATTGGCAGTAGGCCACCACTGCCCATCGCACGCAACGCGTTATCTGCGGCAGTGTGGGGTATGACGACATCCGCCTTTGTAACTTGCGGCCCTCTTGAAAGACGCTGATGAGCACCCTGAAGCTCAGGGGCAATTTTTGGGATTGCCGGCGCCTGAGCGAAAGCTGAGATGGATGTAGCCAGTGATACGACAAACAACATCGGGATTTTCATTTGTCCCTCCTGAATTGATTGATTGCTGATTTCGTGTCTTGAGATATGAAGGTTCAGACACGGTTTCAGCTTATGCTGTCCAGTCAAACCCTGAAATACGCTCCAGCGCTACTCTTTTCGCTGTGAAAATCGGCGCTGGCGGGACGGCAGTTCTGCCTGCAACAGGATCAGTCGGCCACAAGTCCCATGCGCATGGCGATGCGCGTCAACATGGCCGCATTGCTGGTGCCAAGCTTGTCGTGCAAATGCTCGCGGCGCTTGCGCACCGTGGCCGCACTGATCTTGAGGATGCCGGCCGTGTCGTCGATCCCATAGCCTTCGGCGAGCAGTTTCAGGATTTCGCGCTCGCGTTCGGAGAGTTCATCCTCCGGCACTTCGACTTTGCTCTCGCGATATTTCAGATCGGCTACCCGGTTGGTGATGGCATGTCCGTGGCTTGTCAGCGCATGGGCAAGCGCGGCGATGATTTCCTCGCCGGGCCGATGCTTCGACAGGAAAGCATCGGCGCCGGCCGCGCGTACGTCTGTTTCGGGAAACCAGTGTTCCGCCCCGGTGATGGCGACGATTGCCAGCTCCGGATAGCGCCTGCGCAGTCGGTGAATGCTGCTCAGGCCATCAAGGCGCGGCATCGAGAGATCGGCGACCACGGCGTCGGCACTGCTGATGCGCGGGTGCTCGCAGAGTTCAAGGCCATCGCGGGCGAGGTCGATGCGGGTTACCCAGGGCAGGCATTCGAACAGGAGCTTCAGGCCATCGAGCACCAGCGGGTGATCGTCGGCAAGAATCAATGCGTATCCGTTCTTGGTTGACCTTGAGTCGATGGTTTGCATGCCCGCCAGCCTGTTCCATCGTTACCACTATTTCAATACGCTCCGGAGCGTATTTCATACAGTAGAAAGTCGGCGCTGGGGGGACGGCACGGTGGGCCGACCGTCCCGCCACAACCGCCATCAATAGCAATACTTCCCGTCCGATTTCGCATCATTCCAGTAGCGGACATGTTGCTTGCACTTGAAGGACCCGGAATGCCAAAGCACATTGTGGCGATCGTCATAGGTCACGACATTGCCGTCGTCCTGCAGGACGGTGGCGTAGTGCCCGCTGCGAACCTTGGCCGGGTCCGAACTCCCCCACCACAGGGCTTTGTGATGCTGATCGTACATCACCACATTCCCATCCCCCTGCTGCACGAGTTCACAGATATGACCCTTCCAGTCCTTTCGCCACTGCTGAAGTCCCGCATAGATGCCGGGGCCGTACCACAACAGGTTGCAGCCATCTTTTGGCATCTGCAGAAAGTACTTGCCGTTTGGCGACATGATCCCTTCATAGGATCGCAGCCTGTCGCCGATCTCCAACCTGTCTTTGTATCCGGCACGCATGAATTCGGCGACGACGAGCGCACCCAGCGGTCCGGCGTTGCTGCCCTCTAGGCTTTCCGCGACCGCCATCACCGACAGGTGGGGATAGCTCGCGCGATAGCGGGTGCCGATCGCCGCCGCCGCCGCGAGAGGATTGCTCCAGTCCGCTTGTGCGATTTCCTTCCAGAGCGGGCCGTGCAGCGTCATGCCAAGATTTCCCGACTTTCTATCGGCCTCTCGCGGCATCGGGTTGTCGATCGCTAATGCAACCGCCTTGACCTGTCCCGCCAAGTCTTCCTGGGACATCTTCGCAACGGCGCTGCGCAGGCCTTCGAGATACATGTTGGGTGGCGGCTTTTTATCCGCGGGGTCCGCGTGGGCTTTCACGGTGTCCGCGACAAATTTGCCGACGCTGGTGAAATCGTCACTGGCCGCGGCGATGAGGGTGCCGTTGACATAGTTGGCGGTCAGATCCCGAATATAGGCGGGGTCCGGGCCGGTATAGGGCCGGCGCTTCTTGTGCTCGCCCCACAAGCCGCTGACGGCTTCATAAATTTGCTTGGCGGCTTTTTCAGCGTACTCCTTGGGATCCGGCGGGTTCACCACCGGGTTATTCGGAAGCCACGGTATGTCGGGGCAGATATCGTAATACTCAGGTTTCGGACAGACCTTTTCCAGCGATTTGAGTTCGTTGCAATAATTTGACTTGGGACCTGCCTGGGAGGTGAGGCATGACACCGATGCCTTCGCCAAGGCAAACTCTATTTTCGGGAGAGCATATCTATCCTTGCAGGCTGCCGCCACGGCTACGACCTTTGCCGTTTCCGTGGCCAGCTTTTGCTTGTCGTCCAAGCTGTTGCAGAACTCCTGATCACTCATGCCGCAACTTTGCCCAAAAACAGGGGCAGTGGTGCATTTGACGGCGGCCAAGCAGCCCCAGTAGAGTGGGTTGGGAATCTTGCACGGTCCAAGCACACCGGCAGAAACCGGCAGCGCGGCGAGAGACGCAGACAACGCAAACAGCATCTTGCTTTTTTTCATGATCAGTCTCCAACTTCGATGGCAAACAGCCTCGTGGCTGTTCCTGATTTGAAGTTAGCGGGAGACCGCATCGAAGTCGATACGCTCCGGAGCGTATTTTGCGAAGGCCGGGCGGGAAAGTCGGCGCTGGCGGGACGGCAGTCACGCCAGCAGCAGCAGGCTCAATCGGCAACCAGCCCCAAGCGCATGGCGATGCGCGTCAATGTGGCCGTGTTGCTGGTGCCAAGCTTCTCGTGCAGATGCTCGCGGTGCTTGCGCGCTGTTGCAGGGCTGATACTCAAAATCTCAGCCGTTTCGTCGATGCCGTAGCCTTCGCCGAGGAGTTTCAGGATTTCGCGCTCGCGCTCGGTCAGCAGTTCAGCTTCAGCCGGCCTGTCAGCGGTATGGCTATTGCACATGTTCGACAGGTAGTAGCCATGTTGCATCAGGGCATTTTCCAATGCTGCAATGACTTCTTCACCGGGGCGCTGCTTGGAAAGATAGCCGTCAGCGCCTGCTTCGCGTACTTCGGCCTCGGGAAACCAGTGCCCGGCACCGGTAATGGCGACGATCGTCAGGCGCGGATAGCGCCGCCGCAGGCGGCGGATGCTGCTGAGTCCGTCGAGGCGGGGCATGGAAAGATCGAGAATGACGGCATCGGCATCGGCGATGCGCGGGTGTTCGCAGAGTTCGAGCCCGTCCTCCGCCAGATCAACCCGTTCGATCCAGGGCAGATGTTCGAAGAGTAGTTTCAGCCCTTCCAGAATCAAAGGATGGTCATCGGCAATGATGAGCGTGATCTTGCCGTCGCGCGGTGCTGTGCTGGTCATGTTGCGAATACTCGATATTCGATCGGGGAGGACAGGCAGTCGGGCCGGGGTTGATTCGACACTATTGAGGCAGGTGGGCACGCCATGCGGACGTGCACTCCATGGCCCGGATGGTCGATGATTTGCAATGACCACCCCTGTTTATGCGCAAACTGGCGGGCAATCGTCAGGCCCAGACCATGGCGGTGGCCGGTGTTGTCCGGCGCGGCTTGTTCACGATGCAAGGGGTGCTGCAATTCTGCTTCCGGGAATCCCCCGCCGTTATCGTAGATGTCGATGCAGCCTGAGATGCACGGCCGAAATGCGATCACCACCCGTGGCCGGATCGAATGGCGTGCATGGTAGGCCAGCGCGTTCCCGACAAGGTTGCGGAGCACCGCCGACATTAGCGCCGGATCGTGGCGCAGGCTATGGTTGCTGCCGTGGATGCGCAGAGCGATGCCGGAATTTTCGGCTTGGGCCGAGAATCGTTCCTGCAGTTCGTGGACCAGAGGCGCAACCGGTTGCAAGCGACATCGCGCCTGTACTGCATCGTTGTCGAGCTGGGCAAGTTCAAGTGCCTTGTCGAGCATGCTTCCAACCTGCTGATTGATGCGGTCGATCTGGCCGGCGATCTTGTACATGCGATCGCCAGTGTCCTTTTCCAGATCGGCTGCTTCGAAGCGCAGGGCAGTCAGACAGTAGCGCAGCGCACCGAGCGGCTGGTGCAGGTCGTGCCCGACCAGTTCCAGCAGGCGGGTGCGAAACTGCTGGATTTCTTCCGCGTGCATCTGCAGTTGCCGCGCCCGCTCTTGACCGAGCCAGACCTTGCGATGCTGGCGCGCCAGCGTGACTGCGGTGTAATGGGAAAATGCGATCAGGGCGAACAGCAGGAAGGGCGCATAGACCATGCCGACATTGGCCCGTGACAGCAGCAGTTCGAACAGGATGTACTGCCATGCCAGGCAAACTGCCGCGAGCAGCACGCCGCACAAGCGGGGGCTCAGAAACGTATAGTAGGCCGTGATGGTGAATACGTAGACGGCCAGCTGGAAGCCTTGCGGTAGCTGCGCGGCGATGACGGGATGATGATAGGTGGCAATGATGCCGTTGTGCAGGAATATCGACAATAGCAAGAACAGATGTTCGCCATTGCCCAGCGGTTGGCGCGATCGGCCGAAGATATGCAGGACGATGATGGCAAGCGAGGCCATATAAAGCGCACGCACCCCAAGGCGCAGGGTGCCGACATCCGGGTGGTCGCCGAACATGCGGAGATCGGTAACGATCAGTACGAGTTCGAGCAGGAAAATCAGCACCACGACGTAACGGTCGCGTCGCCTGAAACTCTCTTCCGTAGCAGCCAGGTATCTCTGCTCGATCGCAATGTCTACGAAGCGGCCACTCAGCCGTGCATAGGCAGGCTCTGCCGGAACGGTTAGAGCTGGCCCCGTTTGATTGGACAGAAATTGGGTGGAGATAAGTGGAGCCTTGCGGTTGCCGGTTATCCACGGCGCCGCCGCCCGCCCCTCTATGGCGGGAGGCGAGCGGCGCGGTGGGTAACCGATGATAGCTCATGCTGCCGTCCTGATTTCCGGCAGGTTGCCAAAGTAGGTTTGATCCGGCGGTATGCCGTCGAAGCTGCTGTGCGGTCGGCGGGTGTTGTAGAGCGCGAAGTATCTTCCCAGCCCGGCCTTAGCCTGCGAGACACTGTCGTAGGCGTAGAGATAGACCTCCTCGTACTTGACGCTGCGCCACAGGCGCTCGACAAAGACGTTGTCGCGCCAGCAGCCCTTGCCGTCCATGCTGATCTTGATTCCATTGTCCTGGAGCAGGGTCGTGAAGTCCGTGCTGGTGAATTGACTGCCCTGATCGGTGTTGAAGATCTCCGGGGTGCCGTAGCGGTGGATCGCCTCCCTGACGGCATCCAGGCAGAAATCCGTGGTCAGGGTGTTGGAGACTCGCCAGCTCAGGACCTTGCGGCTGAACCAATCCACCACGGCGACCAGATAGACGAAACCCCGCCGCATCGGAATGTAGGTGATGTCCGCTGCCCAGACCTGATTCGGCCGGTCGATGGTCAGCTTGCGCAGCAGGTAGGGGTAGATATGACTGCCCGCTGCCTTCTTGCTGGTATTGGGTTTCCGGTAAAGCGCCTCGATGCCCATCTTGGCCATCAACCTGCCGATGCGCCTCCTGCCAGCCCGAATGCCCTCCGGCCTCAGCAGATCGCGCAGCATCCGCGCGCCGGCAAACGGGAACTCCAGGTGCAGTTCGTCGATGCGGCGCATCAGCGCCAGGTTCTCGGCCGATACCGGCGCAGGACGGTAGTAGGCCGTCGAGCGCGGCAGCTCCAGGAGCTGACATTGCCGGGTGACCGGCAGTTCGTGGGTTTTATCGATCATCGTCTTGCGCTCAGTCGTCCCACCTTGATGAGCGCGCCTTCTAAAAAATCGTTCTCCAGGGTCAGTTGCCCGATCTTGGCGTGCAGTTCCTTGAGATCCGGCCCCGGCTCGGGCTTTGGCCCGTCGAAGACCTGGGCGGCCCGTTCGAGCAGTTGCGTCTTCCAGTCGGTAATCTGGTTCGGGTGGAGGTCGTACTGCTGTGCCAGTTCGGCCAGCGTCCGGTCTCCCTTCATCGCCACCAATGCCACTTGTGCCTTGAATGCAGGCGAGTGGTTCCGCCGCTTCCTTCTTGCCATGCTCTTGCTCCCTCCAAAAACCGCTTCCGCGGTCAGTCGTAAAAGCAAGGCTATCACTCATCCCCCTGTCCAGTTTTTTGGGGCCACTTCTGTTTTCTCAGCTGGGGTTTTCGGATATCTGGACCATGCCACGATAGCCGGATTTCCTGATGAACAAATAGGCGGCTTCGAGATCGGCCCAACTGCGACGACTGCCACTGCCATTCAGTTCGATCGCCGGTTTCACATCCGGTGCCACGTCGCCGCCCTGCACGATTATTTCCCAGCCAGCAGTTTCAGAGGCGATGCGGTTGATCGTGACGCTCTCGATACGCCCTTCAACAAGCGGATAGGAAATTCAACCGCATGAGGCCAAGTATGGCACGAGTTTTGTGCTTCGAAATACGTTCGACCACGGCAGGTTGAGCGCTCGCTTGCCGCTCAATGGCGAGAGCTTGCGAAGCCATATGCGTTTGGGGCTGGCGCGCACGCAGCTGCTCCCCACAGCGTTCGAAGCCGCCGCCCTGCTCAGTCACCAACTGATGCGCTGGTCCACTTCGTAGTCCGGTGCGGGTTGTGCTGCCAAATCCCAGTCAGTTGCCCAATCGGGCTCGCCTTGCACCCCGTCATCCACCGGCGAGTCGCAGCCTTCCCACAGCGGTGGCCCGCGTGCTGACGCGATGTGCGGGGGTTCGGATTCCACCCCGATGTGGTCCAGTATTTGCCGGATATCGGCACTGTGCGTGATGAACGCGATCAGGCGCATCTGCCCGCCTGCGCAGTGCCAGGCTGAGCAACCAACCGAACACCAAGGGCATGGCAGACCTTGTAAATCGTATCGAAGCGCGGTTGCGAGCTGGGGCGCAGTGCTTTGTAGAGCGCCTCTCTGGTTAACCCTGATTTTTCAGCCACCACACTCATGCCTCGCGCACGGGCAACAACTCCTAGCGCATGGGAGAATTCACCCATATCGTTTTCCTCAAGCACCACGGTCAGGTAATTCGCAACATCTTCTTCGGTTTTGAGCATTTCTGCCATATCGAAATCTGGCAGGTCAGCAACTTTCAGTTTCTTGGTCATGGCAAATTACTCCTCTATCGACTTGGACAAAGCGATCGCCGCAGCAATATCGGCCTGCTGGGTTGATTTGTCACCGCCTCCCAGCATCACGATGATGGTGCCATTGCGCTCGATGTAATACATGCGCCAGCCTGGACCAAAGAACTCACGCATCTCGTTGACACCCTCTCCAACTGGCGCAACGTCGCCCAGCAACCCACGTTGCACTTTATCCAGCCTCTTGGCCAGCCGGATGCGGGTCAAGCCATCCTTAATGTTTGAAAGCCAATCATCAAATTCTGCTGTGCGTTTGACCGTGTACATCCCAGTAATTGTAATCACTTGTTAACACTGTATGCAAACCGTCTGCCCACGCAGCTATCTCAAAGTCGAGCAATTTGGCTACCGCAGTCTGACACCCGTCTCTAGAAGTTAAAAAGCCGCACATCCCACTTAGAGATTGCGCAGACAGCTACTGAATCAGTAGCTATTTGCGTTTTTATTTCTTGCTCGGCGGCACATCCGTGCATGACCCATGCGCCACTTCCGCCGCCATGCCGATGGATTCCCCAAGCGTTGGGTGCGGGTGGATGGTCTTGCCGATGTCGATGGCGTCCGCACCCATTTCGATGGCCAGCGCCACCTCCCCGATCATGTCGCCCGCATGGGTGCCGACCATGCCGCCGCCCAGAATCTTGCCGTGACCATGGGCTTCGGCGCTGTCGTCAAACAAAAGTTTGGTAAAGCCCTCGTCGCGCCCGTTTGCAATGGCACGGCCGGAGGCTGTCCAAGGGAACAGGCCCTTCTTGACCTTAATGCCTTGCGCCTTGGCCTGGTCTTCGGTCAGCCCGACCCAGGCCACTTCGGGGTCGGTGTAGGCCACGCTGGGGATGACACGGGCGTTGAAGGCGGCGGCTGCCAGTTCCTTGTTGCCTTGCAGTTCACCGGCAATCACTTCGGCGGCGACATGCGCTTCGTGCACCGCCTTGTGCGCCAGCATGGGTTGGCCGACGATGTCGCCGATGGCAAAGATGTGCGGCACGTTGGTGCGCATCTGGATGTCGACGTTGATAAAGCCCCGGTCAGTCACGGCCACACCCGCTTGGTCGGCGGCGATCTTTTTGCCGTTAGGCGTGCGCCCCACCGCTTGCAGGACCAAGTCGTAGGTTTGGGGTTCGGGCACGGTCACGCCCTCCTCCGCGGGTGCAAAGGTGACCTTGATGCCTTCGGGTGTGGCCTCAGCCGCCACCGTCTTGGTTTTGAGCATGATGTGGTCAAAGCGCTTGGCATTCATCTTTTGCCAGACCTTGACCAGGTCGCGGTCGGCGCCTTGCATCAGGCCGTCAAGCATTTCCACCACGTCCAGCCGCGCACCCAGGGTGCTGTACACCGTGCCCATTTCCAGCCCGATGATGCCGCCGCCCAAAATCAGCATGCGTTTGGGGACTTGCTTCAAGGCCAGCGCGCCGGTGCTATCCACCACGCGCGGGTCGTCGGGCATAAAGGGCAGGCGCACGGCTTGACTGCCTGCGGCGATGATGGCGCGCTTGAACGCCACCACTTTTTTGCTGCCGGTTTTGTCCTGCCCTGCCCCGCTGGTTTCTTCCACCTGCACGTGATTCGGGCCGACAAAGGCGCCGTAGCCGCGCACGATGGTCACTTTGCGCATCTTGGCCATGGCACCCAAGCCGCCGGTGAGCTTGCCGATGACTTTTTCTTTGTGCGTGCGCAGGGTGTCGATGTTGACCACGGGCTTGCCAAACTCAACGCCCAGGGCACCCAGGTGGCTCACTTCGTCCATGACCGCAGCCACGTGCAGCAGCGCCTTGCTGGGGATACAACCCACATTCAGGCACACGCCGCCCAATTGGGCGTAGCGTTCGACGACCACCACCTTCAAGCCCAGATCAGCCGCACGAAACGCCGCGCTGTAGCCGCCGGGGCCGCCGCCCAGAACCAGCACGTCGCAATCCAGGTCAGCGGTGCCGGTGTAGGCCGCGGCGGAAGGCGAAGGCGTGGTTTGACTCGCCATGACGCCAGCGGGCGCTGTTGCCGGGGTGACGGAGGTTGCACTGGGCGCCGGCGCGGCTGACGTGGTCAACGCCGGGGCTGGCGCAGCCGCAGAAGTGCTTGCCGATTCGGATTCCAGCAGCAACACCAGCGATCCTTCGGACACCTTGTCGCCCAGTTTGACCTTCAGTTCCTTGACCACTCCGCCGTGGCTGGACGGGATTTCCATCGACGCCTTGTCGCTTTCCACGGTGATCAGACTTTGGTCGGCCTTGATGGTGTCGCCGGGCTTGACCAGCAGCTCGATCACTGCCACGTCTTTAAAGTCGCCAATATCGGGGACTTTGATGTCGATGATGCTCACAGCAGAACCCTCCGGAAGTCGCCCAGGATTTGACTCAGGTACACGTTGAAGCGTGCCGCCGAGGCGCCGTCGATCACGCGGTGATCCCAGGTCAGCGACAGCGGCAACATCAACCGCGGCACAAATAGCTTGCCGTCCCACACCGGTGCGGTGTAGTTCTTGCACACACCCAGAATGGCCACTTCGGGCGCATTGATGATGGGCGTGAAATAGCGCCCGCCAATGCCACCCAGGCTGCTGATGGTGAACGTGGCGCCGGTCATGTCGGCCGGGCCCAGCTTGCCATCGCGCGCCTTCTTGGCCAGCTCGGACATCTCTGCGCTGATCTGCAATACCCCCTTCTGGTCGGCGTTCTTGATCACCGGCACCACCAGGCCATTGGGCGTGTCGGCGGCAAAACCGATATGCCAATAGCCCTTGTGGATCAGCGCGTCACCGTCCAGACTGCTGTTGAAGTCGGGAAATTTCTTCAGCGCGGCCACGCAGGCCTTGACCAGAAACGCCAGCATGGTGACCTTGACGCCGCTCTTTTCATTTTCTTTGTTGGTCGCAACCCGGAACGCTTCCAGGTCCGTGATGTCGGCGTCATCGTGGTTGGTGACGGCTGGAATCAGGATCGCGTTACGCAACAGGTTGGCGCCACTGATCTTCTTGATGCGGCTCAGCGGTTTGCGCTCGATCGGGCCGAACTTGGCAAAGTCCACCTGCGGCCAGGGGATGAGCCCCAAGCCGGCGCCGTCACCCGCACCACCGGAGGCCGCAGCCGGTGCTCCCGCCGTTCCGGCTTGCGCGGTCATGGCGCGGGTTTGCACACGCCCCGACATGACCCCGCGGCTGAACGCCTGCACGTCTTCCACAGTGATGCGGCCTTTGGCGCCACTGCCCTGCACTTCCTCCAGCGCCACACCCAACTCGCGCGCAAACTTGCGCACGCTGGGGCTGGCGTGCGGCAAGCCCGGCTCTGGGCTGACCGTGGGGTTGTGCGGCGCTGCCGCCAACGGTGCTGCTGTGGTCGCAACGCTGCCCGGCGCTGACGGCGCAGGCATCGCCGCGGGCGCGGCAACCACCGCAGGCGCAGACGCCGCAACGGCGGGAGCCCCGGTTGCGGCATTCCCGCTGAGTGTGGCCAGCAAGTCGCCCATGTTTACCTTGTCGCCCAGTTTGACGTGCAGCGCCTGCACCACGCCAGCTGCGCTGGAGGGAATTTCCATCGACGCCTTGTCGCTTTCCACGGTGATCAGG